>Ga0075467_10004440_pt1 | contig 10405 bp, 19 predicted proteins | sample DEB08_DNA_9_FD_75067 | JGI IMG/M metagenome (GOLD analysis project Ga0075467, IMG submission 75067) | Aqueous microbial communities from the Delaware River and Bay under freshwater to marine salinity gradient to study organic matter... | ecosystem: Environmental > Aquatic > Marine > Coastal ... | reverse complement strand
CCCCAAAACCCCAAAACCCCAAAACCCCAAAACCCCAAAACCCCGTGTGGAGGGGTTGATTATTGAGTTTAGTTTGGGTGGTTGAATGTGTGAAGTATGAAATATCTAAGTAATCCACAAACGTGTGGTCGTTGTCAGTTCAGGTCGTGTGTGAGGAAGGATAGAATTAATCTCAAGCAAATTCTCAGTGTGTATGTCTCTCACGGCCGCCATCGTAGTAAGTAAAGCAAGTCAGCCTAATCTCAATCAGTCATCTCAGCAGCTTCGTCGAAGGGATGCTTCGACACATTGCTCTTAATGCTCTTGACCAACTTGTGCATGTAGTCAAAATCCTCAGGGTCCAACTTGTCGCCAGTACCAATCTCGGAGGTCGACTTCTTCGAAAGCATCGGCAGCTTAATTTTAGAGAGGTTGCTTTCGTCGAGCTTGTCTTCGAGAACAGCAGACTTCCTGCAGTCGTAGTACTCGTGGGCTTCATCCTCGTTGGGGCCCTTGCGCCACAGGTTGTTGATTTGCTCGGCGGGAACGTTTCGCTTGTTGAGGAAGATGTCATCCCACGCGATGTCGTGCGCGTCAGTGCCGTCGATTCCGCCTCCTGCTTCTTGCAGCGACCTCAAGTGATTCTTGAAGACCTGGTTGGACTTAGCAATTTGACACAGAACTGCTTCCGCGATGCGTCTGAATTGTCTTTTGGTGCGACACAAGGTCACCAGCTTGTCCACGCAGTGAGTATCCTCGAAGATCTCTTCGATGCGTTGTTTGCCCCAAATCTTCAAAAACTTGAGAATCAGAACGAGCACCAGGTTTCCCTCGAGCGGCTTCTCTGCATCGTAGCCCTGCTGCACCATTTCAAGGGCTCCTTTCAAATACTTGCCCAGCGACTCAAACATGAAAATGTTTTCGGGTTTGTCGAAGTCAATGGCGCCGTCGAAAATCATGGAGAGCAGCTGCAAAAACATGATCCTCAGCTCGAAAGGCAAAGTTTTACTCAGCATCGCCATCGACGCAAACTGCTCAGTTAAAGCCTGAACAAATGAACCCGGGATTTACTCAGCTTCTTCAAGGAAGGGTGGTTTGTTGATGATAGTGTTATCCCTATCACGTGTGATCACTGCGGAGGTCTTTCGGACGGAGACACGCGCAGCCGATGAGGCCTGAAAGTTCTAAAATTAGCTGTAAGTAGCCATCATAGAAGCTTTGCCTGTCGTGAGCATGTTAGCCTTGGTTTCTTCCTGTCTTTCTGAGTCCTTTTGGAGCTTCACGGGGTTGTGAGGGTTGAACAGTAGCTGCTCGAGGCACAAGGTCAAAGAAGTCACTACGTAGAGGGTCTGCTGCGCTAGGTAGCGATAAATCTTTTTCATGCGGTTCTTCATCATGCCCTGCTTTGGCTCCCGCTTATCGTACTCAATCCAAATCTCTTCGTTCTGGGCGTCGTAGTCGATCTGTTGGGTTTCAAATATGGTGTGGATCGAGTTAAGAATAAACACTTGGTCTTGGAACTTGCGACTCAGTTTGTCGATGCACTCTTCGAACTTCAAGTCGATGTACAGCCCGGGGTTCGTGTTGTACACGCGCGTAATGATCTTGTCGATGAGCACCTCGTGCTTGGTTCGCGGGCTAAACAAACAAAGATTAAACAACTGGGCAGGGTGACTTACTTGGTGAAGTGCGTGGTGGGCAAGTTGACAACCAGCTTGTCAAACTCGTCCTTCCTCACATTGTTCATCTGCTTCATGATTTCGTCGCACTCGCACTGAATATTTTTGAGTTGGTTTTCCCTCAAAGTGGTGTCCCACATCAGGAACACGTTTTCGTACTGCTCCGCATCCAGGTCGTCAATCAACTTCTTGATCATGTCTTTCACGCCGGACAAAAACTGGTAGCCTTGCGCATATGCGGCCATCGTGAAGAACTGGATGGGCAGCATGGCCCCGATGTACTCCTCACACACCTTATCGTCTTGGATGTGTTTCAGCAGAATGCGCGTCACTTAGCACCGAATCTCCTTCGGCTGGTTTTTGTTGAGGATCACGTTCAGGAAGAACATCACCAAGCCATAGTTGTTCAGGAAGGCTTTGATGTCGTAGTCTAAGTCTTCGGCTTCTTCTTGCTCGTACTCAAAGATGTTGCTCAGAATTTTGACCAGGTTTTCCATTTTCTTGAGTTCAAGGTTGTTTTGAGAGTTCTCAGCGATGCCGGAGCCAGTGCTTTCAAACGAGCTGGCAACCAATTTGACGAACTCCAAATTGCGAAGTAAGTACTCGGCAAAGACCTTCTAAGAAGAGATGATCTTCAAAATGTCGAAGACAATGCCTCTAATTGCGCTCAAGCGGCTGTGGGCGTCCTGGTGATGTTTTCCGCTGTTGGTCATTTTGCAGAAGAGCGAGATGTTTTCGTCAAACTAAAAGCTAGTCGTGTTGAGCACGTTCTAGTACTGAATTAGGTTTCTGAGCGCCTTAGTCATCTCGAGCAGGTTGTCGAATACCCGCTCGTCAGTCTCGAGTCGTGAGTTTTCGCTCTCGACTTTGTCGCGGATCTCGCTAAACAAGTTGTTCACGAAGTTGCGCACGTTTTGGGGACGGAAGTAGATGTCTGAGTTGAAGTGCTTCACAAAGATGTCGTCAATCTTCAGTTCGTTTTTGTTGATCTCGAAGTCGAAGTCGTCGATGATTGAGTGGAAGTTTTCGGTTTTGGGTTTGTCGTCTTCGGACTTGACGTCGAAGTTGGACATTGACAGCGATGCATTTGGAGTGTACAAGCTGCAGTTCATTCTGATTCGCATATCCCCAAGTTAGTTTTTAAGGCAGATTCTGAGTTCCTCTCTCATGGAGTCATTCCAAATGAGCTCCGGAGTCCTTTCTTCGTCAATTGAAAATAGTTTGCGGAACTTGAGGGCGTAGTCGCGTCGAACCTGCGGGTCAAAGTTCATGAAGAACTTTAAGTCGGAGACCACCTCATACACATCTCTCGTGGACACGTTGAGGGCGGTGCGGGTGGATTTGCGGGGCGTGTCTTGGGGTTTGTCTTCATTGACTTTTCCAGTGGCAAATCTGTCGAACCCGTGCGTAGTGAAAGGCGTAATTAGCTTGTCAAGGATTTTGCGAGGCAGAAGTTTGCGAAGAGATTCCCAGAAGTTGTTGGTGGTGGACTGTTCTTCCTTGACACTATCGCCCATGCCACCGAGGTCCAACTTAGGCACCAGTTTGTGACCACTTGCAGAGGAGGCAACGCCCTAGTACTAGTCGTAATTGTGATGGAACGGGGTCACCGTCGATTTTTGCTAGTTTTTCTTGTTAGCGAAGGAGGCAGTCTGAATGAGGATGATGGCGCAGTCGGTTAGGATGTTTTCGAAGATACCGAACTGACGGATGAATTCCCTCTGGATGTTGAAGAAGTTGAATTGCAGAGTGCGCCAAATGAAGCCACTGCGAATCAGTTCCTAGTGGAAGTCTCCCATTTCACTCACCGTGCTTCCAAGGCTAAAGATAGCCTCTGCCAGTCTCAGCGTTTAGGTCACTTTGTTCTGTGCGTTCTGCTTTTTGATGCGTTCATCCTGGATCAAAGCCACCGACTGGGCTGCCGAGGAGAACCACTTTTGCAGTTCGGCGTGGTTGACTTGCAAGTCGAAGTTGTCCTCGTGCATGGTCGTTTCTTCAAGTAAGTTTGTGGGCGACCTCGACTCACTTGCGTTTATGATTGTCTTGTTCGAAGTGAACTTGCCAAGACGCCCCATTTTCCGGTTGCTCGTTACTGCTGGGTTTAATCGATTCGTGCGAGACATGTTGGCGGGACTCGGACAGTTGTCACCCTCAACTACGATGCTCAGTTTGCGCTGCGGATTGAACGTCGCAAGACTCCTATGACTTGAGAGCGACTTGCGATGCGATTTGCGGCGGTGGAGGCCCGGCTCCTTCATAGTAACCTTTTACTTGAGTAGTCCTTCGTATAACCTTTCAGCGACGTGGAGGGTTTCAGTGAGCTGCTTGAACATTTCGAACCGTTCTTTAAAGGAGGTTTTGAAGTAATTGTCTTTGTCTTGAATAATGAGCTGTTGGATGGTCTTGGTGCAGTACATGATAATTTGGGCTTCCTAGTTCTTGAGAATGCCAAAGCGGTCGCGCTTGTGCTAGATTTCATTGCCGTCGAAGCGAGGATTCTTGGAGTAAAGAAGCACCAAGCTAATTACACTTTGCAGCAGTTAGATTCCGTTTTGTTTGTTCAGTTTGTCTAAGTTTGACTTCTGCATTTTGATCTGGTCTTTCAAGTCCTCCACTTTACAGAACACTTTCATCTTGTCTTCATTCACGACTCGCTACGACTCCAGGTCTTTGATATTTCTTTCTTCTTTCTCTGTGTCAATCGCCGTGAAGATGGCCTGCACTGACAGCAGCAAAATCTGTTGGATGGTCTTGTTAAACGAAAATTTGCCAGAGTGCACCACTACCGCGTCGTTCGTTTAACTCTTCGTGAAGTACTGCGCGATTTGATCGATGAGGTTGATTAATTTGTCGAGACAGTCGAATGACTTAGTCTTGAACGACTACGCCGCAAACAGACACGCCTTCACCAGAATAGTCAGGTTGTCAGTGCGGCTTTCCGTCTGCGTTGTCTCCAGGTAGTACGAGTTCTCCTCTCTTTCAGTTGATCTATAGATAAACGAAAGGAAGTCTTCGAACGAATTGGTCAGGTTCCGCAAGAACTCCTTTTCTTCTTTCTCTGGAATTCGGAAGAAACCTGACTCCTAGTTGGCAGGGTTCGCCAGCTTGTTCTTCTGGTCGACCCAGATTCTCAAGTAGTATTGGCCGCAACGCACCTCGTCGTTAATGTTTTTGTAGGCAATTCTCTTCTAAATAAATCCTTTGTAGATTGGAATTTCCTCGGTCTTCAGAACCAGAGATTTGTTGTTGGAGGCAAGCTCAGCTTAGTTGTACCTGTCCAGCAAGTGGTCTTTGCCTGCGAAGTTCACAATTTGGCCGTCTTTAGGGTCTTACGAGTACTCTTTCAGTTCGCGCATGAGGTCAATCACATTCGTGTAGATTGTGTCTTTCAGGTGCTCGCGCATTTCAATGTTCCAGATTAAAGTCGCCTTCTCGTACTGCTGGCTGTTGAAAATCTTGAGGAAGTTGTCTTACTCCGAGGCAGCAGTCTGCGCGTCGCGGGGGTGACTTTGCTAGAGTGCCTTCATAATAAGCGGAATCGGCATATACTTGAGCAGCAGGGAATTGCGAATTTAAATGGTGGAAAGCGCAATGCCCTTGGTAATGTCGTCCTGGTTCTGGTCGAGCACCTTCCGATCGTTTTCGTCGAAGAACGCATCTTTGTGTTGAAGGATTTCTTTGTTTTAATCCATCAGCACGTCCTGGAATAATCGAATCAGGTTAAACGCACGCTCCGAGTTTGCTTCTTCTTGGTCGAGCTAGAGAATAAGGAACTCGATGATGCCACTGTTTCTGAACTGGTACAAGGAGTAGTGCGAGTTGAGGTGCTTGGTGATAAACTCAATGATTTCGTGCGTCAAGTTGTGGTTGCCCACCAGCAACAGCTGCACAACCACTGCAATGTTCTGCTGGCTCAAAAACAGCTGCTTGCTCAGAGGCAGAGGGTACATCTCTTTGTTTTTGCTCAGGTTCATGATCAGATCGATCAAGCGGAAGGCGATCAACGCAATATTGATGTTCATGTTGTCTTGATGGAAATAGCTTGCGTCTTTGATTGCATTCAACGCGTAATTCATTGACTGAGGTCCTCCCAGCGTCAACTCCGTCTGCAGCCTCAACTACTCGTTGTGCTCTTCGTCATGGTGCTGGTCGTAAGCCGCACCAGCGTGAGTCTGAAATATCTCATCGTCTCCATCGTTAAAATGTTCATCAGTGGTGGCTGCTCTGAACTAGCGGGACTCGACAAAGTCTGTGGAGTGCTGGAAGCCCAGGGCATCGGTATGCGTTCGCTTGTGTCTTGCGTGTTTAATTACGTCCAGATCTTGAGTTTTGATTTCCTGGTGACTTGCGTTTGTAACCAGCTGCGGCCCGGATAGGTTGTCGGCTTCCAACACATCGACAATCTCCTGCTCAAGGCCGTCCGACTGGTGTTCGTCCTAATGGACTTCAATCATATTCTTCTCCTTCTCGTGCACAAGCTTCCTGTAGTGCGCTGAGTTCTTGAGCTCCTTGAATCCGAAGTTGAGGCAGCCAATCACGATGCTTAAGCCCTTCACTTTGTCAAACTACTTTTGGTTTTCCTAAGTAATTTCCTCTTGCCTCTTGTTCGCACTCTCATTTTTCAAAGGACACGGCGTCAAAGCAGTCAGCAACAGTTGAAGAATCAAAAAATGAATTTACCCACTTTGATCCTGCTCAAGCTGCTTCAGCCAGTAAGGCATAATTTGCAGGCTTCCAATTTCCACTCTGTAGTTTTGATAAAGCAAGATAAGGATTTTCAAAATAAGCACTTTTTCGTCTTTGTTTTTGCCAGGCATGTATCGCTGTAGCAGCTGAAACCAGAGCTCGTTTATGTCCTAAGAGACCAAGTCAGCATGCAACTTAGGCGGGCGACCTTCAGTTTCTTTATCCTTGTCCGCAAAAACCCCGTCAATCAGCAGTTCTTGCAGGTAGTACTTCCAAACCTTGCAGAGACTCTGCTCGTTTGAATAATGTGCTTAGAACTCTTCAAAGTTCCACTTCAGGTTGACAAAAGTCGACTAGATTCTTCCATCGTGGTCAAACGAGTGAGTCAGGTGAGTCAGAACACGCTCGTTTTTGTTTCGGGACTGCACCAACACAGCCTTCGAATGCTTTTCCTAAGTGTCTTTAAATCGATGGATTTCCATTTCTAAGAATTTTTGCAACTCTTACTTCGACTCTTGATTCCACATCTTGAGAGGGCCTTTGAAATCGTCTCTGACTTCCCGGAAGAAATTGAACCACTCGATCTGGCCCCACGTGCTCGTGTCCTTGAGGTTGGTCTGAACGTGCTTCAACAAGAACTTTTTGAAGGTTCTCTTAATAACTCCAACCGCATACGGGTTCTGTTGCATCAACGTGCTGAACATGAAAAGCGACTAGATGCGCTACGCCTCCAGAGGCACTGAATCGAGAATCAAGATCCTCGCGTGGTGAAGCAGTTGCACGGAAGACCCGAAGATCCTGTACTGGATTTGGCCGAATGATTAGGCAGTCATACGCCAGAAGCCATCGTACTCGCTGACTAGTTTGACGTACTAGTCTGACTGACAGAAAGACAGCACGTTGCTAATTATGCGTCCGAACGCAAGCTAGATTAACACCGGTGTACTTATGGAGAGACGGTCGATGATATGCATGAGCTTGAAGTCGTTTGCAAACAAACTGACCACGACAGCAAATAAGTCTTCGGGCCTGGTTGTGTTGCTGATGTTTCCACCTTTAATAATTACTTCGCCGCTCGACTTGCCTCCATCCACTTTGATTTAGTAAATAAACTCGGCCCGTCGAGGCTGCTTCCCCAACTTCACGCTTTCGCTCAGATTGTGATGCCCTATTAGCCGGTTGGTTATTGCTCTTTAGCCACCAGTGGAAGTGCCGACACCTCCTACTCGAGTAGCTTAACTTTCACGAAGCTAACCCGGCTTCCTGTCTTAGGTGACTGGGATTTCCTCATTTCTTGGTAGAGAAGATTCATAAAGAAATTTCAGGGGTTTGTTACTTCTGAGACGCAAATCGGAATCGGGGTTCTCTAATTGGCTGGCGCCGCGATCGCAAAGGAGGGCGGTGAGAATGTCAGCGACCATTTTGACATCTAAGTTGCACTTGAGCGCGCCACTGTGGAGGATCAAGTATCTCTTGTGGGAGCAGAGGTGTCGCTCCAAGTACTTCATGATGTTGATCTCGTTGCCAATCATGAACTCTTTGTTCTTTGTCTCGGCTTTCTGTTCGCTTGCGTCGCAGAACTTGAGCACTGAGACGATGCACTGGCTGGCCAAGTAAGTAATGAACACGTTTTCGGACTTGAGCAGCTTGAGAATGCCGCGCATCAGAATGCGGTTGTGGTGGTCACTGAGCTGTGAAATCTCCCTGAACAACTGCCTGCTTTGCATTAACTTTTAGAAGGTGATCAGCATGCGAGAGAGCATCTCGACGGCGAAGTCCATTCGATTCTGGTCTTTGTCCTGCTTCTTAATCACATTATCGTCCGAGTCATAGTCACTTTTCACGATAGACGCGTCCGAAACGAAAGAGTCACTCTCTTTTGAATTGACATCGGAATTCGAATCCTGGGGGTCGTTTTCGAAGCCACTGGGATGGCCTTGTTCTATAAACTTCTCTTCGTCGTCCGAGTCGGTGTCTAACTCGGATTCGTGGTACTAGAAAGACTGGTCGTTTTCTCCCTCTAGTTCCAAAGTCCAAAACTCATCGATTTAGGCACGAAGGGCTTAGGAGAAAATCCTGAATTGGCGAGGGTCCACCTTGTTCAGAGAAAAGAAGTTGCAGTTTTCGTTGATAGCTCGCAGCGCGTCGATGATTTGTTCTTCAGTGGTCTGTTTATACATCGATGCGCGTCTTTCCTTAGGCAAAGCACCCGCGAACTCTTGCATCTAACTGCCGGGCCCAATCTGAGGACTCACGTTATTATTCTGTTGCAGGTGCTTCTTGTCCAACGTTTGGTGAAAACTTTGCCTCTCGGTACCCGCACTGTCGTAAAAGATTTAACTGCCTGCTGTTTAGGGGCCCTTGTAAGGCGCCTTCACTGCAGGAGACTCGGATTCGGGGTCCAGGATAGAAATCAACGTTTTAAAGGTGTACTGTTCGTAGTCCGCATCCACGGTTTCGCGCAGAATTTGCACCGCACGCTAGGATTCAGGCGACTTTGGCAAGCTGCCCATGACCGTCTCATTGTACTTAGGCTTAGACGGCAGAGCAATGACTTGAATCTTGTTGTAGGCTGTAAACTACAAAGACTGCGCGGGACTGCGCTAAAGGAGCTCTCTAAGACTGAGGACAGAAGAGAGGAATTCGGTTAGCTTCTGATGTTAAGCTTTCTCCTTCTCCCCTCCTTCGTTTTAAACCATTTGCAGTTCGATCTCTCGGTAACTGTTGGCTTTCTCGAAGTGGAAGGTCAGCAGCAGCTTGCCGGACTCGTAAGGCTTGAGCACAACAATTCTCTGCAGCGAACCCAAATGGGCCTTGAACAACTGCTTTTGAATTTCTTGTTTCTTCTTTCCGTCGTGTTGTTCAGTGTTACGCGACCAAATTTAGAGTTCATCATTGAAAAGTTCAATTTCGACCTCTTTGTTTGATAAATTTGAAGAAGCGCGGCACATAAAGAGTCGGTTTCTGACTTCGCGCACCTCACTCATGGCGGTCTGCTGGAACACATAGTGGTCATCCAAGTCGTTGACATTGAAGTGCTTAAGCGGTGAGGTCAGCGTCTTGGAGCAGTTCTGGAACATAAAGTTAATTGTCTCGTTCGCTGAATAATTCTGCTCTTCAGTCACCACTGGCGTTCGGCTTGCAGGGTACGACACTTGGTTCTGGGTCTTAGTCATAAAGTAAAATTTCTCAATTTCTTTGTTCTAAAAACATGGGGTTATGTTTAATCTAAAGACAACTTACTTTTTTGACGATGTACATCAACTCTTTGTTGTGAATAATTTGATCGATGTCCGCGTAGAAGATCCATGTGTTCTCAGGGCTCTCGTCGTAGTCCCCTGTCTTGCGGCCAGCCTGAAGGATTCCAGACTTGTACATCAGATTCCCTCCCTAGGCTGGCGTGTGCACTCCGGTTTGCTTTTAAGGCACATAATCGTCTTCGTCTTCGTTTTTCTCAGAGAACGCGCACACTCCGAAAGTAGTCACCAGAAACTCGACCTCCTATGTGGTCTCGTCGGGATTCTCTGAGAAAATATCTTGGAAGTGCTTGACCTTTGGAATCCTCTTGAGGAGGTCAGTAATCTTTTTTTTGGTTGCCAAGTCGAGCTAGTTGGGGACAGCCCAAGCCAGATCTTCGCGCTGAATCGCGATCTCTGTCAAAAGCCGGTTTCTTTCTTGGGTGTAGAGCTGGACACGTTCTCCGTCACTCTTGACGATGGTGAATTAGTCGGAGCTTTCGGTGTCGACGATGACATCGTTGACATCCTTCAAGTCAATCTCTTCGGGCTTATCCTCGTCGAACTTGGTGTGCTTGAGCACAATAAAGTGTTTGCCTCTCTCGTCGGGCATTTTTATTTCCAGCAGGTATTTTGTCACCGACAAGAAAGTTCGCTTCTCGACGATGTAGCTGGACGTGAGTCGCGAGGCCATTTTGGTGTAGGTTGAGGGCGTTGGCCTTGGACAATGATGCTCTTCTGGATGACCTGATTCTTCAATTGCTTGTTGCTTCATCACCTGCTTAGTGCGTTAGGGCACTTTGGTGATAGAAAGATTTTGCATCT
>Ga0075467_10004439_pt1 | contig 10408 bp, 10 predicted proteins | sample DEB08_DNA_9_FD_75067 | JGI IMG/M metagenome (GOLD analysis project Ga0075467, IMG submission 75067) | Aqueous microbial communities from the Delaware River and Bay under freshwater to marine salinity gradient to study organic matter... | ecosystem: Environmental > Aquatic > Marine > Coastal ... | reverse complement strand
TCTTGAATTGCAGTATTGACAACCTCATCAACACTTCTATCATGACCCAAATGAATAACTTCTACTCCGGTAGCCTGAATAATGCGTCGCATAATATTTATTGAAGCATCATGTCCATCAAAAAGTGATGCTGCAGTTACAATTCTGACTTTATGTTTTGGCTTATACGGCGCTTGTTGTTTCATTCGTAACGATTATTGGATTTTAGTATCGCAATTTACGAAATATTCAAAAAAATAAGGTGTTTGCAAAAGATTATATAAAATTTATATCAAGACTCCTTCTTGAATCATTTTTAAACTAAATTTAGACCCGAAGAAAAACTACATATGAATAAGATTACGATTTTAATTCACTGCAAAGACAGACCTAATATTATTGCATCGGTGACCAATTTTATTGCGAAAAACGGAGGTAATATTGTTTATATAGATCAGCATGTAGATAGAGAACAAGACATATTTTTTATGCGTTTGGAAAGTGAATTTATATCAGACAACTTTTCTACTAGTCATTTTAAATCTGTCTTTGAAAGTGATTTGGTCAAAAAATTTGAAATGAAATGGCGCATTTACTCATCTGATAAAAAGCCTAAAATGGCATTATTCATATCTAAATACGATCATTGTTTATATGATTTATTAGGGCGTTATAATTCTGGAGAACTTAATTTAGAAATTCCATTCATTATAAGTAATCATAATGATTTAAAACCAATTGCTGATAATTTTAAAATACCTTTTTATTATATACCAGTAACTAAAGATTCTAAACAAGACGCAGAAGACCAGCAATTACAGTTACTAAAAGAACACAACATTGATTTTATCGTTTTGGCTAGATACATGCAAATTATATCAGAAAAACTAATCAATAAATATCCAAACAAAATAATTAATATTCACCACTCCTTTTTACCTGCATTTGTAGGTGCTAAACCTTATCATTCTGCTTATAAAAGAGGCGTGAAAATTATTGGAGCCACTAGTCATTATGTTACTGAAGAACTTGACGCGGGACCAATAATAGAGCAAGACGTAACTAGAGTAACACATGCTCATGCCATTAGTGATTTAATAGCAAAAGGCCGAGATTTAGAAAAAATTGTTTTAGCAAATGCCGTTAAGCTGCACGCAGATAGAAAAGTAATGGTTTTTAATAATAAAACAGTTATTTTTTCTTAAGCTAAAATTTTTTAGAACTAAAACTTATATTTGTTTATATATAAAACCCAAAATCATGATGCGTAAATTTTTAGCTTTTTTTTTAATATTTAACCTGACCTCTTGTGCAGAATTACAGCAAGTGGTAAATCAATTACCTCAGGGAAGAGTACTTGGCAACACAGAAATAGCCTCAGGTTTAAGGCAAGCTTTAGACTTTGGTATTGACAAACAAGTTACCAAACTTACCCAAAAAGACGGTTTCTTTCAAAATGACTTAGTAAAGATATTATTACCCGAAGAACTTCGTAAAGTTGATAAAGCATTAAGAGATATCGGACTTAGTAATTTGGCTAATTAAGGCTTAAAAGTACTTAATAGAGCTGCTGAAGATGCTGTAAAAGAGGCCACTCCCATTTTTATTGAAGCAGTTAAAGGCATTACATTTGATGATGCTAAAAACATTTTATTAGGCAATAATGATGCGGCAACACAATATTTGACTTCTAAAACACAAGCCGCGCTTTATGCTAAATTTAACCCTGTTATAAAAAATTCATTTGGTAAAGTAGGTGCAGATGATATTTGGAGTAATTTAATTAATAAATACAATAGTATTCCATTTACAAATGATGTAAGATTATGTAACTGGCGAAGCGTTAAAAGGAGTTTACACCATGATTGCTGTTGAAGAAAAAGACATTAGAACAAAAATAGCTTCTAGAACTACAGATTTATTGAGGAAGGTTTTTGCGCTTCAAGATTAAATTTATAAAAACATAAGATTTAAAACCGAATATTTATTGTTCGGTTTTTTTTATATCATCCATCAAAAATAACTCTGGGTGTAGTCTCAGTTCCTTTTTTAGCCCGAATTTAAACATAACATATTCTAAATGAACTCATTAAATCATTATTTTTAACAAAAAACAACTTTATAACTTTCTCTTCTTCAATAAAAAAATGTATATTTAAGTACTAGTTCTTTACATATAAAATGAACCGAATTGAAAAAATAAAGACTCACCAAGATAAACTCAACTCAAAATACAAGAGGCTTATAGAGCAAGCTTATAATTTTAGACAAACAGATTCGGCGTTAAGTGATATTTCAGAATACAAAGCCATCAAGCTACTCAACAAACTAAATAGGTTGAAATACCTTCAAAGAGAACCGTATCAATCTGCTGTTTAAATTTATTTAATAATTATTTTTGTCTTCAATCACATCTAAATGAGAGGTTTTCACGTATTTTAAATATAAGAAAGAACGTCATGAACAAACAATTTTGTAGAGTTGGTAAAATTAAACCCGACCTAGGTAAATCAATTAGCTTGAAAGAAGTAGAAAAAAGAATAGCAAATTTTGTAGACGATACTACTAAAATTCATTATTCTGAAGATTTAAACGGAGCGTTTTAAAATAAGCAAACGCCTTTGTAAGTCTTGAACCATACCAAGAAAACATCTCTCCATCCACTAATACAATAGTTGCATTGGGGTAAAAGTCTTGCAGCTCCTTTTTATGCACTTCTTTAAAAGGAAAGGGTTCTGATGACAGTAAAACAACTTCTATATTTTTATTTGCAGAAGATTTAGAAATTTCAATTTCTGGATAACGTTCTTTTTTTGAATAGCTGTTTTCAAACTTATTTATCTTCAACAAATAATTAATAAATGTATTATTCCCAGCAATCATCCATGGGTTTTTCCAGATAAAATAAACGACTTTTAAAGTTGGCTTACTTTGAATAAACTCTTCAAAACCACTAAGCTCCTTTTTAATTTCATCTAATAGTGCTGAAGCTTCCTTTTTCCTATTAAAGATGTATCCATATTGCTCAATTAATTCTAAACTATCGTTGATATTATAAATATCTGAAACATGAACATTACAAATTGATTCACAAGCTTCAACAATTTCCTTGGTGTTTTCTTCTTTATTGCAAAGAATGATATCTGGCTGAAGCGCTGTTATTTTATCAAGATGAATCTGTTTTGTACCACCAACTATTGTAACATTGGTTTTAATATGATGCGGATGCACACAGAATTTGGTTACGCCAACTAAATAAGCTTCCAAACCTAAATCACATAATAATTCAGTTTGACTAGGCACTAATGAAATAATGCGTTTTGGAGTTTCTTTTAGATAAATAGTTCGATTAAGTTGGTCTTTGAAGTTTTGCATGTTATTGAGAATTACAATTAACTCAAAATAGCTTCCATCTCTTTTTGGAGTTCCTCAGATTTTTTAGCTGCAGCTTCAGCAAAATCAGTCTGATTTGATGCATAAATAATACCTCTTGAAGAATTAATCAATAATCCAACACTATCGTTCATTCCATATTTACATACCTCTTGTAAATTTCCGCCTTGAGCGCCAACACCTGGAACTAACAAGAAACTGTCTGGAATAATATTTCTAATATCTGCTAAATACTCCGCTTTTGTAGCACCAACAACATACATCAAATTCTCAGTGTTCTTCCACGTTTTTGAGGTTTCTAATACTTGCTTATAAAGTTCCTTCCCGTCTACCATTTTTGTCTGAAAATCAAATGCGCCTTGATTAGAAGTCAACGCTAAAAGAATAGTGTGCTTATCTTCAAAAGCTAAAAATGGTTCTATCGAATCTTTACCCATATATGGTGCAACTGTTACAGAATCGAATGCTAAATCTTCAAAGAATGCTTTAGCATACATGGTACTTGTATTACCAATATCCCCACGTTTTGCATCAGCGATAGTAAAAATTTCTGGATGCTTCTCGTTTAAGTAATTAATTGTTTTTTCTAAAGCTTGCCAACCCTTTATGCCGTATGCTTCATAAAATGCTGTATTAGGCTTGTAGGCTACACATAAATGATGCGTTGCATCAATTATAGCTTTATTAAAAGCGAAAATGGGATCGTTTTCTTTTAAAAGGTGCTCAGGAATTTTATTTAAATCCACATCTAATCCTATACATAAAAAGGATTTCTTCGTTTTAATTTGCTGAACTAATTGGCTCGTTGTCACCTAGCTTATTTTAAATTTGATCACTTCCAGCCTTCAACTTTTCAGTATTATCAGCTAATTGCAACTCATCTATGATTTTTTGAATATCACCATTTACAATGTTAGACAAGTCGTAAAGTGTTAATCCAATTCTATGATCTGTAACTCGCCCTTGCGAATAATTATACGTTCTAATTTTGGCACTTCTGTCTCCACTGGTTACCATGGTACCTCGTAAAGCAGCATCTTCTTCTAACTTCTTTGCTAACTCCAAATCGTATAAACGTGAACGTAATACTTTAAACGCTTTCTCTTTATTTTTATGCTGAGATTTTTGATCTTGACATTGCGCCACCAATCCTGTTGGAATATGTGTTAAACGCACCGCTGAATACGTTGTGTTTACAGATTGACCTCCTGGACCTGACGAACAGAAAAAATCGATTCTTACCTCTTTAGGATTTATTTCCACATCAAACTCTTCAGCCTCAGGAAACACCATTACTGTCGCTGCACTGGTATGCACACGACCTTGAGTTTCTGTTTGAGGCACACGTTGTACACGATGTACACCTGCTTCAAACTTTAACGTTCCGTAAACATCATTACCAGTAACTTCAAACTGAATTTCTTTAAAACCACCATTAGTCCCTTCACTAAAGTCGACCGTATCTACTTTCCAGCCTCTTCCTTCACAATATTTAGTGTACATTCTAAATAAATCGCCTGCAAAAATACTGGCTTCATCTCCACCAGTTCCAGCTCTTAATTCTACTACGGCATTTTTAGAATCTGTAGGATCTTTAGGGATTAAAAGCACTTTTATCTCTTCTTCTAATTTGGGAATACTTTCTTTAGCTTCATCATATTGCATTTTAGCCATTTCGACCATTTCTGCATCACTACCGTCTGATATTATTTCTTCGGCTTCAGCTAAATTATTAGTAAGTTCTAAATAAATTTCTCGCTTATCCATAAGAATTCGCAAGTCTTTATACTCTCTATTTAGATCAACATAACGTTTCTGGTCTGTAATGATATCAGGTTGAATAATTAAATCACTAACCTCATCAAAACGCTGTTTTACTATTTGTAATTTCTCTAACATCTGCCTTTATTAATTGGAAACCAAAAATACGATAATTTATGAATTTTCAATGACTACAAACACTTGTAATAATTCATTTCTAAAAATATTATCACACAAATGGCGTTATCATAAATACTTATGCAACAATTGTTTTCCATATTAGTTTTTTACAGACCCTTTATTATTTGGTCTTTAGCCATAAACATGCTGCTTTCATTTATAAAAATTGAAATTATTACTATACTCATCGTTAAACTATTGCTTATTTTTTCTTTGTGGCATTTTTTAAATGAAACTCATGCAAAACGGAAACTTACTTTTTATAAAAACTTGGGTATTTCTACATTAAAGTTATTTTCATTAGTGTTTGTTATTGATGCTGTTTTTTCAATCCCTTTCGTTATTCTCTTAAAAGAGTTTGTTTAAAAATCATTAAACTAAGAAAGGAAGCCAAACGACTTCCTCTTTTTGTTATATAAATTTAATATTAACCGCACTTAGAAGAACCACAATCTTTGCAGGTTAAACACCCTTCTTGGTAAATTAAATTTTCAGATTCACAATTATCACACGCTTGTCCTTTGGCTTTCGTACCATCAGCCACATAGCGTTTTAAAGCTCTTACCACTCCATTTTTCCAAGTATTAATAGATTCGCTATCTAGTTGCAAGCTATTAATTAAATCTACTATTTTATCAATTGGCATGCCGTGGCGCAACGTACTAGAAAATAGTTTAGCGTAATTCCAAAACTCTGGATTAAACTTATGCGATAAGCCTTCAATCGTAGTTTTGTATCCTCTTGTATTCTTGTATTGAAAATCGTAACGAGAGCTACCATCTTCATTTCTGTTTTTTATGATTAATCCGTTATTTACCCAACGTGGGATCAAAATTCCATCTTCATCATCAGCAAGTCCCGTGAATACTTCATATGGCTTATCATCGATTAGACCAATAAACGCAATCCATTTTTCTTTATTATTTTGAAAACGAACCACATGAGCTTCCAAAACTTGTGGACGTTTTTTCGGAAAGGCTGTTAGCTTTCCATTGTCTGTATCTTCCTTTTTATCGTCATTGGCAATTAGAACACCAGAACGCGAACCATCTCTATATACTGTAACTCCTTTACAGCCTACTTCCCATGCTTTCATATATAAATCGCCAACCAAATCTTCTGTAACATCATTCGGTAAATTAATAGTTACACTGATTGAATGATCTACCCATTTTTGAATCGCACCTTGCATACTTACTTTACTCAACCAATCCACATCGTTTGAGGTTGCTTTATAATACGGCGACTCTTTAATCAATTCGTCAATCTCCGCTTGTGAAAAGTTTTTTGAGCTATCAATACCATTTACTTCCATCCATTGTCTAAAACGATGATGAAACACGACATACTCTTCCCATGAATCCCCAAGTTCATCAACAAAATCTACACGAACATCAGTATCATTCGGGTTTATTTTTCTTCTTCGCTTATAAACAGGCATAAATACAGGTTCAATCCCAGATGTGGTTTGCGTCATTAAACTGGTAGTTCCTGTAGGAGCGATTGTTAATAAGGCTATATTACGTCTGCCATATTCTAGCATTTCATAATATAATTGACTATCCGCTTCTTTTATCCTTTGGATAAACGGATTGTTCTTTTCACGTTCCGCATTGAAAATTGAAAACGCACCACGCTCTTTTGCTAAATGTACTGAAGATCGATATGCTTCAATCGCAATTGTTTTATGAACTTCTAAGGAAAACGCATTACCTGCTTCACTACCATATTGGATACCTAGAGCCGCCAACATATCTCCTTCTGCCGTTATCCCAACACCTGTTCGCCTGCCTTCTTGAGCTTTTTGCTTTATGTTACACCATAAATTACGCTCGGTTAATTTTACTTCATCTATCTCCGGGTCTTCGTCAATTTTCTTTAATATTTTATCGATCTTCTCAAGTTCTAAATCGATAATATCATCCATAATACGTTGTGCTACAGCTACATGATTTTTGAATAGATCGAAATTGAATTTAGCTTGGGGCGTAAACGGATTTTCTACATAAGAAAATAAATTAATCGCTAGCAACCTACATGAATCGTATGGGCATAATGGAATTTCGCCACATGGATTTGTAGACACGGTTTTATATCCTAAATCCGCATAACAATCTGGCACCGATTCATTTATAATAGTATCCCAAAATAAAATTCCTGGTTCAGCAGATTTCCAAGCATTATGTACAATTTTTTTCCATAAGGCATTGGCATCAATAGAATTAGACACTTTAGGATTATCACTGAATATTGGATATTTTTGAGTGTAATTAGAACCGTCTTTAACAGCCTTCATAAAATTATCATCAATTCTAACCGAGACATTGGCACCTGTCACTTTTCCTTGCTCTAATTTGGCATTAATAAAATCTTCTGCATCAGGATGGTTAATAGATACTGAAAGCATAAGCGCTCCACGTCTCCCATCTTGAGCAACCTCTCTTGTTGAATTAGAATAGCGCTCCATAAAAGGAACAAGTCCTGTAGATGTTAATGCCGAATTTTTTACTGCCGAACCCTTTGGACGCACATGAGATAAATCGTGTCCTACGCCACCACGACGTTTCATAAGTTGCACTTGCTCTTGGTCTATTTTCATAATACCACCATAAGAATCAGATTCTCCAGAGTTACCAATCACAAAACAATTTGATAATGAACCTATTTGAAACGGATTACCAATTCCTGCCATTGGGCTTCCTTGTGGAACAATGTATTTAAAATCTTTAATTAGAGTAAAAATTTCTTCCTCTGATAATGGATTTGTGTACTTGGTTTCAACTCTAGCAATTTCCTTAGCAATACGCTTATGCATATCATTAGGAGTTAACTCATAAATATTTCCTTCGGAATCTTTTAGAGCATATTTATTTAACCATACACGTGCGGCTAAATCATCATTTTTAAAGTATTTTAGTGAGGCATTAAAGGCATCTTCTGAAGTGTAAGTTTTTGAGGAATTTTGGGCAAGTTCTGTGTTCATTAGTAACTAGAAGTTTTAAGTTTAATAGAATATTCAACAGTACGCAAATAAACTATAAATGTACAACTTAAAACATGATAAAAATCATAAAGTTTACTCGAAAAAGACCCTAAACATATCATAATCAGTATTTTAATAATTTATCAACATAAAAAAGTTAACAAATTATTTAAATAAAAATTGATTTACATTTTTAGAAATCTATAGCAAAACCAACACCTAAAAATTGCTTCCACTGTACTTTGGCTCCGGCCTGATCAAACTAACCTTCAACATCAGATGGTGTTTGGGTTTTAACGTCATCATCATATCGTAAGTGCGAACCTAGGGTTGCTCTGATAAAGCTATTAACTTTAAAGTCAAAATCTATTCTCCAATCCAAATCTAGGTTGCCAAAGTTATTAATATAATCTGAATAGAGACTGACTTCGTTTTTCACATTAATATTTTCTGCTAATTCCATTTCGTAGCTATTAGTAACTAAAACACCTACTTCTGTTCTTATTTGTTCTCCGGGGATAATAACATTTCCATCTGGGTCTAAAACCGCAGGAGTAACTCCAAAAGAACCAATATTAGCTAAGTCTTCATCTAAAACAAACGTCGCTTTTAAAGTTAATGGAGAGAAGTAAAAAGATAACTTATCTATGTTTTTTCCATATTCCATGCCACCACCTAAAAACAAATAACCAGGCGCTAGTAATCTAGAAATAGGCTCATCTTTATTTGGATAATTATATCCATTTGTTAACTGAGTTCTAAAGTTAAGTCGTGCTGAATAAAACCAATTTGACAAACTATCGGGCTTGTAACCCATGTTAGAATTTATCTCAAATAAATCATCGGTTTTTCTAAGTTCTCTGGCTTCTTGCTTATTTACACCATAACGAACTTCTACATTGTTTTTCCAAACAAAAAATTTGTCTCTATAATTAAGTTTAGATTTGAAACCCAATAAACCAGAAATAGAATTACTACCTCCAGAATTCCAATTAACAAAGGCTACTTCACTTAAATCAAATGAGGCTTTATTTTTTTGAGTCCATTGAGGCCCAGTATATTCTAGTTTTATCTCTTTTATGTAAAGAGAATCAGGTTGAGCGTTTGAAAACTGAAAACAGAGATAAACTAATAAAAACAAGGAATACTTCATGGATGCGTCAGGGAATTTTAAAATTCTATCTTTTATCAAAAACTATTCCCATTAAATGAAAAAAGAAATAATTAATAGTTAAACTCTCCAAACTCTGATTTTATTGTTAGTTTTTTTGTTTTTGAAGCCTCTACTCTACCAATAATTTTGGCATCAACATTATAAGATTTTGAGATTTCTATAATACTTTCGGCTATTTTAGGAGACACATAAAGTTCCATTCTATGCCCACAGTTAAACACTTGGTACATTTCTTTCCAATCTGTTTTTGATTGTTCTTGTATTAATTTGAATAATGGCGGAATTGGAAACATATTGTCTTTTACAATATGAAACTCATCAACAAAATGAAGAATTTTTGTTTGCGCACCACCAGAACAATGCACCATACCATGTATAGTGTCGCTATTATATTTTGATAGAATTTTTTTTATTATTGGTGCATACGTACGTGTTGGAGACAATACCAATTTACCAGCATCAATTGGAGAATTCTCAATGCTATCTGTTAATTTAACACCTCCAGAATACACTAATTCTTCTGGTACCGAAGCATCAAAGCTTTCTGGGTATTTTTTAGCCAAATATTTACTAAATACATCGTGACGTGCAGACGTTAGTCCGTTACTTCCCATGCCTCCGTTATACTGTTTTTCATAAGTAGCTTGTCCGAAACTTTCTAAACCTACAATAACATCGCCAGCTTTAATATTAGCGTTATCTATAACTTCGCTTCGTTTCATTCTTGCTGTTACCGTAGAATCAACAATAATGGTTCTAACCAAATCACCAACATCGGCAGTTTCGCCTCCTGTAGAATGGATGGTTACACCAAAAGATTTTAAATCTTCTAGCAATTCTTCTGTACCATTAATGATTGCCGATAGTACCTCACCAGTAATTAAGTTTTTATTTCTTCCTATGGTTGAAGACAACATAATATTGTCTGTTGCACCAAC
>Ga0075467_10004438_pt1 | contig 10409 bp, 7 predicted proteins | sample DEB08_DNA_9_FD_75067 | JGI IMG/M metagenome (GOLD analysis project Ga0075467, IMG submission 75067) | Aqueous microbial communities from the Delaware River and Bay under freshwater to marine salinity gradient to study organic matter... | ecosystem: Environmental > Aquatic > Marine > Coastal ... | reverse complement strand
CGTTCTCAAGCAGCCCCTGTGCCATCATCTCTCCGATACCGCTCGAACCACCGGTGACTACAGCGACCTTCCCAGCTACGTTAAATAAATTTTTCATGCCTGTTCCTTGTTAAACTTCCATTCTGCTATCTGCTTAGAGCAAACATCAGAACCAGTGTAAATTGAGTTCTAAAACTTTGAGTATAAAAAGGGCCATCCCCCTTTTCTAGGGTTACTCTAACCTAAGCAATCGAGCTACGGCAATTTATTATCGTGGTTGAGGCGGCAAATTATTAAGACTCATAAAGACATCCAGCATAAAACCATTTGCATTCTTTTGTCTGACTAGAATGGATCACGACTGGCAGCTGAGGGCTCATCACAACCGTTGAATAGTATTGATAAAACACAAAAAATTAGCCTGATAGCTGATATAAACATATCAATTTTTTTGACCTCTTTGAAAGTCATGCAGATTGGCAAGAAAAGTATTATTTATAATTGAGTACGGTCCCTTTCAATTCCTAGTGTTTTCAATTAAGCCTTAAGCAGAAGATAGAGTTAATCATATTGCCAAGAGTTTAGAATACAAAACGGTACTTTACAGGCTATGGCCACATGGATAGTCAGTAGCGCATTCTTCCATTTCTGCGTCACCACTAATTTTAAATTGACGTTGACGACGTCAGCATCGATGGGATCACTTCATCAAGAATATAAAAGAGAAGAAAATATTAGTGGCTATGTGTTTTCATTTTATGAAAATTGACAATTTATTTTATCTTTAATCTTCTTTACCTATACTGGGTCCAATTTCACCACACCACTAAAAACAATTAGGAAAAAGCCATGGTCAAGATATTAAGCGCAGCCCTAATTATTTTCCTCACTGCTTGCGGGGGTATTAATGAAAAAAATGAAGCTGGTGCCACATTCATTGAGCAGCAAGAGTCCTTTGCTGTGTCTTGCGATCCAGCGGCTGGACTAACGTTGTATTGCGGTTTCGAGAACCCTGAAGATTTGGCGATCGTGCCCGGCGGAGAAAAATTGTTGGTGAGCGAAATGGGTGAATTTATGATTCACCCCCCTGGTGAAATAGTGCTACTAGATCTCGCCTCCGGTAAACGCGAAGCCATCAAAATCACTTGGCAATCAGAAGAGAAATGGGGCGATGTGGATTGTCCAATACCTGACGTTAGCTTGTTCAGTCCCCACGGTATTGACTTGATGCAACGGGAAGACGGACGTCAGCAACTGCTTGTGGTGAATCACGGTGGCCGTGAAGCGGTTGAGTTTTTTGAACTGTCCAAAGCATCTGATACATGGTCACTGCATTGGCACGGCTGTGCATTGCCCCCTGGAGACCCTTTCATTAACGATGTTGCTGGCTTGAATGATGGCGGTTTTTTTGTGACTCATATGTGGGATAAGAGTTTGCCGATTGACAAGGTGACTGAAAAACTACTGGCTGGAGAGAAAATTGGTTGGGTCTACGAGTGGCAGGCCGATACAGGTTTTGTTCAGATGCCTAATTCAATTGAAATGATGCCAAATGGTATTGCTGTTAGCGCCGACAATAGCAAAATATTTGTCAATATCTACATGGGAAATAAAACCTTACGTATAGATCGGGCCAGCGGTGAGGTTGAAGGTGCTTTGAGCGTACAACAACCTGATAACATCACCGTCGATGAGTTTGGCATGTTGTGGGTTGCGTCACATAAGCACGATCCTCTCAATCAGACCTGTCGTAAACCCGGTGTTTGTTTGCTGCCTTTTGAAATTATTAGAGCTGACCCCGAAACCCTTAAAACTGAAGTGATACTCCGTCAGGATGGGGCTCCAATGGGCTTTGCTACGGTAGCGCTCAGAGTGGGGGACAAAATTTATATGGGCAGTGCACACGGCGATCGGATTGCCAGCTATCCTATTTCACAGCCGACTCCCTGATGCGACATCTTGTACCAATTAACCTAGCTATCTTAAAAAACTGTTAAAACAGGAAAAAAGCAAGCGAGCAGAACGATTTGTTGCGGACAGGACTTTCTTCATTGAATGCTAAAGATTTTTCCTGAACAGTGGCTTGCAGTGATCTCGATTAAAAATCAAGATTTCAATGCTTGTTATCATTTAAGTCGAAATTCGGTGTATGTGAGTCCAACTAATTCAAGCATCAATAACGAAACATTAGGCGACTCAGCCTATTATTTTGTTAGCCTTCTAGATTTTCTATAAGCACTAGGCGTAGACCCAAGCCACTGATGACAAGCTCGCGTCAAACTTCGCCGATCAGAAAAACTCATCTCGGATGCAATATCATCCAAATTCATCGATGTAGCCAGTAAAAGCGTCAGGTGATTGGCTCTTACCTCTTGTGATAGCTGTCGATAATTTTTACCCGCTCGCAACAGTCTTCTCTGTAACGTCGGAATACTCACACAAAGCGCTGAGGCTAAGTCACCTTGTGTGTGAGGCGCACGCTGTAATAAGGCCTTAACTTTTTCAAGAAACAGGTTTTCCTGCACTTCAATCGGCGCAATTCCGGCAAGGATTTCTCTAAACACCACAGTTTCATTCATCGCCCAGCGATCAGATCTTCTCTGCCCTAAAGGCAGTTTTAAGTCACTGCTGTGATAAAGAAAAGTGACGCCACCGCCGTCCCTTGTGTACTCGCAGCCATTAATTCCAGCAAGCATTGAACCATCTTGGGATTCTAGTTTTTGAGAGAGGTTAATACTGGCTGGCAACCAGCTTCTATTTGTTGTCCAGACCAGGAAGCATTGGAAGTAAAAGGTTAAAAGCTCAATGTATCGCTCGACACGGGTAGAATCCTCAAGCTCATCTCCGGCGCTAATAGTTAACTTGGCGCCATTGAAATCTATCTTCACTGTAGCTTTTAGGCCCGATTGCAGTATGGGAACCAGTTCAACAAACGTTCTCAATCCGGATGCCAAATTGGGCATCTGACTAACGCTGGAGAAAATCATACTCCAGCTAGATTTCGGGAGTTTTCGGAATAAAGCGCCATGACCCTCATCATTATTAAGGCTGATATTGTCGAGACAGATTTGCCAAACATCACCTTTGGAAATAATTGAGGGGATTGGCGCGCGTGGTTCTATAATCTTAGCGGTTTCGAGTAACTCTCGAGCGCGGGTAAGACCAAACAGGTCGACAACATAGTTGTCCGAAACAAATCCAATACCTAAGACATCAAGCTGTTGAGTATTAATCTCGGCCTTTGATGATGTAGTTGTATGAGTTATGTTGATGGGACACATAAATTTCTATTGACCGTTCGTTGCTCGAAAAATTTATACTATTCCTTATCCTGCACCTTTGGTAGGCCTGATGGAAATTGTTCCCTTTCACTTGATTGATCCCGTCCTTCACAGGTTTATTGGTAAGCGCTAATCTCATCGAGTGTTAAAAAAGCATTAAAAGAGTGTTAAAAAAGCGTTAAAAATCACCATGCCGATAGGAACCATATACCTTACCCACAGTTACGTGAGTAAAGAGGATAACGTTCTATATTTTTACAGAGTAAAAGAGCAGAGGTCAACAGTGAAAAAGTATAATAAAAATAAGAATTTCACCCCGAAATTAATCAGTGCCGTACTAGCAATTATTATCACCCAGCCAAGCTTTGCGCAATCTAACTTGCCGCCAAATCAAGCATCTGACGAACCACAGACACCTGCAGGGGAAATCGAAGTAGTGCTAGTGACAGCGCAAAAGCGAGCCTTTTCTGATCAGCTGACGCCGGTAGCACTCACTGCAGCCAAAGGTGAGACTCTCAGAGAAAATGGCATCACCAGTGCATTGGACTTAAATGGTCTTTCGCCCAGCCTCAACGTTGCATCAAGCAATGGTCAGCTACAACTTACTATGCGTGGAGTCGGCAACGAGATATTATTATCTGGTATTGGTGAAGCGGGCGTCGCCATGCACAGCAATGGCGTTTATTTGGGTTCAAATGTCACGGCCACTGCAATGTTTTTCGATATTGAGCGCATAGAAGTGATGCGCGGTCCTCAGGGAACCCTCTGGGGTCGTAACTCTACTGGTGGCGCGATTAACGTTATCCAAAAACTGCCTACCGAGGAATTCGAGGGCTTTGCGGCGATTGATTACGGTAATTACAACAGCCTTGACCTTGAGGCTGCGGTGAGCGGTTCAATGTCAGACAATGTTCAGGGCCGCATAGCGGTTAAACATACTAAAAGCGATGGTTTCTTGAAGAATCTAGCGCCAGGTGGTGATGATCTGGGTGATGATAACAGCATTTCTGTGCGTGCTTCAATCAATGTTTATCTCGACAATGGCTCTTGGCTATTAGCTGCGGGGCATTCTGACTGGGATATTTCGGGGCGTTCAATAAAGCAGGAGGGCACCTCATTTCCATCTGGCTCCCCCACTATATTTGGCCTTCCAGGCGGTCTCTCATTTTCTGAAATAGCTTATGGCGAATCAGCCCCAGCAGGTAAGTTTGAGACCTACTCAACCAACCCGGATGCTGGGGAAGAGGCGAATTTTGAATACTTTACCTCCGAGTTAAACCTCGATCTTAATACCGCCAATCTGACCCTATTAACTGACTTCCGTCAACACAAGCGCAGCTACAGAGTCGATGGCGACTTTACGCCTTCGGACGTTGAGAGTGTATTTTTAAACTTCACTGAAAATGCTAAAGAGTTTAGCCAGGAAATTCGCTTAACCTCCACAGAGGACAATATGGTTAACTGGGTAATAGGTGCGTATTACTATCAGCAAGAGATTGACCTGAGCACAATTGTTGAATGGGGCGCCTACCCAGGTATACCTGATTTACTCTTTGGGGGCGCTTTCGGTGCAGATTATCCTCGGGTTGGCGTCAATTTTGGCGGTACCTTGGATATTAAGTCTGTGGGCTTATTTGGCCAGAGCACCATAACCCTAAATGATCGATGGGCAGCCACTCTTGGGCTTCGCTATAGCAGTGACAAAAAGAACAGTGATGAATATACCGACTTCTTATTGGGCGGTATAGGTGGTATGTCGTTGGCACCAGATACTGGCAAGTTCAATGAAGAATGGTCTGATTGGACAGGAAAAATCGGTCTGGAGTATAAGGCTAGTAAGAACACATTTGTCTTTTCTAATATTTCTAAGGGCTTTAAATCCGGTGGTATTAATGTAGGCGCCCTAAGTGGTGCCTTTGATCCAGAAGAACTGTACAACTACGAGATTGGTGTCAAGTCGACCATGATGGGTAATCGGTTACGTGCCAATGCAACAGCCTATTACTCAGATTTTACCGGTTACCAACTACAGAGTGTCGAGGGAGTGAATACCATTATTACCAATGGCGATGCGGAAATTTCGGGTCTTGAAGTAGAGCTTGACTATAAACCTACAGCGGATTGGCTGCTGAGCTTAGTGGCAACATTTACCGATTCTGAAATCACCGCCTTTACCGAGCAGGGACTGCTCAACCCAGCAACTAATGCCCCCATTATGCCGGGGCAACCTACCCCGCGGACACCGGATTCTTCGTACCGGGTGAGTGTCCAGAAAAACTTTATGCAGGGTGATGCGAATACAATCACGGCTCGGATATCTTATACTTGGCAGGACGACGTGAACCTAGGTCCATTTGGAACCTCGGGAGCCAATCAAAGCGCCTTCGGCTTGACCGATGCGGTTATCAGCTGGTCTGCTAATGACGGTCTCTGGTCAGCAGATATCTATGCTAAAAACCTGAGCAATGAATTCTATAAAACTGGCTCTTACTTTTATTCCATAGTGTTAGGTTCAACACAGCAGGCGCAAATTGCAGAGCCACGTACTTATGGCATCAGGTTTCGTCGAAACTTCTAAACTGAGATAACTCTTCTAACCGACGTTAAGAAGAGTTTTGCCATAAGCCAATAGAAGTGAACCTATTATGACATACCCAAAAAAAGACCCTCGCTCTATAGATTCAGTTAAGTGTGTGGATGCAAGTTCGAGTGAAGATCAAAAAGAGCAATTCCAATTACCTGGGAAACTCGGCGACCCACTCAGTGAATTTAGCACTGACCCCCGTGCTGATCCCCGTTTAGTTGCGGCCTTGGCTCCCTTTAAGATGGAAGGGCCTTTAGAGCTCCCAGTAAGTCCAGCTTCAGCCTATCAGGACAGACTTGACTGGTTGGCTGAGACTGAGGGGATGTTCGAAGGACTTTTTCAGATTTTGGCCGCTGATGTTAAGCCTGTGGTAGGTGTAGAGCAGCGAATTGAGGTGATCAAAGGCGCTGACGATAACACCATAAATTTGCACATCCATCGCCCTATAGGGCGTTCAGAAACATTGCCCTGTGTATACCATATCCATGGTGGTGGCATGGCCATGCTGCAAGCCTGCGATCCCGTGTATAACTATTTTCGGGATTCACTTGCCGCGCTGGGCATGGTAGTTATTGGCGTTGAATTTCGTAACTCAGGGGGTAAATTAGGTAACCATCCTTTTCCAGCAGGTCTTAATGATTGTCTCAGTGGCCTGCAATGGGCTTTTAGTAACAAGGCTCACTTGGGCATTAGTCATATTGTTTTATCTGGTGAATCTGGGGGTGGCCATCTTGCCCTAGCCACCTGTTTAAAAGCCAAAAAAATCAATGAGCTACATTGTATCGCTGGTGTCTATGCGATGTGTCCGATGATTTTTAATGCCAATAATGACAAAAGCACTGAGTTCCCCTCACAGATTGAGAACGATGGTTATTTTATAAACTATCCCATCATTCAGCTGTGTGCCTCGCTGTATGATCCTAACAACACACAAGCTAATAATCCGTTATGCTGGCCAATAATGGCCAATAATGAGGACCTTTGTGGACTGCCTCCCCATATGATTTCTGTCAATGAGATGGATCTCTTTCGCGATGAAGGTCTAAAGTATTATCGGAATTTACTGGCGGCAGGTGTCAAAGCGAGTAGTCGAACAGTCAACGGCACCTGCCATAGTGCGGATGTAATATTTCCTAATGCTGCGCCAGATATATTTGCCGCAACTCTTTGGGATATCTATGGGTTTACACTTTCGCTTTGCTTTGAGGAAACAACAAACAACTAAGCAGAGACATGAGGGGTCAAGTTTTGTATTTTGCACAAAATTCAAGACCTGACAATTTCAGTCTAGGTTGTCAATTTCAACCACCCTGCCTCTTGATCCTTTTTGGCTTACTTTAGTCTTTGCTTATTGACTTGACCCAACCTCTAAAAGACGAATGTATACTTTTACCCCACGAATAAAATCGTCTGCTCCAATGCGCTCGTTGGTGCCATGAAAGCCCGTTAATTGGTCTCTCGTCAGTGGAAAAGGATTAAACCGGTAAGCATTATCAGACACTCTGCCATAGTGCCTTGAATCAGACGCTGCCAACATAAGCCCCGGCGCAACAATGACATCACCATAAATACTTTTGATCGATTTCTCGATGCTAATATAACCTTTCGACTCCCAGCTAGAGACTTGAGATGCTGATTTACCCAAACCAAAACCGTCCCATTCCATTGGCCTAACTTCAACGTTATCATTCTCTACTACCTCAGTGACATGCTCAAAGATACTCTCAAGAGTGTCTCTAGGGTGCACTCTAAAGTTGACTGTCGCTATAGCTTCGATGGGCAATACATTGGTCTTAACACTAGCCGACAGCATGGTGGGTGCAGTAGTCGTTCGCAACGTTGCATTCATGGCTGGATCCTCGGCTAACACGGCCTCAATTAGGCTACTAAATAACCACCTATTAGCGAACAATATTTTATAACTGAATGGCATTTCTCGACTGGTTGTATCAAACATAGCCAGAGTTAAGCCATCTAATCCCCCTGGTATCGGGTTTTCTTCAAGCTTGGTGATCGCTTCAGCTAAAACGCCTACTGCAGTTTGACTGGGAGGCATAGATGAATGACCTCCGACGCCCTTCCCGACTATTTGCAAGGTTGTCATTCCCTTCTCAGCGACATTAATCGTTGCCACTAATTTATCAACCCCAGGTAAAAAACCGTCCAACAGAAAAGAGCCTTCATCTAGCGACCAGGCTAGCTGTACCCCGCTACCCTCAAGGTAATCAGCGACTAGGGCCGCACCTTTCACACCACCAATTTCCTCATCATGCCCAAAACTGAGGTAAATACTCCTTTTGGGTTGATGCCCACGAGTCATCAAATAATTGACGGCCTCTAAGATACCAATGACACCACTTTTATCATCAAGCGCGCCACGCCCCCAAACAAAACCATCATTAATCGTTCCAGAAAAAGGTGGCTGCTTCCATAAAGATTCGGTTCCAGGAATGATCGGTACCACGTCATAGTGCCCTGTGATCAGAATAGGTTTTAGTGTGGTATCTGTGCCAACCCACTTGTACAGCATAGTGTCATTGAACGTTTTTAATTCGAGGGTCTGGTGTAATTGGCTGTATGTTTGACTCACCCAATATTGAAAGTTGGCAAAGTCCTGTGCATTCACACCCTGCGAATTCTCATGGGATATAGTCTGAAACTGAATAGACTCTGATAAATGCGCCAACAACAGGTCTTCATCGAGAGAGTAGTCTACTGTCTCTGGGAGATTAGGCGCCTCTGGGGTATGTAGAAGTGTTCGAGTGACAATAACAATCAGTAAAACTAGGACACTTAATCCTACAATCTTAAAAGTATGTTTGAGCATAGGTAAAATAAGTTTTAATAAGTTGAATTTATACCATGCCTCATATCGTCTATATTTACATCCCTTAAATATCAGTAATGTCTTGCCTGGGAATACTTTACCGCCTATTTATTAATCAATAATATTAGACAAAGCTTAATATAGAATTATTTTAAGCGACAACCTATATCACTCGCTCCACAGAGTAGTTTTTTTTAAACATGGGTAGGATGTTAAATTGTCCAATAGCCGCTCAGCAGAATTGGATGTTAAAACTCACAACAAAATACTATCAAGTCAACTCAGAGTATTGTGCTAAGGTTGTTTTAAAATTTTTAAGTGCTAAATACACACGCCCTTCTAATGAAATATTTATGTTTCTCTTGCTGGAATGAACGATGCCTACCCTAAAATCATTAATGACTCGACTAAATTTAAGTATCCTTAGCGTTATGTTACTGACGTCAATCGTGCACGCTGCAGGTGAGACGGTGCCAGTAAATGTGATGAATTTTGTAGACGCTAAGACATCTGTGCAATTCGATAGAGTGATAGCCCGGGCAGGCGCAGTAAATTTATGGGGGCATATACGCTCCCCCATCCCCGTAGACCAACAGCGACTAAGAAGAATGAATAGAGACACTATTTATAGCTCAGTAGTAGTTGATATTAGCAAAGGGGCTACGCTGACTTTACCCGACGCTGGAACGCGTTATATGTCAGCAACAGTGACCAACGAACATAATTACATCAATAATATTTTTCATGGCTCGGGCGACTTTACATTGGATTTACTGAGTTTCAAAACAAACTTTGTGATGGTCACGGTAAGGATTTTAGTAGACTCAAGAGATCCAGAAGATATCAAGCAAGCTAACCGCTTACAGAACCAGCTAAAGGTTAGCAGTGCAGCCAGCGGCAGTTATACGCACCCAAATTATGATATGCCTAGCTTAAAAGCAACCGCAAAACCCTTAATTCAACTTGCAACCGGGCTGACCGATACCAAAGCCGCATTTGGCAAGCAAGAAGAGGTAAACCCGGTAAAACATATACTGACATCTGCCTATGGTTGGGGTGGCTTACCAGAACAAGAAGCATACTACATCAATGTACAACCTAACCTTCCAATAGGCGCTTATGCCCTCTCAATTCGGAATGTGCCAGTTGATGGTTTTTGGTCAATCAGTGTTTACAACAAAGATGGCTTTTTTGAGCCAAACGATTATCAGTCATACAGTATCAATAACCTTACCGCAAAAAAGAACAGTGATAATTCAATTACGGTCAATTTCGGAGGGCAGCCAGACAATATTAATTACATACCTATAGTCGATGGTTGGAATTACGTAGTAAGGCTTTATCAACCACGAGCGGAAGTGCTTGATGGCAGATGGACGTTTCCAGGTTTATCGAATTAACCCGAAGGTACAAAAAACTATGATAATTATATTTAAATCAATAACGTAACCTCATGTATTTAAAATTTTGACTAGTCAACTTGAGTTTTATTTTGTGTAAGAAATAGTGGGGCATATGAAAGATAGAAGCAAAAAACGCATTAATGGCCAATGGAAAAACCACTTTTGCATTTTTATCTTGGCTTCTTGGTATCTTGGTAATTGTTTTTTAAGATGAAAACTCAGCCTTGTCTCAGATGTGACTGATGACAAAATCAAAATAAATGTCCCTGCCCCATCCATTTTGATTTTAAAACAATACCGCACACTTTTTTCACCCCTTTTATTACAAGCTTGTT
>Ga0075467_10004431_pt1 | contig 10417 bp, 10 predicted proteins | sample DEB08_DNA_9_FD_75067 | JGI IMG/M metagenome (GOLD analysis project Ga0075467, IMG submission 75067) | Aqueous microbial communities from the Delaware River and Bay under freshwater to marine salinity gradient to study organic matter... | ecosystem: Environmental > Aquatic > Marine > Coastal ... | reverse complement strand
GTCTGAATCGTCTCTTCAATGTCACCGAAGCGCTGTTCGATTCTTTGGATATCAACGAATTGAAAGATCATATAGCCGCCACCGCCGAGTAAGGAGCCGATCAGCAAGCTCAACAAAATCGAATTGCGCAGCGAGGACGAAAACAATCCGCGCACAGCGGCCACGATGAAAAAACAAGCGGTCATCACGCCGCCAAACAGAATCCCGCCGCGCGAAAGCGCCAAACCAATCGACGTGTACAGCACTGCCACAAGCACAAAAAGCAGTAGATGCGGCCCGCCACTCTGCCCACGACGCTCTGCTTGATTAAAATGATAAAAATACAGCATCCCACAGCCGCAGATGATCAAGTTCAGGTAGGCCACTCCCATATTTCGATAGAAGAACGTGCCCCAGAAATGAGGGTTCGGTGATTTGACCGTCCATAGCACCGCATCTGCACCGGAGAACTTTTGCAACATCGCCACGATCGCCATGACCACTCCACTGATCACCAATGACCACAGCAAGAGCACCGCACTGCTACGGCGCCGCACACCGACCCACAGCCCCCAGACCAAAGTAAACGCCGCCGCGAAACTCGACAGCACGCGGAACGCATTCATCGGCACATAGCTGGTATCGACTCCAGCAGGGAGCCAACTCACAGGCTCCACTTCTTCGACCCACCAGCCCCTTTCATCCCGCAACTGCTCCCACGCAGGGTTGATCCCCTGAATCGTAATATAAACCAAAAAGGCCAGGCTGAGCCAAAAGACTGGAAACTTTAGCAGGCGCAGCAGATTTTGCGTATTGCCATGCTCGCCATCCATCCCATTCCAGCGCTGCGACATCGGCACGATGGAGAGCAGCCAAGTCAACAAGCCGCCCGCCAATAAAATATGTAGCGGCCAGAGCCACATGCCCCCGAGCCCCCAAGCAGTAAAGGCCAAGGTCAAGCCACCAACTACAACAACTGCCCACTCACGAGGCGCAACAGATGGAGATCCCATAGCAATGCCTTATGAAAAGCTGGGTTGGTACGCATCGTGCAGACGCAGCAAACCCAACAGCTCGCCGCTCTCAGCCACGACGGGTAGCACCGAAATTTGCGAACTGCGGTCTTCCATCTTACGCACCGCATCACCGAGAGGCACATTCGGATGAGTCGAGATCGGCGATTTCGTCATGCAATCCCCTACCTTGAAATTCAGAATATCGCCTTCCTGCGAAAGAATACGGCGAATGTCGCCATCCGTAATAATTCCAGCCAAGCCATTCGCGCCATCCACGATACACGCCGCACCGAATGGAAACTTGGTCATACGAATCACCACTTCGCGCAGCGTTTCTTTAGCGTGCGCACAGGCGATTTGATTGGCGACGTGCATCACATCACCGACTGTCATCAGCAAATTCCGCCCAAGCTGCCCACCGGGATGGTAACTTGCAAATTCCTCCTTGGTAAAATCACGCGCTTTAACCAACGCCGCGGCGAGGGCATCGCCAATCGCCAAGCTCACCGTCGAGCTGGACGTCGGCATCAAATTCAGCGGATCAGCCTCACGCTCGACACTGCCATCCAACACCACATCGGCCGCCGCCGCGATCGGAGAATCCATATTGCCGACAATCGCAATCACTGGAGACTTAAGTTTTTTAAACATCGGCATCAAGCGCAACACCTCCGCCGTGCTGCCACTCTTCGACAACACAATCGTCGGATCGCCTGGCTGATACACACCGAGATCACCATGAATGGCTTCAGCCGCATGCAAGAACACTGAAGGGATGCCGCAACTCGACAATGTCGCCGCCAGTTTCGTGCCGATGTGGCCAGACTTACCGATGCCACAAATCACCAACTTACTGCCGGACTCTAAGATCAAATCCAATGCGCGCTCAAAGGCACCATCCAAACGTTCTGCCGCAATTTGGATTGCTGCAGCCTCCGCCTGCATTGATTGACGCCCTACCTCGAGTCGACTGAGACCTATATTACTCATATTCCAGAGCTAACCAGTTCTCCACAGAAGGTAAAGCACTTTGCCAAGCACATCTTGCGAGATTCAGCAGCGAGGACGAAGGCGTATCGCGCCTGGTCAAGCCAGTTAGCTCTGCATTACCAATCAGAGGCCGCTTCAGCGCTGTTGCTCAAAATTAGCGCACGAGCGCCGATTCATGTCCTACAGTGCTTCAGCGACTGACCACTAGCTCCTGCACTCTCACCCCACTGTTGAGGGCCATACCCCAGCCGCGTACCACGCTAAGGCCAGCAACGCTAGGGATAGTGCGCCTACGGCAATGGACCAGCGCTGCAACACCAAAAACCAGCGCTGCACGCAGGCGCCCAGCGCACCGAAGACCGTACCACACGCAAACCCGCTGATATGCGCGGCGACATCCACATTGCCATCCCCCACGCCAAACAAGCCCAACAACGTCAGCCCACCGAAGACGGGAATCAACCAACGCGGCAGCGACAGACGATGCTCAGGATCCGAAACCGCAGCCCAAATACCCACTCCGGTCAACAAGCCCAATCCCCCAAATACTGCAGTCGAGGCCCCAATCGAGTAATGCGCCTCTGGATAATGAACCACCGCATTGAGCACATTTCCTGCGATACCACTGAGCAACACTAGCAGCCAACCAGCCGCTGCACCAAAAAAGCGGCAGACAAAAAAGGCAAAGCCCATCCCCGAGATCAAATTAGAGACCAAGTGCACCACATCCGCGTGCAGAGTTAGCGCAGTCACCGCTCGCCACCACTGCAAGCCTTGCACCATGGCCACCGCATCCGTCTGTCCCACTGAGACGACATCCGCGCGCCCTTGCCACACAAAGCAGGCGGTCAGAACCGCAGCATACAACACGAACGACAGCCAGCCGAAATCAAATTCCTGATACTCAACCCGAGCACCACGCCCGCGCTTCGACTCCAAAGCAGCCCAGGCATCCAGCTCAGCACTAACTGCTGCGTGTCGATTTTCTATGACACAAATCACATAGCGCCCGGCATGTAGAATCATCCAATACGCCTCCCCCATCGCCAAAATAGCTAGCCCCGCCTCACTCGCTTTGATATAATCATCAAACACAGCCACCGCAGCGAGCCCCTCATCCAGTTCGAAATCGACTAGATCAGACGGCATCCACTTAGCTCCTATCGCTTTCAAGCTCGCCATATTGGCATTATGCGCTATTCTTCAACACGCATTCAACTAATAAAGCCATCTACATATATGATAAAAAAAATATTCCTGTTCCTAGTAATCCTGGCAGTCGCTGCTGTGGCTGCGATTTTTTTCTTCGGCTCAAGCGTATTAAATAAGAGCATTAAGACTGGTGTCGAAAAATACGGGCCTGAAGTCACTCAGACTCCGGTGCGCCTCGATGTTGTGAGTTTATCCATCCTCTCTGGCAACGGCACTCTCACAGGCCTCTACGTCGGCAACCCAGATGGCTACAAGAGCGAAAACATCTTCGCCCTCGGCCAAATCGAGGTCGATATTGATACTAGTACCGTCTTCAGCGATAAGATCATCATTAACAAGATCATCATCCAGAAGCCTGAAATTAGCTATGAAAAGACGCTGATGAGCTCCAACATCAAAGCTCTGATGGCAAATATTGACGCCTTCACTGGCAGTGCAGATGAAAACGCACCCAAGGCTACAGAAGCGGCGCCAGCAGAAGCCAGCTCCTCGACGCAAGTAGTCATCAAGCAACTCGTCATCGAAGACGGCACTATCTTCGTTGGTCTGATGGGTGCGGGTACCACCGTACCACTCCCACGTATCGAGATGACCAACATCGGCGAAGACGGCAATAAGAAGAGCATGGCCGAAGTTATCGACCTCATCCTCACAGAAGTGCTCAAATCAATCGGCCCCGCCATTGCAGGTGCAGGTGACTTTATCGGTGAAGGCGGCAAAGGCGTACTCGAACAAGGTGAGGGTGCCCTCGGAAAAGCAACCGACAGCATCAAAGGCTTGTTCGGCAAGTAAACCGCGCGCGACACGCACAGCTTTGACCACAAAAGCGCGGCTTTATGTAGTCCGCGCTTTTTGGTTTGTCCATTACACTTACGGCCCCAACTGGGGTGTCAGGACACACGCAATTACCACCGCAATGAGATCGAGGATTGGCATCCGGCGCGCCAAGCCACTTGGCCTTTAATCAAAAAAAGCCCGTCCTGTCGGACGGGCTTTTGAAAGAATGTGATTCTAAAGGGGACTATGCATCCGTCTCTTCTTTAGCTGGTGTTTCTTTTTTAACAGCTTTCTTGGCGGCTTTCTTGGCGGCTTTCTTAACAGGTTTTTTCGCTTCCGTTTCTGTTACTTCCGCTTCAGTGACTTCTGCTTCAGTGACTTCTGCTTCGGTTACTTCTGCTTCAGTGACTTCTGCTTCAGCCTTAGCTGCCTTGTTGGTGGCCTTTTTAGTAGCCTTTTTTGCTGGCTTCTTAGAGTAGCCCTCGTCGTTGCCATCAATCAGTTCGATCAATGCCATTTCAGCAGCATCGCCGATACGTTGACCGACCTTGTAGATACGTGTGTAACCACCATTGCGGTCGGTGAATTCGCTCGCACGCTCATCAAACAGCTTAGCTACTGCTTTTTTGTCGCGAACACGAGAGATCGCCAAGCGACGGTAGTGCAACTTACGTGCAGTGTCGTTTGCGGCTTCTGCCTTCTTCGCGAAGGTAATGATCTTCTCGATGAATGGACGAAGCGCTTTGGCTTTAGTCAATGTTGTTTGAATACGACCATGTGTAATGAGTGCAACTGCGAGGTTGCCCATCATGGCGGATAGGTGTGGTCCGGAGACCCCCAGTGAATGTCTTCTTTTGCTGTGACGCATGTTCTAAATTACTTGTGCCTAAAAGGCGGATTAAAGCTCAGTACCTTTTTCAAGGAGACGCTCGTCGATTTTCATTCCCAGAGAGAGGCCAAGCTGCTCGAGCTTGTCTTTGATCTCGTTGAGGGACTTCTTACCGAAGTTACGATATTTAAGCATTTCTTGCTCAGACTTCATCGCAAGCTCACCAACAGTGGTGATATTTGCGTTGTTCAAACAGTTGGCCGCACGAACAGAAAGTTCGATTTCGTTGACGCTCATATTGAGCAGCTTACGTAGGCGATTCTGTTCTTCGCTGATTTCTTTGCTTTCGCTTTCGAACTCGATGTCCTCCTTCGATACTTCATCGAAGACGTCCATGTGGTGCTTCACGATTGCAGCGCTTTGCTTAAGGGCATCATCCGGAGTGATACGTCCGTCTGTTGTGATCTCAAGAATGAGTTTGTCGTAGTCCATCTCCTGTCCAACACGAGTGTTTTCGACCGAGTATTTTACGAGTTTAACAGGGCTGAAGAGTGAGTCGATAGCGATTACGCCGATCGGCTGATCATCCTTCTTATTGTCGTCACCTGCGCAGTAACCACGTCCGACACGCACTTCGAGTTCAGCGAGGAAACGCTGTTCTTTATCGAGTGTGCAGATGACTTGGTCTGGATTAACGACTTGAATGTTGGCGTCGAGTTGAATGTCGGCCGCGGTAACGGGGCCTTCACGGTTGACGTCGATGATCAGATTCGCGGTCTCGCGACCTTCTGATACAAGGAGGACCTGCTTCAGGTTCAGAACGATGTCAGTAACGTCTTCGACGATACCTTCAATGCTCTGGAACTCATGTTGCACGCCATCGATCTTGATCGATGAGATGGCTGCACCTTCGATGGAGCTGAGAAGGACACGACGGAGAGAATTCCCGATCGTGTGCCCGTAGCCGGTTTCAAACGGCTCAGCCTGGAAAGTGGCAAAAGTATCGGAAGCAGTGTCCTCGACTTTTACTAGCCGGTTTGGAAGTTCGAATTTTCCTAAGCGCTTTGGCATAATATGCTTTGTGTTAACTGATTACAATGAATTGCTAGTGTCTGACCAGAAGGGTCATGGAAGGAGAGCTGACTATCGGCTATAAAATTCAACGATGAGCTGAACATTAATGCTGTTTTCAGTTTCTTCTGTGGACGGAAGGCGGTTGATAGTAGCCTTGAGTGCGTCTGCGTTGAGTGTAAGCCACTCAGGAACAGTGCGACCTTGGCTTTCTTCCATGCTGCGTGTCGCAAGCTGACGAGATGAGGTGCGCTCACGCACTTCAATTTCGTCGCCTTCCTTCACGATAAAGCTGGCGATGTCTGTCTTTTGGCCGTTCACGCAAATGTGACCGTGACCAACAAGCTGACGAGCTCCAGCGCGTGACTTAGCGAAGCCTAGGCGGTAGATTACGCTATCGAGACGTGTTTCCAAGATCTGGAGGAACACTTCACCGGTAACACCGCGAACGCTTTTAGCTTTTTCGAAAGTTAGACGGAATTGTTTTTCCGTGATGCCATACATGAAACGAAGCTTTTGCTTTTCGTTTAGGCCGATCGCGTATTCGCTGTATTTACGGCGAAGGCGAGGTCCATGTTGACCGGGAGGGTGTGGCTTACGCTCAAATGCCTTGGTAGGCGCGAAGATAGCCTGACCGAAGCGGCGATTGATGCGAGTTGTTGGTCCAGTGTAACGGGACATAGTTTTATTCCTTAATAGGTTATCTGCAGACTAATTATATATATCTAGGTGGCAGTAGCACCTTAGACACGACGACGTTTAGGAGCACGGCAACCGTTATGAGGGACCGGAGTCACATCAACAATTTCGGTAACGACCATGCCTAAAGATTGAAGCGCACGAACCGCTGAGTCACGTCCCATACCTGGGCCGTTCAGCTTGACGACGACTTCCTTCATGCCGTGCGACATTGCGACACGACCTGCATCTTGCGTGACAACTTGTGCCGCGTATGCAGTTGATTTACGAGAACCACGGAAGTTACATTTGCCGGCACTAGACCAAGAAATGACATTGCCGCGAGGATCGCTGAAAGTAACTTTAGTGTTATTGAAAGTAGCGAGGACATTAACAATACCGACGGTAATGTTTTTGCTGCCCTTGGCACGACGGATTTTAACACCATCGAGATCACTCTTGAGAAGATCTTCAGCAGTTTCTTGTTTTTTCACGGGTGCCTCGGCCTCAGCCTCGACAGCTGCGTCAACAACAACTTTTTCTTCTTCTACAGATTTTGTTTCTTCTTCGCTCATAGGAAAGATGGTCTTAGGTTACTTACGGACTGGCTTGACCGCGCCCTTGCGTGTGCGGGCATTTGTTTTTGTGCGTTGACCACGAACCGGAAGTCCGCGCATGTGGCGAACGCCACGATAGCTACGGATTGCCGAAAGTCGCTTCAAGTTGGCAGTGCGCTCACGACGGAGATCACCTTCAACGATGTATTGTTTCTCTGCAACCAAAGATGCGAGCTGATTGAGCTCCTCTTCGCTTAGATCACCGGCACGGCGATCAGCATCGAAGCCAGACACTTCGACAATTGCCTTAGCGCGTGTTGGCCCAATGCCATAGATGTAACGAAGCGAGTACTCTAGCTTCTTGTTTGCGGGGATATCGACTCCAAGTATACGTGGCATGATAAAAGATGTTATATAACCCGCTTGATTGCGGGAAAACGGTGATAAATAGCAGTTAAGTTTAGTTTGAAAAGTTAATTCTTCGGAATTGTTAAGATTTCCGGATCCGCGCCAGTGACGAGGACAGTGTGTTCGAAGTGGGCAGATGGCTTGCGGTCGCGTGTTACAGCGGTCCAACCATCATCAAGCATCTCGATTGCAGCGCCACCAAGATTGATCATCGGCTCGATAGCGAGCGCCATACCAGGCTTGAGTAATGCACCGCTTCCGCGACGACCATAGTTCGGAATCTGCGGTGCTTCATGCATCGTAGCGCCTACTCCATGTCCTACAAACTCGCGAACGATACCGTAGTTGTGACGCTTAATGAAGCGCTGCACAGCATTGGAAATATCACCCACCCGATTGCCAGCCCGTGCAAAAGTAATTGCATAGTCTAGTGCTTCGCGTGTGGCGTTAATGAGTGCTTGGTTTTCATCCACAACTGGTGGAATCAAAACCGTGCGTGCATTATCGCCGATAAATCCGCGGTAACGAACTACTACATCGATGGAAACAACGTCCCCGCCTTGAATGGCGCGGCGCATGCTACCAATACCGTGCACAATTTCTTCATTTACAGAAATGCAGGTATAAGCAGGGAAGACGTGTTCGCCGTTACGGTAATTGTAACAAGCGCTTTCAGCCCCCAATGCCTCGATGGCCTTGCGGCCAAGTTGATCGAGATCGTAGGTAGTCATCCCCTCACCTACTGCATCGACCAACTGCTTTAATACAGTTGCTGCGATTTGGCAGGCTTCGCGAATCGATTGGATTTCTTCGTCGGAACGAATCGTTTTCATCGGTTTGCAGTGCGGAGATTATTCAAAGAACAGGAAAATGGAACGGAGAGGCAACTGAATCAGCTGCATCTTCGGAGGTCAGTCGAGCGACTGATGCTTAACTTAAGTTAAGAAAGAAGGATACAATCCCGAGGATAAACAGAGCCACCGCGATAAATAAGAGCGGACGCCAAGCAGTCCAGAAATCTTGTAAGCCAGCGGAGTCAACGAGTTGCTTATTACGTGCAGCGGAACGACCGCGAATCTTGCCCTTCTTGAGGAAACCATCGTAATGACGCTGCAACAAGTAAGTTTCGATTTGACGCATGGTATCAAGCAAAACACCAACGGTAATTAGCATCCCAGTGCCACCGAAGAACACGGCAACTGAAAACGGCACATTGTAAGTAAACAGAAGGATATCAGGGAACAGCGCGATCACCGTCAGAGACAACGCCCCGAACAGTGTGAGGCGAGTCATGATATAATCTAAGAACTGAGCAGTAGGCTCACCTGGGCGAACGCCAGGAATGTAACCGCCATTCTTCTTCAAATCGTCAGCGATCTGTACTGGTTTAAACATCATCGAGACCCAGAAGTAACTGAATACGAAAATCAACAAGCCGAACACTAGGTAGTAAGCGACCTCACCACGACCGAGCGAATCAGCGACGTCGCTGAAAAAGCGCATCCCAGTGGCAGTGCCCAAATAGCTTAGGATCTGTGTCGGAAACATCAGAATCGCTGAGGCAAAGATGACGGGCATCACACCTGCATAGTTGACCTTGAGCGGCAAGAACGAGCTCTGCCCGCCGTAGACCTTACGGCCAACAACGCGCTTTGCATACTGAACCGGGATCTTGCGCTGCGCTTGAGTGATCGCGACGAGGCCAGCAGTCACAGCAAACAATAGAAACAGCATCAACACACCTTCCGGCACGCCAAGTGCGGCACTTTCAGAACCAACCGGCGCAACGAACATCTGATAAGCAGATGCGACCGCAGCGGGAAGGCCAGAGATAATACTGATTGTAATCAACAAAGAGATGCCGTTGCCGATACCTTTCTCAGTAATCTGCTCACCGAGCCAAACCATGATCATGGAGCCAGCAGTTAGGAAGATCGTGCCAGTAATCAGGAACTGAACCTTACCTGCGATGACAACATCACCATATTCTGCGGGACTAAATCCTTGCCCAATAATGCTGCCCGGGTTGGTGCTGAGCGCAACCAACAGGAGCAACCCTTGAACCACACAGATCGCGAGAGTCAAGTAGCGTGTGTATTGATTAATCTTCTGACGTCCTACATCCCCTTCTTGCTGCAAACGCGCAATGACTGGGAAAACCGCACCGACCAACTGCATGATGATCGAAGCACTGATGTAAGGCATGATCCCAAGAGCAAAGACCGCACCATTAAGGAGCGCGCCACCGGTAAACATGTTGTAAAGACCGACAAGACCACCACTAGCTGACGCCTGATCCGCCATAAACTCGCGGATTGGGCCAACGTTCATCCCAGGTAACGGGATATTTGCGCCGACACGTGCGATGAAGAGTAGCGCCAGCGTGAAGAAAATCTTCTGGCGCAGCTCTGGAATCTTCAGAGAATTTGTGAAAGCAGAAAGCATGAGTGGTTACACTAAAAGAAGCGATTTAAGGAGTCGGATATTAAGCCTCTTCCTTCGTTTCAACAGCAGCGACTGCTGACTCAACGATCTTGCCGCCAGCGGCCTCGATCGCGCTCTTGGCAGTCGCAGATACCTTACAGACTGTAACCGTATATGCTTTGGATACTTCACCGTCACCAAGCAGCTTGACGCCTTGCTTGTTGTCGCGGATAAGACCGGCAGCAATCAAAGCTTCGCGAGAGACAACGTCTCCTTCGAGTTTTGCGAGCTGGCCAAGGTTGACTAGCTGGTAGCTTACCTTGAAGTTGAAGTTATTGAAGCCACGACATGGAAGTTTACGATAGAGTGGCATTTGACCACCTTCGAAACCGATACGGATACCACCACCAGAACGAGATTTTTGACCGTTATGGCCGCGTCCAGCTGTTTTACCGTGTCCACTACCTTCACCACGT
>Ga0075467_10004430_pt1 | contig 10420 bp, 9 predicted proteins | sample DEB08_DNA_9_FD_75067 | JGI IMG/M metagenome (GOLD analysis project Ga0075467, IMG submission 75067) | Aqueous microbial communities from the Delaware River and Bay under freshwater to marine salinity gradient to study organic matter... | ecosystem: Environmental > Aquatic > Marine > Coastal ... | reverse complement strand
TACTCTGTGTCAATTATCGCTTGTGAGTCAACCGGCCAAGATAAGTCTGTGTTTGATATTTTTCTAGCAATGACAGCAGAATGAATATAAGCCAATCCGTCTTTAACCCCGACACTGCCTTCATAGATACACTTTGGAACTATTGATACAGGATCAATCAGCTCGGTTCTTATTATTTCGAAACCGGTTGCCTTGTTAAACATCGAGTACCAAGCGTTGTCTGAAAACCTGAAGTAATCCCATGGTAGGTCATGAAGTGGGTATGCGTGGTGGGTAAATATCATCACCACGCCGCCTTTTTTCATTACTTTGTTGATCTCCAAGACCACTTTCCAAGGCATAAGTAAGTGTTCAAAAACGTTTAGTGAATAAACCAGCTCGTATTTATCTTGTTCGACGTGCTCGCTAAGTTGGTGGGCATCGCAAACAACATCAACACACTCACCAGCAAGCACATCAACACCTGTGAATTCAATTTCAGGTGATAAGTACGTATCTCTATTGTTAACGCCAGATCGGGCCCTTGAGCCAATTTCTAACGCTGTCTTAATTCCTTTACCATTAACAAATTCATTGAAAAAATTGGGCACAAATTGGCGGTACGGACCTCTCTCGATCCCGTGAATATGCAGAAGTGAACAATCGTGTTGTTGTTTCCCAATTCCCCAGCCAGATTCAAACCTTAACCTCAATTTCAAGGTGTCTTCAGGTAGCTTGTCGAATAACTTAATAGAAAACCTGGCGTTTTGAGCAATATTTGTGTCGTGTGCTTTTGCTACGTCGTCACTTGCTCGAGTTTCAAACGGAATTTTTTTCCAATTCCCATCACATGTCTGGTAGTAAATACGTTCAATCGCTGAACCGTCGAAGAAAGCCCAGCCAGATAGAAAAACAACACTATTGTGTTCGTTAAATTGTTCGATATTGTACTTAAAGCTTTGCTTTTGAATGAAACGATTTTTTATCTTGGTTAACATTTTTAAGGTCGCAATTTGGACTAGGTTTTTGAGTTTAGAGGAGTGCCTCAGAATAGCGTCAGTACTGTTGAGTCGGACCTATTGTGCCGGAACGACTCAGTGGAAACTATTAAGTTGGGCCTAAGGCTCGGTGCTTGTAATTATTGTATTCGAAAATTGAGCGCATTTGATAAATATTATCGGCAGCTCGATAGAATACTCCGACAGGTCTTACTGCTCCAGTTTGACCCTACTGAGCAGACATTCTTGGTCTAGCCATAAACGAGATCTCGCTGCTTATCGCCGCGTTACCGCGGTTGATCACGTGGCCCGTGATAATATCTATTTAGTAAATAATCGCGGCTGTGGTCAAAAAAATGAGTCGAATGCTTGCATTCTGGCAATCAATTGATTTACCAATCCGATACGGTGAATTAATCCACATTTTTAATCTAAGCATTTTTATTCACCGTTTCCAACAGGCATAATTGGCAAATAATTTACGCGCTTAGCACAATATTGTTTGCACTGCGCACAACAGGCATTACTCATGATTAAAGAAAACTCTGTAGTTACTATGCACTATGAACTTAAAGACTCAGAAGGCGAAGTTTTAGATTCATCAAAAGGCCAAGACCCATTGGTATACTTACACGGCGCTGGCAATATCATTGTCGGCCTAGAAGAACAGTTGGTTGGCAAAACGGTTGGCGATAATGTCGCGGCTGTCGTCAGTCCAGAGAAGGGTTATGGCATGCCCGTTGAGGCGCTAGTCCAAACTGTACCAAAGGAAGCCTTTGGTGAAGAAATTGATAAAGTTTCAGTCGGCATGAGATTTCAAGCTGAGACCGAGCAAGGCCCGGTGCCAGTAGTGGTCACAGCGATGGATGAGACAATGGTAACGGTTGATGGTAACCACCCTTTAGCGGGTAAAGAGTTGCATTTCGACGTTAGCATCGCTGAAGTTCGTGACGCTTCGGCTGAAGAGATCGAGCATGGGCATGTGCATGGCGAAGGTGGGCATCAGCACTAGGATTTTAATACTAGATCTTAATACTAGGCTTGCTTAGTTTTGAGTTGGTTTGGCGTTACTTTTGGGTAACTACAGACCAACTCAAATATCTTCCCCGCCCCTTTGGTTACAGTTGCTTTTCTCGTCCCTGAGTTATGCTGAGACCTCTAAATGAAATAATTCCTGTTAAGAATTCACCACATCTTTTCCAGCTCATCTATGCTGATTAATTGACCGTCAATTTTCCCTGAGGCTAGACTGACACATCAATGATCAAAAATGTTTTAAGAATTACCTTATCTATTGGTATTTCGTTCGCCATTCTGGCGCTGTTACTACAGCTCTTTACCACTGGTTTAGCCGATGCTGACAGGCCTTCGGTTGTTGCCACCTTGCAGGCGACATCAATCAATTTTGTATGGGCTTACATTGGACTGTATTTTGTTAGTCTATTTGTTCGTGCTTACCGCTATCGTTTATTGATTGGTTTAGGTGGCGAATCAAATGTGCCGTCATTTCGACAAATGATAATGGTGACAGGCATTCGAAATATGGTAGTAGATCTGCTGCCAGCGAGGCTCGGCGAGCTTGGTTACATTGCTCTATTGAATCGTGGCTACGGAGTAAAGCTGCAACACTGCGTTAGCTCGCTATCAATTAGCATAGCCTTTGATTTTGTAGCCCTTTTGGTGATCGTGATCTTCATCGTAATCACTCAGTCGTTTGGCACCGGCATCACAGGCTGGGCGATTGGCGCTTTGGTGATGGCATCGGTGCTATCAGCGGTTGCAGTCTTTAGTTTGTTTCGGATCACCCCATGGTTTGTCAAATCAGTGGAAAACTTCAAACCTATAAAATCGGCATTGCCCGATTGGCAAGCCGAACAAAGCTGGCGCGCCAAAGCCATCGAATTACTTCATAGCTTTAACCAAAGTCTGCAAGCCGTTTTAGACTCAGGCAAAGCCAGCCTAGTGATTTCGATATCGGTGCTTATTCGTGTTCTGAAATACTTTGGTTTCTATTTATTGTTTCAAGCGGTAGCCGCAAAGAGCTTTCCTGAACTTGCAGCATTGCCTGTAGAGCATATCGTTAGCGCGTTGATTGGGGGCGAGGTCGGCGCTAGCTTGCCGATCCCTGCGTTTATGAGTTTCGGCGTGTATGAAGTTGGTAGCTCACTTGTATTCCAATTGTTGGGTGTTGCTGACCAAGCGGCAACATTCGTCACTATGTTGTGTGTGCATATTTGGAGTCAGCTTATTGAGTATCTACTAGGAGGGGTTTTTATCGTGACCTTTGTATTATCGACTCGCTTGCAGAAAGAGCCACGCGATCAAGAGTCAGAGCTAGATCGCTTGTCTAATAATAAAATCAGAAAGGCCGGTGCTTATATGCTTGCTGGCATAGTCTTACTGATGGGAACGGTTTTTCTTACGTTTCAATTATGGACTACCACCAAGCTCGGAGCTTTGAGTGCCCCTCCCACCGGTTCAATTACTAGTGACGGCGAACCTTCGCAACTATTATCACAACAGCCGGGGAGTAACATTGATGGTTTTGTCGTGTTTAGTTCAAACCGCGATGGAAATCATGATATTTTTCGCCGTGACCTTAAGACTTTCGAGCTTGATAAATTAACTAATCACCCGAATACTGAAACCTACCCGCGTATTTCTCCAAACGGTGAGCTATTGGTTTTCTCACGTGCCCATCAACCTTGGGTATCACAACGAAATACCGTTGCTTGGGACGTATACCTATTGAACCTCAAGACAATGCAGGAGCGGAAAATTGCCAGCAATGGTACAGCACCTCAATGGCTAAACGACTCTGAGATTAGCTATTTGCGTGACGCCACTGTGGTAGAGAGAGTTAATGTTAATACTTTAGCGTCCAGCGTGATTTACCAAGGTGGCGCTAACAACAACATGCCGGCCGGCGCGCGTTTGCAAAATCCAAAATTCAACGATGCGACTAAGCAGCTAGTGTTTACCGCACGGCAGAGCGAGATAGGCAGTAACACCGGTCATTGGGGCACGGCAATCGATACCAATGGCAAACATCGCGCCGTGCTTAATGGCTGCGAACTTGGTTGGACATCTGATCTAAGCGGTTTGTATCAAGTAACGCCTGGAGCACCCGATGGCACGCTGCATATCGTCAGCGTAAACCCTAAAACCTTAGAGCATAAAACACTGATTAACCTGCGAGGGGAGTTTACTCACGAGTATTGGCCGAAAGATTCATCAAACGGTGAGTACATGGTTTTTGGTGCCAGTAGAGGGTCTGACCAGCACGAGCATGATACTCAGGACTATGAAATTTTTCTTTGGAAGCTAGGTTCAGATTCCGGCCAGGCAACTCGCTTGACCTTTCATACGGGTAACGATAATTGGCCCGATGTGTTTGTCCGCTAGGGTCTAGTCGCAAGGAACTAGCCCCAAGGAACTAGTCGCTAGGACCTAGTTGTTTGGAATTGGTCGCGAGGAACTGACTGTTAGGAATTTTTCGTAATTCAGCAAGCTAAAGTTTCTGCGCAAATAAAAACGGCCCACCAAAGGTGAGCCGTCAATATGCTATCGCCTGTGCTTAATAAAGCTATTCGGCAACAGTGGCTGACTCGATAATAACGGGCTCAACCGGAACATCACCGTGGGGGCCAGATTGACCTGTCTGCACGGCTTCAATTTTATCTACTATCTCGGTGCCGCCGACAACTTTACCGAACACTGCATAGCCCCAACCGTTCTGAGTTTCTGAGCTGAAATTCAAAAATTCGTTGTCTTTGGTATTGATGAAGAATTGAGCGCTGGCTGAATGAGGCTCGCTAGTACGCGCCATTGCTAGCGTGTACTTTTCATTTTTCAGGCCGTTGCTGGCTTCATTCGGGATAGGGCCACGAGACTTTTTCTCCTTCATGTCAGCATCGAAACCGCCGCCTTGAACCATGAAGTTGTTGATTACTCGATGGAATATAACGCCGTCGTAGTGACCTTCTTTTACGTACTGTAGAAAATTTTCAACAGTTTTAGGTGCTTTGTCGGCGTTCAATTCAATTTCAATGTCGCCAAAGTTCGTTTTAAGTGTGACCATAGTATTTTTGTTTGTTGTTGTAGAGTTTTTTTCGGCAAATGCCGATCCATTGATTAGGCACAGCAACATTATGCAGCTGAGCATCGATTTTGCTAGTTTCGTCATTTTGTCTCGTCCTGCTAAATTTTGATGAATTCTTGATCAGTTAGTATAGCATCTAAGGGAACATCCCAAGGCTCACGCTCTAGTGAATTAACTTCTTGGAAATAATGAGCTAAACCGACTAAATACGGCTTGGTGCTGGTCTGATAACTAAGCGCCTCGAGTGCTCGGTCGTAATATCCGGCTCCCATGCCGATGCGTGTACCTGAGCGATCAAACGCAATCAAGGGAACTAATAATACGTCGAAGCTATTAGCTGGCCAAGGCTTACCATCAGCACTAGGTTCCTGAATGCCATACTTGTTGAATCGGTCGACTTTTTTTGCGCAGTAAAAGCGCATTTGGCTGAGCCTGAAATTGGTAATTCTTGGCAGATGAACCGTTCGGCAAGCAAGGTTTTTGACTAAAGTTAGCGGTGATATCTCACCAGCAAAAGGCGCATAACTCAGTATGTGTTGCGCTTGCAGCAACCGATTTGATTGCCGAGCTTGCTTCGCAAGCCCATTTCGAGCGGCGTTTAGCTGGAGATTACTTAACTCAGCCCGACGTCGGCGCATGGTTCGACGAAGTTGGTTTTTATTCAGCGTTTCGATCATCTGATAAGAATAAGGTAGATCACCTTAAGGAGTAAATAGCCGAATTCATTTGCAGATTAAGAAAACCCGCGCCTCGGTTCGTCAGCTATGCTGACAAGCAGGTAGTCGATTCAGTCTTGAGCCCGTCAGCTACGCTGACAAGCAGGTAATCGATTCAGCCTTGAGCCCGTCAGCTACGCTGACAAGCAGGTAATCGATTCAGCCTTGAGCCCGTCAGCTATGCTGACAAGCAGGTAAATAGTAGCGTTACCCGTATGTGCCGTAAGTTCTTGGTGCCTTGAACCAATGGTTCAAGTGGGAGTCTACAAGCCGCATCAGGTGCTCTCGTGGAACTAGACAAGCCAGTTCTAACGACAGCTCACAACAGCAACGTGGTCTAACTCCCGGGTAAAATACTAGGTTCTAAGGGATTAGAAGACCCTACGAACACCACAGGCAACGCCGAATGTTTAGTATACCAGTGTGGTTTAACTCAGCGGTGAAAAATATTTAATTACTCAACTGAGATCTCAGTTGAGTACGGTAGTTGAACCACTTTACAGGTCTTCGGCTTCTTTGAGAACTTGGTCAATCCGATCTTGCAACGAATTTAAACGCGCCTGCACATTCTCTTGGCCGGCTGTCGCACGGCGTAATTGCAGTAGATCATTGGTGATGTTTAACGCCGCCATAATCGCGCAGCGTTCCGCGCCTATGATCTTGCCGGATTTTTTTATCTCTTTCATGTTTTTGTCGAGATAACGTGCCGCGTCCATCAGCTCTTCTTGTTCTTCTGGAGGGCAAGCCACGGAAAACTCGCGGCCCATAATAGAGATGTTAATGCCTTTTGATTGCATAGGGCTCGACATGAGGGGTTAGTGATTCAAGTGCGGTTGTTGGGGGCGAAAACAATTCAATTTGCGAACGCAACCTAGACTACTGATCTTCAAGAGTGCGAAGCTTAGCAACGATTTTTTCTAATCTGCTACAGGCAAGGCGGTTTTTTTCCTTGAGTTGAGTCTTTTCACTCATCAAGGTATGTTGTTCAGTTTTTAGGTTTCGGTTTTCGCTGCTGAGGCGTTTGCATTCGCCAATTAAGGTTTCAATGCGTTGTTCTAGACCGAGCATGTTGGCTTCCATTCGAAAGACCCCTTGTTTTTGGTATCAACGCTATATTAGGCGTGGAGTGTGAGCACGTCAACTGACTAACCCTGCAGAAGCTAATAAAACCTCGTAAACAGCGCTAATTAGATCACTTTAGTAATGCGCTAGAGGGTAAATTCGAGCGGGCATTGTGCTTAAATGGTGACATCTTTGACACGCAACAAGGTAGAATTAGGCGAGATAGTTTTGCTATAGCAGTGACTCAAGTTTGCTGTTTAAATAGCTGATGTTGTTTTGACCAAAATACGCGATCCATGACGGTCGCTAGTGATAGAAAATTATGACTAATTTAGTTGACAGTTTTACTCAAATTGAAGCGACCCTAGATTTAGCCGGGATCGAAGAACTGACTCCAAGCGAAGTGCATGGCACTATTGTCGGTGCTATGTGTAACCATATGAAATCAGGTGTTACTCCTGATTTGCTGAAGTTAATTGAGCCTAGTGCAGACGCTAAGGACGGTCGTTTTACGCAGCTTACTGAGATGCTTTATGAGCAGTATCGCGAAACTAGCGAGTTGCTGATTGAAACCAAAGACGGCTTCGATTTGATTTTGCCAGACGAAGAATCGCCATTAGAGGTACGGGTTGACGGCATTGCCAGTTGGTGTAAGGGGTTTATCTTAGGCTTGCTTTACAATAACGCTTTTAGCATTGATCAATTGCCAGAGAGTGGTTCTGAAATAGCAAGAGATCTCATGGAAATCGCCGAGGCTGCCTCCGGAGCCGATGAGCAAAATGAAGAAGATTGGGCCTTATCCGAATTGCATGAGTACATCAAAGTTGGCTCGCAATTGATTTTTGAATTTATATACTCTGAAAGCTCGGCTAAAGAGCCTCAGCGAGGCTAGAAAAGCCTCAACAAGCCCAGTAAAATCAATTAGAAAGTTTCAATATGAATGCAGAAACATATGCTCGAAGGCGTGCCGAACTGGTAAATCAGATTGGCGTCAACGATATTGTTATCGTTGCTACCTCACCTATAAGGTCGCGTAATAGCGATGTTGAATATCAGTTTAGAGCTGATAGTGACTTTTATTACTTAAGCGGCTTTGCTGAGCCAGAAGCGGTACTGGTTATTTGCCCGGGTCGAGCACGGGGCCAATATGTCATATTTTGTCGTGAAAAAGACCGTACCCGCGAAATGTGGGATGGCCGGCGAATTGGCTTAGAGGGCGTTATTGACTCTTATGGTGCCGATGATGCCTTCCCCATTGAAGACATAAACGACATTTTGCCGGGCTTGATGGAGGAGAAGGAAAAAGTCTTCACGACCGTTGGCCGATACCCCGACTTCGATGCCCAGCTGCTTGGTTGGATGAACAAGATCAAGCAAGATAAACGCCTTGGCAAGCATGCGCCGTATGAATTTGTCGATCTCAATCATATATTGCATGAGCAGCGTTTGATTAAACGCCCAGATGAAATCGCATTGATGCGTAAAGCCGGTAAAATGTCAGCTGCAGGCCACGTTCGTGCGATGCAAGTGTGTAGGCCGGGCTTATTTGAGTATCAAGTTCAGGCCGAGATGGAGTGCGAGTTCCGCAAGGCTGGAAGCCATTACAACGCTTATCCTTCGATAGTGGCGGGTGGCGAGAACGCCTGTATCTTGCACTATACCGAAAACCAAGATCTGCTTAAAAGTGGAGACTTGTTGTTGATTGATGCCGGGGCAGAGTTTGGTTGCTATGCTGCGGACATTAGCCGGACTTTTCCGGTTAATGGTCGCTTTAGTGCGGAGCAATTAGCTCTTTATGAAATTGTATTAGCGGCTCAAGAATCAGCGTTTGAGCATTGCAGCTCAGGCCATGGTTGGAACGAGCCACATGAAGCGGCGGTCAAAGTGATTTCCCAAGGCTTATTAGACGAAGGCTTGCTTCGAGGCTCGTTGGAGCAAGTGTTGGAGACGCAAAGCTATAGCCAGTTCTATATGCATCGAACCGGTCACTGGCTTGGCATGGATGTGCATGATGTTGGCGACTACCAGGTGGACGAAGTCTGGCGTGAGTTAGAGCCGGGGATGGTGTTTACCGTCGAACCTGGGATCTACGTTAACCCGGCCGATGATGTTGATCAGCGCTGGCACCATATTGGCATTCGTATTGAAGATAATATTTTAGTGCGTCGTGACGGCTATGAAAACCTTACCGAATCGGCGCCTAAGAAGCCGAGCGATATCGAAGCCTTAATGGCCTCTTAATAGCGAGGCATAGATCATTTTGTCTACGGCTACTACCACAACAAGCAGGTCAGAAATCGCAATTGTTGGCGCTGGCTTAATTGGCTCAGCCATTGCCCTGTGGTTAGCCAAGCATACGACTTACTCGATCAGCCTTATTGAACGCAATCCTGTAATGTCGTTACCGCATCAGGCAAACCAGCGAGTGGTGGCTTTGGGAGCGCTGGCGACTGATTTCTTAGATGATGTCGGTGTTTTTTCTAGCCTTACTAGCGAACACTGTAATCCTTATCAAAAAATGTTTGTCTGGGACGAAAACTCAGATGGTGAGTTAGCATTCGATGCGGCGAACATCGATCAGCTATGCCTAGGCCATATGGTTGACAGTCAAATGTGTACCTACCAGCTACAGCAGGCGGTATTAAACAGTCGAGTTAGTTGTCACTTCGATGTGCGCGCTAGCAAGCTTGAGTTGAATCGCTCTGGCGCCAGCCTAGATACAGACTTGGGCCGTTTTGACGCTAAGCTACTGATTGCCGCTGACGGAAGCCAGTCGTGGGTACGCCAACAGGCAAAGATATTTGCTAACCGGAAAAGCTACGGTCAGCGTGGTATTGTGGCGAAAATTTCAAGCAGCAAGCCTCACCAAAACTGCGCATGGCAGTGTTTTTTGTCGACTGGGCCAGTGGCCTTATTGCCACTGTCAGAGAATCAGAGTTCAATCGTCTGGAGTGCTGATAATACCTTAGCCAAACAACTAATGGACATGGATGATGATGCCTTTGGCGACGCACTAGGTAGCGCCTTGCAAGGGCGTTTGGGCAAGACCGAGTTGCTATCAACACGGCAGTCGTTCGAGCTGTCTAGTCTGCGCGCTGAGCAGTATTACAAGCGCAACCTAGTTTTGCTGGGTGACGCCGCTCATAGCATTCACCCGCTAGCGGGTCAGGGTGCTAATTTAGGCTTTAAAGATGCGTTGGTATTAGGTGGTTTGTTAGCCAATAGTAAGGCTTCAGAGATTGGTAGCCCGAGACTGTTATCGACCTACCAAGCTAGGCGGCAAGCGGATAATAACCAAACCGATGCTTTGATGAGTGCCCTACATCAAGCTTATAAATTTGACCTGCCAGTTTGGATGTTAGCTCGAGGCTTTGGCATGAACTCGATTAATAATTCGAGCATACTGCGCAACGCGCTAGCTCGCCAAGCGATGGGGCTGTAAGACACCTTTGCCCCCTGTGCTACGGCACCCTTTGCTTCAACGCAAGTCGATAATGGTTCAGTCATCTCCCCAATACTTTTGTAATGGTGACATAGTTAACTGCGGATAGTGGTTTACTTTA
>Ga0075467_10004427_pt1 | contig 10425 bp, 5 predicted proteins | sample DEB08_DNA_9_FD_75067 | JGI IMG/M metagenome (GOLD analysis project Ga0075467, IMG submission 75067) | Aqueous microbial communities from the Delaware River and Bay under freshwater to marine salinity gradient to study organic matter... | ecosystem: Environmental > Aquatic > Marine > Coastal ... | reverse complement strand
AACATGCGGTGGTTTACGACCCCGTTAAGAATGAAATGTTCTGCGCATCTAAGGGGCAGGGTGCCAGCTTAAACGGTGTACCGATCAGAGTCAGCTCGTTACCTTCTGTCACCGGTGGACTGTTCGCTACCGGGGTACCATTTAGTGGGGATAATCTCGCTAAGGTAGACCAATTTACAAATACAATGGTTGATTTGCTAAAGCAAAATACCAGCGGAATACGTCGATTGGGGTCGGCTGCTCTCGACTTGGCGTATGTTGCCGCGGGTCGTTACGATGGTTATTGGGAGGCGAATCTAAAAATTTGGGATATCGCCGGCGGAGCTCTGCTAGTGACCGAGGCAGGAGGAAAGGTTTCCGACTTTCGAGGGCAAGATGGCTACCTCGACAGTGGCGATATTGTTGCCGCCCCTAACGGCGTACATCAGCAAATTGTCGATATTGCATCGCGCAACTATATTAGTTAATAGCGCAGCAATAACCAACAGCGTAGCAGACGCAAATTTTAAGCAAAAAAAACCTTGTTAGCTCACACTGCGTGAAGTAACAAGGCTTATAAGTTAGTTATGTCTAGCGGGAGGAGTGAGGCTAGTGCGTGCGACCATCTTTCAAAATTGAAAGTTTTCAGATCGAACTTTCACGCGGTTTGTAATCTTGTACTTAGTGGTCAGTTAGCTCGTTTAAAGCAACTAATCCAAGTAGTACGAGAGTGACAATGGTCATGATTTCCATAATAGCACCTGTGTATAGTTAAAAATTAATTCAGTTTTGGTTAGTTGTGAAGCGGTTCTGCCGCCCCGATGGAAGGAATATGCGCCTATTATTGATATTTTTCTAATGGTTAAATCTCATGTCTGTTATTCTTTAAAGTTATGTGAATGTAACGTGAATGTCATTCAAAAGAATATCTTATGAGCTTAGAACTTTAAATTATTATGGCTTGAGTGATGACTCAAGCTATCGAGATACAAAGCGCTGATTGGAAAGTCACGGCAAGCAAATTGTGCTATTGTATTGTCAACAATAAAGGCTTGGATTCTGCTCTATTAGCAATATTTAACTTTAAAATACAAGTATTGTAAACAATATCCAGTTTCGAGCCTGTTGGTCGCTTCATCGCTGCGGCGCAATTTAAGCGTCGAAGCCTTAGCAAAAACAAAATTAAAGAATACAAATCCCGTAGGCGAAGACCATGAATAGCAAATACCGTAAGTTACTACCTGGAACTAAATTAGATTTCTTTGACACCCGCGCAGCAATTGACGCGATTGAGCCAGGTGCGTACGACAAGTTGCCGTATACGTCTCGAGTTTTGGCTGAAAATTTACTACGTCGATGCGCTCCAGAGTCGTTAACAGCGTCCTTGCAGCAACTTATTCAGCGCAAGCGTGACCTCGATTTTCCTTGGTATCCAGCCAGAGTTGTGTGCCACGATATTCTCGGCCAGACCGCGCTTGTTGACTTATCAGGACTGCGTGATGCCATTGCTGAGAAAGGTGGCGACCCCGCGCAAGTAAATCCGGTGGTGCCAACGCAGCTAATTGTAGATCACTCCTTGTCGGTAGAGCATGCTGGTTTTGAGGAAGATGCGTTTGAGAAAAATCGTGCTATCGAGGATCGCCGCAATGATGATCGCTTTCATTTTATTAATTGGTGTAAGAAAGCCTTCAAGAATGTCGATGTAATTCAGCCTGGTAACGGCATTATGCATCAAATCAATCTTGAGAAAATGTCGCCGGTAATTCAAGCCCGTGAAGGAGTCGCATTCCCCGACACCTTGGTTGGTACTGATTCTCATACGCCGCATGTAAATGCGCTTGGTGTGATCGCAATTGGCGTTGGTGGTTTAGAAGCTGAGACTGTTATGTTAGGCCGCCCATCGTATATGCGTTTACCCGATATCATTGGGGTTGAGCTTAAAGGCCGACGTCAGCCTGGTATCACCGCTACTGATATCGTTTTGGCTATCACCGAATTCTTGCGCAAAGAGCGCGTTGTATCTTCATACTTGGAGTTTTTTGGTGAAGGCGCGGCCGATTTAACCCTAGGCGATCGCGCAACAATTTCCAACATGACACCCGAGTTCGGTGCCACCGCAGCGATGTTTTATATTGACCAAAATACCATCGATTATTTGAAGTTGACCGGTCGCGATGATGAGCAGGTTAAGTTGGTGGAGACCTATGCAAAACATACAGGGCTATGGGCTGACAGCCTGGAGCACGCCGAGTACGAGCGGGTACTAAGCTTTGACCTTTCTAGCGTCGGCCGTAATATCGCAGGGCCGTCTAGCCCTCATCGTCGAGTGTCTACTTCCGAGCTTGCGCAAGCTGGTATCAGTGGTGTGGTCGAAAACGAAGAAGGTAAGATGCCCGATGGCGCGGTGATTATTGCCGCCATTACCAGTTGTACCAATACCAGTAACCCGCGTAACGTTATCGCCGCCGGTTTAATTGCGCGCAATGCCAACAGACTGGGTCTAACGCGCAAGCCTTGGGTTAAAACATCACTCGCGCCTGGCTCTAAAACGGTTGAGTTATATCTAAAGGACGCCAACCTTTTGAGTGAATTAGAATCGCTAGGTTTTGGCATTGTAGGGTTTGCCTGCACTACCTGCAATGGTATGAGTGGTGCACTCGATCCAGTTATTCAGCAGGAACTTATTGATCGAGATTTGTATGCGACAGCCGTGCTATCTGGAAATCGAAATTTTGATGGTCGCATACACCCTTACGCCAAACAGGCCTTTCTCGCCTCACCTCCATTGGTTGTCGCCTACGCCATCGCCGGTACTATTCGTTTTGATATAGAGCAAGGTGTCTTAGGGCATGATCAAAATGGAAAGCCAGTAAGCCTAAAAGATATTTGGCCGAGTGATGAAGAAATTGATCAAATCGTTGCGCAAAGCGTTAAGCCGAAACAGTTCCGAGATATCTACGAGCCGATGTTCGCCGTTCAAGTAGATAACGGTGAAAAAATTAGCCCACTATACGAATACCGTGAGATGAGTACCTATATTCGCCGCCCACCTTATTGGGAGGGCGCCTTAGCGGGCGAGCGAAGCATGACCGGTATGCGTCCACTTGCGGTATTAGGTGACAACATAACTACCGATCATTTATCGCCATCAAACGCGATTATGTTAGACAGTGCCGCTGGTGCTTATCTAGCTAAAATGGGCGTACCAGAAGTTGATTTTAATTCCTATGCGACCCATCGAGGCGACCATTTAACCGCTCAACGAGCGACATTTGCGAACCCCAAATTGCTTAACGAAATGGTGCAAGAGAACGGCGAAATTGTGCAAGGCTCGTTGGCAAGAATTGAGCCAGAAGGGCAGGTGACCAGAATGTGGGAAGCGATCGAAACCTACATGCAGCGCAAGCAGCCGTTGATCATTGTCGCTGGCGCTGATTACGGTCAGGGGTCGTCTCGCGATTGGGCCGCAAAAGGTGTGAGGTTAGCCGGTGTTGAAGTTATTGCCGCCGAAGGCTTTGAAAGAATCCATAGAACCAATTTACTCGGTATGGGCGTCTTGCCATTGCAGTTTCAAGAAGGTACTACGCGGATCACACTTGAGCTAGACGGCACTGAAACCTACGATGTTAGCGGTGATATTAGCCCCGGCGGCAACATGACTCTAGTGGTGAATCGTAAAAGCGGCGAGTGCATCAAAGTGCCCATGATCTGCCGCTTAGACACTGCTGATGAGGTTCGTGTCTATCAGGCTGGTGGCGTTTTGCAGCGTTTCGCGCAAGACTTTTTAGAAGCCAGTGAGTAGTCGACCGTATAAATCTGAGAGATTGAACCATGAGCCAAGCACCAGAAATTAGAGCACCCCAAATTAGAGCGCCACAAATAAAAGTACCTGCTACCTATATGCGTGGCGGCACCAGTAAGGGTGTTTTTTTTAACCTTACCGAGCTCCCAATATCCGCGCAAATGGCCGGTGAGGCTCGTGACAAGCTATTGCTGCGAGTTATCGGTAGCCCAGACCCCTACGGCAAACAAACCGATGGCATGGGCGGCGCGACCTCGAGCACCAGTAAAACCGTAATCTTAGCCAAGAGCGAGCAAGCCGAGCACGACGTTGATTATTTATTCGGTCAGGTTGCCATCGATAGACCGTTTGTAGACTGGAGCGGCAACTGCGGTAATTTAACCGCCGCTGTTGGCTCATTTGCTATCACCAACGGTTTAATTGAGGCTGACCGCGTACCTCACAATGGCATTGCCACAGTACGAATTTGGCAAGCAAACATAGGTAAAACGATTATCGCTCAAGTGCCTATGAGTAATGGCGAAGTACAAGAAACCGGAGATTTTGAATTAGACGGGGTAACCTTTCCAGCCGCCGAAGTACAAGTAGAGTTTATTGACCCAGCGGCAGGCAATGGTGACATGTTTCCGACTGGTAACTTAGTCGATGACTTAGATGTTCCTGAAGTAGGAACCTTTAAGGCGACCATGATAAATGCCGGTATACCGACTATTTTTCTAACTGCGGATGAGCTCGGCTACACCGGTACCGAGTTGCAAGGCGCGATCAATGGTGACGCCGTCGCACTCGATAAATTCGAAACTATTCGAGCTTACGGGGCGGTTAAGATGGGCTTGATTTCATCCATCGACGAAGCGGTAGCTAGGCAACATACGCCCAAGGTAGCCTTCGTTGCCCCAGCACAAAGCTACACATCATCCAGCGGCAAAGAAGTCTCCGCCAGCGAGATCGACTTAGTGGTGCGAGCAATGTCGATGGGCCAACTACACCATGCGATGATGGGCACGGCAGCGGTCGCCATTAGCATCGCCTCGGCCATTCCTGGAACCTTAGTCAATATTGCCGCAGGCGGCGGCGAACGCGACAGCGTAACCTTTGGTCACCCATCAGGAACCTTAAAAGTAGGCGGGCAAGCGAGCTTAGAAAACGGACACTGGGTGGCGCAGAAAGCCATTATGAGTCGCAGCGCCAGGGTGCTTATGGAAGGGGCGGTTAGGGTGCCTGGCGACTCGTTTTGAGGTTCAGGTAGCTTAATTACCATTTCGATAAAGCCTACTGCTGTCGTGACTTATTCGTATCATCCATGAACCTTACCCTTTGCGCTGCCGATGGCAGTTTAATTACGCTCCAGGCGTAATTGTCGTTACGCCTTTAATCGACAAAGCGTTCGGGCTGGCCCTTCGAGCGGCTCAATAATAGGGTTAGAAATCTAGTAAGACTTGTTTGTCAGCTATTGCCATACGACATGCAAGACCTAGTGTAGAGATCGCTTACTTGATTTGCGTGGGTTCTATTTTAAAAACGGGAGATGTATCGACACCGTAAATATACCAGCCCAACCAAATCTTTTCATCGGCTAGCAACAACTGAAAAGTGAAACCTAGAGCCAGAAATAACGGATTCACTTGGCCTCTATTTAGTGAGGTATCAAACTATATCCCAGTAATTTTACAGTTAAATTAAGTAGGTACATAGCTCACTTTAAATTCTCTTTTTCTCGCCGCATTAAGATAATCACCCTAGTTTTACATTTAAGATTTAAAGTAAAAATAAAACCATCGATTAAATATGATAGGCTAATGTCCATCATTGCAGCCGCTTTCAATAGGCCAATTGTTATCGACAAACATATTCGGTCTAAATAAAGTGGGGCAAGATAGATTGTTATGATTTAAGCAGCGGGGGCTGAGATGAAAAAAAATCAATTTGTTGAAGGACGCAATAAAGGATCAAATAAATATTTTAATCAATTTATTTTCTCTGTCCTTGTCATTAGTTTGCTTTTATATTTTATTCAATTATCTCAAGCAAATGAAAAACTCCACGAGGCGGATAGACCCATTCAAAACCCTCCCAATGTTTTGATGTCTCGGAATGGGGTTGAAATGGATGGGCTGGAGTTTTTTTCCGACTCTGCAGAGGCGGTTAAAAGCGCCAATTTAATTCCAAATGCGGGAGAGGTTATCTTAAATTTGGAGATCAAAGAAACATCTGGGAAAATCTTTAATCCCGCCACAGGCGTTTTTGATAAGGTGAAATTGCGCTCTTATCGTGGAGGAAATGACGATCCGAAAGTCCCCTTTGTTGCACCGACGATTACGATCGTACCCGGTGATACGGTTAGAATTAATCTAGATAACCAACTGGATGCAAACGATCCTAGCTGTAAAGATGTCACCGATGTCAATAAGCCTCACTGTTTCAACTCTACAAATTTACATAGTCATGGCCTTTGGATTAGTCCTGCCGGTAATTCTGATAATGTATTGATTAAAATTGACCCCAAGGTTAATTTTACCTATGAATGGAATATACCGGTTGATCATCCTGCGGGTACTTTCTGGTATCATCCTCATCTTCATGGCTCTACCGCATTACAGGTATCGAGTGGCATGGCCGGTGCTTTGATTATTAAAGGTGACCGTGTTCCATCAAGGGAGAAAAATGGTGACATAGATACTCTATTACGCCATGACGATGGAGAAGCTTTTACAGATCGACTCCTTGTATTCCAGCAAATCCAGTATGCATGCCGTGACAAGAAGGGCGATATCAAGAAAAATGCTAACGGGGAATGGGTCTGTGACGAGAAGAAAGACGTCGGTAAAATTGAAAAATACGAAGACCAGTTCGGGCCAGGCACTTGGGAGGATTCAGGTCGTTATACCACGATCAATGGTCGCGTCATGCCTACCTTTTCGTCTTCAGTTGGAGAGATAGAGCGTTGGCGTTTCGTTCATGCCGGTGTGCGTGCAACAATCAAACCCAGCTTTCGTAAATCATCCGCTGGCTTGGCGAATAAGATTTCGGCTTCGGGATATTCAAGTGCGTCGTCAAAAGAAAAACTGGCATATATCGATCAAAACTGTGCAGGGCCGCAGGCGACACAGCTCTCATTAGCAATAGACGGTCTAACGCGAAATCGTTTGATTGAACAGACACAAGGAATTTTGCAACCAGGTTATCGCGAAGATTTGCTAATGGTTTTTCCTGAAACGGGTATTTATTGCATCATTGATGAGGCGGCCGTAGAAGGCACAGTCAGTGGAATCGAAGAGGACAGGAAAATTCTCGGTTTTGTTAAGGTATCTGCCGGCAAAGAAAATATTAATAACGTCGTTGATTTTGTGAAGGCAAAGCTTATAAGGTCAGCTAATAAATTCATGCTCGCAGAGGTGCGTGATTCTATTATCACAAATCTGAACTCGCATTTAGGTTTGGAAAGATTTGTCGACCATAAATCGATACTTGCAAACGAAGTAACAGGCCAACAAACGCTGGCATTTAATATATCAACTCCGAGCGAGGGTACGCTCTATGAGGTGGGAAATCTGACTATCGACCGAGGCCCAACAAATCTCAATTCCTATGCACATGATAGGATTGATCGCGATTTAGTACTTGGCGATGTTGATGAATGGACCTTGAAATCATTTTTTAATGAGAAGAACGAAGTTAATGTAGGTCATCCGTTTCATATTCATGTAAACCCTTTTCAAATAATCAGCATCAAAGACAAAGATGGAAAAGAATTAAGTGGTTATGAGCCAGGTAATGATTCTCAATACGCAAAGCTTCAAGGTGTGTGGAAAGACACGCTCTTCATTGAAGCGGTAGACCATGAAATTATCTTCCGAACTCGCTATCAACGTTATATCGGTGAATATGTTTTGCATTGCCACATACTTGATCATGAGGATCAGGGGATGATGCAAAACGTTCGCATTTCATTGCCAGATAGTTCAGGCCGTCCAACCAATGCGCACAGCATGTTGCATACAAATCAATAATTGAGGGAATAATAATGACTGATCTAACTAATTCTAAGGAAAAACATGCGAGGCGAGATTTTCTACAAACATCAGCATTAACAGCTGTGTTACCGGCGATTTTTTCAGTATTAGGAGCATCACCACTTATGGCTGCACCCGCAGTGCAAAGGCGTGAGGATATTGATACGTTTGATCCGTCAGATTATATCTATGCTTTAAGCAAATTGGCGGAACATAAAGACGATCCCGTCACCCCCGATAATTATTATTACTACGCCTGGATACATAATACGAGAAGACCACCTTGTGAACATAATAGTAATTTATTTTTACCATGGCATCGGGCTTTATTATACTTTTTAGAACTCGCATTACAAAAAGTTGATCCCCCTCGTACTGCAAATGTACGGATACCTTTTTATAACTACACCCAAATGCCAAAGTTACCGGGGCGTTATCCCGGTGTTTTTGAGCGTCCGGATACATTTTTAAATAATATGTGGACCACGACCGGATGGCAAAAATCGAATCGAAACAACGCGGCAATATCATCTCCCTTTTTCTCATATTCCGAGCATGTAGCGCAGCTGATAGAGAATAACCCTAATTGGACTAAAAGCAATCTGGGTACGAGAGGAAGCATTAATGGTTTTGCTGGCGGTGCAAAATCCAAAGGTGGTAAAGGTGCGGTGGAAACACCACAACATGATTGGATGCATGACCGGGGAATCGGTGGTTTATTACAGCAGACAACAACAGCCGCTTTTGATCCTATCTTTTGGTCGTTCCATGCCTATATCGATTTAATTTTCGAACGTTGGATTGAGAGATATGGAACCAGAAATATTGAACCTATGGGGGCGGAGCTTAATAATATGCCGAAAAAAATATTGGTCAAAGATGTTTTAGATGTAACAAAATTGGGCTATGAATACCCGCCTGCGCCGCTCGAAAAGCCGAAGTCTCAAATGTCTGTGGGGGTGGGATCCATGGGATCTTTTGCACAACAAGCGCCGCTAATCGCCCGTAATGCTGGAGAGCAAGTGGGTGAGGTCTATAGCACGTATAATTTTACCATCCCGGCGCCTGGCTTTAAGGCCGCACCTTTTGTTATCAAAGATGCAAAAATTTTGCCCGACGACAGTTATCATGGTTATTTATACCTACACCCGAAATCGGTTACCTTTAACCCCGAGGATGACTTATTTCGAGAGCGTTATCTGGTCGACCATTTTTCTGTTCTCTCCATGCCGTCGATGCCAGGGATGTCGATGAAAACCGATCTTTCGTTTGATTTATTCAGCGAAATGTTTCGCATTTCAGAACAGTATCAAGGTCAGGAATGGGTAATTACCGTAACTGTAGTTGGAATAGGCGTGGGCCCAGGCCTTAAAACAGCCGAGGCTCTTCCTGATAAAAAAGATGAAGTGCTAGGGAAAAGTGAAATGCTATTTATCGAATAAGTAACAGAGTTACACCGAAAAAGGAAATTAATGATGGCAAACCGTCCAATAAGATACCAAATTCACATCCGACCACTCTTTAGCGCGATGGATCGAGAGCACATGTCTTTTTTTATTGATTTGTGGGACACCTCAGCCTTCTACACAGCAGATGGCAAACCCAAGATGGACATTATCAATAAGATCTATAATCATGTCGGACCTGGTGGCGACATGCCGCCCGTCACACATGGCGGATTATGGCCGCAAGAATGGCAAAACCTATATAAACGTTGGATCGATGAGGGCTGTCAGAAACTTGAGTTAGGCAAAGGAACCTATTCTGCACGACGCCTTGGCGATGTGCTCTTGTCAGCCCAGGATGTCACCGTTCCTGAAGGCAGTCAGCTTTGGTTGGAAAGAGATAACGCTTGTGCCGCAGATTATACCTACAATCTTTACATTGAAGCTCCTATAAATCCTACAGGCAAGACAGAAATCAAATCAACAACAGAAGATGTTGGCGAGGTGCCAGATAATATAAAGACAATTGTTATATTAAGCAGCGATGGCCCACAGACAGTCACCATAACATAGGAGAAAACGACAATTATTAAGCCGGATACCCGTTGCAAATGCTTGAACAAGCAGCTTTTAATCTCAACTTTTTTGAAATAGAGACCGATAAGTAATTGATTTAAAATAACAAGTGTCTTTCATAGCATGGTTGTTCACGCTAACCTTTTCGTTGCACTCTAGCGTGACTGGCCTGAGTGCCATTGAGAGTGCCATTGAGAGTGCCATTGAGAGTGCCATTGAGAGTGCTATTGTGAGTACTGAGATAAACCAATCAAAGCCTGTTATAAAATAAGTCTGTTTTAAAGGTGATCTGGTTTAAGCTGAATCACTCTGGCTATGGAAGCCTAATCAATCACGACGCTAATTAACGATCCTAATTAACTATGACTAAGAAAATAGAATTCCCCACACTTTCGAATAAGAAGCGGCGCAAAATACTGCAATCTCCGAGTACCAAGCGTAAACCTCTGCGCGTAGTTTTCGATACCGATTTTGACAATGAAGTCGACGACCACTTTGCCCTTGCGTGGCTTTTGGAACAAGAGAAGTTTCCGGTAGCGTCGTTAAACCGGGTCAAATTGGAGGCGGTTCTAATCGAACCTTACTCATTCCAATCGCGCTTGACCACTTT
>Ga0075467_10004424_pt1 | contig 10431 bp, 6 predicted proteins | sample DEB08_DNA_9_FD_75067 | JGI IMG/M metagenome (GOLD analysis project Ga0075467, IMG submission 75067) | Aqueous microbial communities from the Delaware River and Bay under freshwater to marine salinity gradient to study organic matter... | ecosystem: Environmental > Aquatic > Marine > Coastal ... | reverse complement strand
TTAAAAAAAGAAAAAGACAGTGTTTTTGTAACAGGAACAGCGACAAATGAAGAAGGTCGATTTACCTTAGATAATATTGCTTCAGGCACTTATACTTTAGAAGTTTCGGCCATTGGTTATAATACAAATGTACAATCACTTTTTGTTGGTACGCTCTCTAAATATCTTGACGTTCAAACTATCAAACTTACAGAAAATGTCACAGCTTTAGATGAAGTATTAATAAAAGCTAAGCAAGAAGAGATAAGTTCCAAAATGGATAAAAAAACATATGCCTTAAACAACAATGTAAGCCAAACCGGAGGTTCTGTTTTACAAGCTATGCAAAATTTACCAAGTGTTACTATTCAAGAAGGTAAAGTACAATTAAGAGGAAATGATAAAGTCACAGTCCTTATTGATGGTAAACAAACTGCCTTAACAGGATTTGATAATCAAGCCGGATTAGACAACATACCAGCTTCAGCCATAGATAAAATTGAAATCATTAATAATCCATCAGCAAAGTATGATGCCAATGGAAATGCAGGAATCATTAATATTATTTACAAAAAAAATAAAGTTCAAGGCTTTAACGGAAAGGTTGGTTTTACAGGAGGCCTAGGTTCTTTATGGGAACGCGAAAAAAACTTACCAGATATTAGACCTCAATACACCTTTACACCTAAAATTAACCCTTCGCTGTCACTTAATTACAGAAAAAATAAAACAAACATATTTTTTCAAGGCGATTATTTATACACAGAAACATTAAACAAAAATGAATTTGTAAATAGAGTTTATGATGATGGAACTACGATAATTAGACAAACTAAAAGAAATCGAGATACCCAATTCACAACTTTAAAATCTGGAATAGACTGGAATATTAATGACCAAAATTCACTTACAATTTCAGGTTTATATGGAAGTGAAATAATAATTGATAATGGAGATGAGCCTTTTGTTGATGAAAATTATGAACGTTTACGTCTTTGGCGCTTTTTAGAAGATGAAGTTAAAACTACTATTATGGCAACTGCAAATTATCAGCATAAATACAAAGAAGCTGGTAGATTGCTAAATATTGGATTTAATTACACCTTTCATCGCGAAGATGAAAAATATTTTTTTGATAACATACAACCAACCTTTACAGGAGAAGATTCATTCAAATTACTTTCTGACGAACAGGTTTTCGATGTTAATGTAGATTACACAAAGCCCTTAAAATATGGGAAATTTGAAACTGGACTTAAACTTAGAAAACGAAATATTCCTATTAACATGGAGTTTTTCCCAGGCGAAAACTCTCCCTTAGATGTTGGTGCAGGTGGTTGGGCAGAATATAAAGAAATCATTCCAGCAGTTTATGGCAATTACAGCTATGAAAATGAAACCATAGAAGCCGAAATTGGTTTACGAATAGAATATGTAGATTTGAATTATTTAGTGAATCCAGATCATAACACCTATGAAAGTGATGGCTACAACTACACAGAACCCTTCCCTAACCTCAGGTTTGCTTATAAACTAAATGAGAATAATAAACTTTCGGCATTTTATAATCGTCGTGTTGACAGACCCAATGAAGTTGATATTCGTATTTTTCCAAAATATGATGATGCCGAACTTATAAAGGTTGGTAACCCTTCATTACGTCCGCAATTTACCAATCTCATAGAATTAGGTTACAAAACAAATTGGGATAATGGTAGTTTCTATGCAGCACTATACCATCGTTTTGCTGATGGTACTATTACAAGAATTTCTATTACTGAAGACTCTAGTAACCTTATTTATGCCATTTTTCAAAATGCAGGAAAAAGTTATAACTCAGGAGTTGAAGTGATTTTGGAACAAGAAATGACAGATTGGTATTCCTTTAATTTAAACGGAAATATTTATAAAAATCAAATTGATGCCTTTACCGTTGAAAATTTGTATCCCACGCCAAATACGTTTTCGGCAGATAAGCAAAATATCACTTCTGGCAATATTAAATTGAACAATACATTTAAGCTGTCTGAAACTTTTGATGCGCAATTAAGTGCTGTCTATTTAGCTGCAGATATTATACCACAAGGAAAAATAGAATCTCGTTTTTCGTTAGACGTTGGTGTGAAAAAATCGATTCAAAAAGGCAATGGCGAATTGTTTTTTAATGCGACTGACTTATTAAATACTATGGTTACAAAAACAAGAATTCAAGGTGAAGATTTTTATTACACCAGCCGTAATTATAGTGAATCACAAGTGATACGACTAGGCTATAGCTATAAATTTTAGTTTATTTTGTAATTTGACATTGTCAAAAAAAAAGTCGAACTTCGTTTAACGTCGTGTATAAAACATTAAAACGATTTCATACACACTAGTTACCTGCAAGCTGAAAAAATGAATATAAAATCGACATTAGCTTTATTTTTTATAATTTGTTTTGTTCTAACGACTTTCGGACAGAATAAACTGAAAATTGAGAACTCTGATAATTCCCGACTGATTAAAGTCCTGAATAACTCCGAACTGATTGCAGAAAACAGAGAAAATTATTTGTCTGTGAGGATTTATACAATCGACAACGGAACTGGAAGTGCAGGATTTCCAAGCTCGGAAGTTTCTCATAATTTGTTAATTGCCGTTTCCGAATTTGATGAAGCACCAAATCAAAGCGTTTTCGAAATCGGACCTTTTATTAGTCCAAAGTTTATTGCATGGACTAGCGTAAAAGAACATGAAAGGGAATTTACAATCGAGCATGGAGTTTTTGACAATCGAGAGACAATAAAACTGAAAACGAATTTAAACGAGTTGATACTGGAAAAATAAAGCCAGCAGGTAACAACGGCTATAGTTCATTGCTGCGGAATTTTCTGCCGAAAATCCCGCCCATTTTTACTATCTTCGGTTTACGGCGGAATAATCCTGCGGATTTTCCGCAACGAAACCATAGCCAAACACGTTAAACGAAAACAAAAAAATTCATAAAAAAAGCACAGTTTTAAACTGTGCTTTTTGCTTTTTTATTGTTAAAATTCTTCGCTAACGCTCTGAATGACAATTATATTTCTCTATTAGAATCCCAAGCTTCTAAATAATCTTTTACTGCTTTTACAAATTGTCCTCCTAGTGCTCCATTAACCACACGATGGTCATAAGAGTGTGACAAAAACATTTTGTAACGAATGCCAATAAAATCACCTTCAGGAGTTTCAATAACTGCAGGCACTTTTCTAATAGCTCCTAAGGCTAAAATTCCTACTTGAGGTTGATTGATAATTGGCGTTCCCATAATGCTACCAAAGGTTCCAACATTAGTTACTGTATATGTGCCTCCTTGAATATCATCTGGCTTCAATTGATTTAGTCTTGCACGATTAGCCAAGTCATTCACTTGCTTTGTCATACCTATTAAATTCAGTTGATCTGCATTTTTAATCACTGGTACAATTAAATTCCCATCACCTAAAGCAGCAGCCATACCAAGATTAATATTCTTTTTCTTAATAATAGTATCTCCTTGTAGAGATATATTCATCATAGGATAGTCACGTAACGCTTTCGCTACAGCTTCCATAAATATTGGTGTAAACGTTAAGTTTTCACCTTCACGCTTTGCAAATTCACTTTTAACTTTATTTCTCCAGTTCCAAATTTTGGTAACATCTGCTTCAATAAAACTTTGCACATGTGCAGCCGTTTGTACTGAGTCTACCATATGTTTAGCAACCAATTTACCCATTCTGGTCATTTCGATAATTTCATCATCGCCAGAGCTAATAATAGGTTGTACTTGCTTCACTTCTGGAGCTTGCATTGGTGCTTTTTCAGTTCCGTTAGATTGAGCTTGTTCAACTTTTGGAGCAACAGGAGCTGCTGGTGTTGGTTGACTTGATCTTTTTTCTATATATGCAAGAATATCATTTTTGGTCACACGACCTTCATTTCCAGTACCTGGAATAGCATCAAGTTCTGCTTGTGAAATACCTTCTTTTTTAGCAATATTTCGCACTAAAGGTGAGTAAAAACGATCTTCAGACGAAATCACTGGAGCAGCAACTGCTTGAGCAACCACAACTGCATCAGCTACTTGAGCTACAGCAGGAGTTGGTTCAGGTTCTACTTGCTTTTCTGTAATTTCTTGAGCAGGAGCTGCAACAGTATTGCTGCCTTCTCCTTTTATTTCAATAACTGCAATAGTTTGTCCAACTTGAACCACATCATCAACATTAAATAACTTCTCAACAAGCACACCATCAACTTCACTTGGTACTTCACTATCAACTTTATCTGTAGCAATTTCTAAAACAGCTTCATCTGCCTCAATGGTATCTCCTACCTCTTTAAGCCATGATGTTATGGTTGCTTCCGCAACACTTTCTCCCATTTTAGGTAACTTAAGTTCAAATCTTGCCATATCTATAATGCAAAAGCGATTTTTTGGTTTCTGACTGCAAAATTAATGAAAATTCAATTAGTTTTTTGAACTTCTATCAATTAATTATGATTAAACTGAATAACCTTCCCTCTGCTTATAGAGTCGTTACTACCAATAATGAAGTTTGAATTTTTAGGCAGAATTTTGAAACTGAGATTTTTAAGTGAATGTAGATTTTCTATGTTTTGAATTATTTCTTTATATGAAAGATGGTTGGCATCAAAAATAACTTCGGAATTTTCCTTTATTTCATTTACATGATTCTGCACCTTTAGTCCTTTATCTAAAACACTTTCTAACGCTTTATTTTCTGAATCTGAAATGAGATAATAATGTTCTGGTTCAAATTCTTCTATGTTGCTATTCCTTTTAAAAACATGTGCAGTATTAATACCAATAGTAACTATTGTATCAAATACAAAATTGGTTCTAAAATGCTTTTTGTAGAATAATTTCATCGCATCATAAAAACGCTTGGTGTACTTTTTATCTTTAGTAGTGCTTTCACCTTTGTAATGAATACAAGTTGTTTCGCCAAAATAATAGTTTTGAAAACCAGCTTGAAGTAATTTATAAGATAAGTCGATATCTTCTCCATACATAAAATAATCTTCGTCAAAACCTTCAACTTGATTATAAACATCACGTTTTAAAAACATAAAAGCTCCAACTAGCACTTCAATTTCTCCAACACCATTTTCATTGATATGATTGGCATAATACGTTTTTCCATTACCAAACAGCTTCTGCATGGCTACCTTCACCACAGGAATATTGCGCTTGCTTTCAGGTAAAAAAGCACCTGAACCATCAATGAGTTTACAGCCAATGGCTCCTAGATTTGGTTTGCTTTTTGCAAACTTTATAAGCATAATAAAAGTATCTTCTGCAACAACAGTATCAGGATTTAAAATACACACATATGCTCCTTTAGCAACTGCAACTCCTTGATTATTTGCTTTTGCAAAACCAACGTTGTTCGTGTTTGAAATTAAAGTTACTAACGGAAATTTTTCTTGAACCATTTCACAACTTTCATCAGAGGAGTCATTATCAACCACAATAATTTCAGCATCCAAAGTTGTGATAGCCTGCTCAACACTTTTTAAACACAATTCTAAAAAGTATTTGACATTGTAGTTAAGAATAACAATAGAGAGCTGCAAAATGTCTTATGATTTTAAAGAGACCTCAAACGGAATCCTGTTGGTAATACTTCGTCCTAGCGTTATTTCATCTGCATATTCAAGTTCGTCTCCAACCGAAATTCCTCTAGCAATGGTTGAAGTTATCACGCTGTAATCTTGTATTTGTCTGTAAATATAAAAATTAGTCGTGTCGCCTTCCATAGTTGAACTCAACGCAAATATGAGTTCTTTGATATTGCCTAGTTTTACTTTCTCAACCAAAGAAATTATGTTCAAGTCGTGTGGACCAATACCATCCATTGGCGAAATTTTCCCTCCAAGCACGTGATATAATCCTCTAAACGAACTTGTGCTTTCAATTGCCATCACATCACGAATATCTTCAACCACACAAATGATGTCGTTATCTCTATGTGGATTGGCACAAATTTCACATACCTCAACATCACTAATATTGTGACAACTTTTACAGAATTTAATGTCGTTACGCATTTTAGTGATCGCTTCTGCCAAATGTTTGGTTTGGTCGTTGGGTTGACGCATTAAATGAAGTACCAAACGCAAGGCTGTACGTTTACCAATTCCTGGTAACTGAGCCATTTCATTAACGGCGTTTTGAAGTAGTTTTGATGAAAATTCCATTGGCACGAATTTACAATTTATTCTGAACTTGATTTGTATTCTTTATTCAAGTTTTTGACATAATTTAGAATTTGATTTTTTTAATTTGTATTTTCAAACCAAATATATTTCTAGATGAGCTCAACTCAAATTCTATTTTTAATAGCTGGCTATTTTGCTGTGCTAATTTTGATATCCTATTTCACTGGAAAGAATGATAATAACGAAGACTTTTTTAAGGCTGGTAAGCAAAGCCCTTGGTATATAGTTGCTTTTGGGATGGTTGGTGCTTCACTTTCTGGTGTCACTTTTATATCAGTTCCTGGATGGATTGAAGGGTCTCAGTTTAGTTACTTTCAAGTAGTTTTAGGTTACATGGTTGGTTACTTTGTTGTTGCTTATGTGCTTTTACCTATTTATTACAAACTCAATGTCACCTCAATTTATGAGTATTTATTGCAACGCTTTGGTGTAGTTAGTCATAAAACAGGTGCCTTTTTCTTCTTTGTTTCTAGAGTATTAGGTGCCGCATTTCGATTATTTCTTGTCGCCATTGTATTGCAACAATTTGTATTTAATGCCTGGAATGTGCCTTTTGAAATTACTGTGGTTATCTCGATTCTCTTGATATGGATTTACACCAATAAAGGTGGTATAAAAACCATTGTATGGACTGATACATTGCAGACACTATTTATGATATTAGCTGTAATTTTATCTATCTATTTTATTAATGAAAGCCTTGGTTGGTCTTTTAGTGAATTTTTGGCGTCAAGTGAGCTTAAAGAATACAGTAAAATCTTTGTTACTGATAGCATTTTAGAAAAAAGTCATTTTATTAAGTCGTTTGTTGGAGGTATGTTCATCACCATTTGTATGACAGGTTTAGACCAAGACATGATGCAAAAAAACTTGACCTGTAAATCCCTTAAAGATGCTCAAAAAAACATGGTTTCCTTTAGTATTGTCCTTGTAGGCGTCACATTTTTATTCATGCTTTTAGGTGCATTATTATATATATATGCTAATAAGCACAATGTAGCAATGCCATTAATGGACGGAAAGCCAAGAACAGATTTATTATTTCCCGAAATTGCATTAAATGGAGGTTTAGGAATTACACTTTCAATTACCTTTATGTTAGGTCTGATTGCTGCTGCCTATAGTAGTGCAGATAGTGCATTGACATCATTAACTACATCGTTTTGTGTTGATTTTTTAAACATTGAAAAGAAGCCTAAAGAACTTCAAAAAAGCGTCCGTAAAAAAGCACATATAGGTATGAGCGTCATGCTTGTAATCGTAATAATCATATTTAAATATGTACTAACTAGTAATGTTATTGACAGCTTACTAGTGGTTGCAGGATATACTTATGGTCCATTACTTGGACTATTTGCGTTTGGTATTTTTACCAAATATCAAGTTAAGGACAAATATGTTTGGGTTGTAGCTGTTTGTTCTGTGATACTTATTACTATTATTGGCAATATACCTCCTGAAAATCTTGGAGGTTATGTATTAGGTTATGAATTACTACCAATTAATGGTTTACTAACTTTTATAGGTTTAATATTGATTCGTAGAAAGTAAAACTAAGGTACAGGCCACTTCAAAATCAATATTATTTTCTTTTAATAATTTGAAGAATTCTGGATTTTCAGTTCCAGGGTTAAAAATAACACGTCTCGGTTTTAATCCAATAATATAATCATAGTAAGCAACTTGTCGCTTGGCATTAAGATATAAGGTTACAGTATCTAAACCTTCATACGCTTTTAATGATGTATCAATACTCACACCTTCTACCTCACCTGCTTTGAAACCAAAAGCAACAACCTCATGATTATTATCTACTAAACGCTGTATAGCATAATTTGAATATCTATTTGGTTTTAATGATGCTCCAAAAACTAAAGTTTTCATATGTTAAATGTTAAAAAAATGTTAATGACTGTTAAATAAAGTAACAGCAATAAGTTCTAGTCGTCTGTTAAGTATAAATGTAGTAAAAAGCATTTATACAATCAATTCATCAATCAATCAAAAATCAATGAAAAAACTAATCACATTATGTGTTTTGGCATTACTGACTGTACAAAGCACTTTCGCAAACAATTTTATTACAAGCAACAATTTAGTAGATGGATCTATATCTGGAAAGGTATTTGATGAAGCGCTAGACGAACCGCTGCCTTACGTAAATATCATTATTAAAAATGAAAAGGGAGACATTGTAACTGGTAGTATTACACTAGAAGATGGAACATTTGAAATCACTAGGATTCCAGAAGGAAAAATTACTGTAACAGTACAATACATTGGCTACAAAGCAATTGTTAAGGATTTAAATATTACAGAAAAAAATCGAAAATTCGATTTGGGAGACCTTAAACTTGAGGAAGAAGCATCAAGTTTGGACGAAGTTACCATTATAGCCGAAACTTCAACTATTCAGCAAAAAGTTGACAGAAAGGTTATTAATATTGGTAAGGACTTAGCTGCGGCTGGAACAGCTTCAGAATTAATGGTAGGTATACCATCTGTTGCAGTTGACGCTCAAACTGGTGATATTAGCCTTAGAGGAAACCAAAATGTAAGAGTTATGGTAGATGGAAAATTTTCTAACATACCTACTGCACAATTATTAAAACAAATACCTTCAAGTGCTATAAAATCTGTTGAATTAATTACAAATCCATCAGCTAAGTATGATCCTGATGGTATGAGCGGTATAATCAATATCGTTTTACATAAAAACACCATGGTAGGTTTCAATGGAAGCTTAAGTACAAACTTCAGCTATGAATTGCAACCAAAATTCAATAGTGCTTTAAACATGAATTATAGAAATGGTAAATTTAATTTATATGGTAATTATAGCAACAACATTTCAAAAAATGCTAATTATGGTTTTATAGATAGAATAGATCAAAACACGCTTCAAAATTTGGATATACTTGACAAAAGAAAATCTAATGTTTTTAAAGTTGGAGTTGACTTTTACTTGAACGACAAGAATACCATTTCTGTTTTTACAAACCAAAATCTATTTGAAGGCGGAATGGATGCCAGAACAGATATTTTCTTTGGTGACAATACGTTCCAAAATCAATTAATATCAAATAATGGTGATAACACCTCTCAGCAATATAATTTTGATTATAAATTAGATTTTGACAAAGAAGGGCAAAATATTGAACTTGAGGTTGATCACAATATTTTTAGTAGTGATTCAAAAACAAATAATTCTTTTGCTGGAAATGCATCAAATAGACCAAATTTTTTCGAACTAACAGATACTGAAAGAGATTTTACATCTATCAATTTAGATTATGTAGATCCTTTAACAGAAAATTCTAAGTTAGAAATGGGTTTACAAGCGAGATTATTTAATAATGTTATTGATTACGAATCTGATGGACGTTCTCAAAATATGTTGGGTGAATATATTCCATCATTAACTTACTTTGATTACAGTAGAGATATTTATTCTGCATATGCCAACTACAGCAAGAAGATAAATAAGTGGAGTTTTCAACTGGGTTTACGTGCCGAAAGTGTGAATGTAAAAACATTGGCAGAAGAAACAGATTTAAACACAAATGAAGTCACTGTATCTCCTTTTGATAATGACTATTTTCAGGTTTACCCTTCTGCCTTTGTTACGTTGGAAGCCTCTGAAAAAAACTCTTTTCAATTTAGTTATAGCAGACGTGTAGATCGTCCTGGAGTTGGACAAGTAAATCCACTACCTGAATTTAATACGCCATTAATTTCAAAATTTGGTAATCAAAATTTATTACCTCAGTTTACAAACTCATTTGAAACAAATTATACAAGAAAGCTAGAAAAGGGAACTATTACAGCAGGTGTTTTTTATAGAAGAATACAAGATGAAATCTCAACTGTTATTCAAGTTGATAGAGCAGATTTTAATCGCTTAATATTAACAGATGACAATTTTGAAAACACATCTGCTTATGGTTTTGAAATCACATCAAATTATCGTCCTACAACATGGTGGAGTCTTAATGGAAGTTTTGATTTGTATTCACAAACGCAAAAAAGTATCGCTGAAAGATTAACTGTACCAGCAGAAGTAGCAACAGAGAATGACATCTTTATCGAAACTGTTGAAGTTGATAACGTCGCCTTTAATTTTAGAGTTTTTAATAACTTTAAAGTAAGTAAGAGTTTATCATTTACTGCATTTGCATTTTACAGAGGAGCTAATAAAAGCGT
>Ga0075467_10004422_pt1 | contig 10435 bp, 17 predicted proteins | sample DEB08_DNA_9_FD_75067 | JGI IMG/M metagenome (GOLD analysis project Ga0075467, IMG submission 75067) | Aqueous microbial communities from the Delaware River and Bay under freshwater to marine salinity gradient to study organic matter... | ecosystem: Environmental > Aquatic > Marine > Coastal ... | reverse complement strand
CCCCCAAAACCCCAAAACCCCAAAACCCCATGAGGTCGCTGATGTATTATTTGCAAAGATATTATATTTGCTGCTGTGGTGTTTAGTTATTCAAATTCAAGTGTAGCCGCTTTGTAAGCTCTACACGTGGGCGCTACACGTGTACCACCCAGGACGAGTCTTCCGTTTTCGCCACCCATTATTAATTATTAAATTAAACTCGACAATAAAAGGATCACGACGCAAAAGGGCTTCTTCTTGCTCACTGAATCTATCTTTGAAACCCAGTTTGGCAGAATAGGATTTGATTTGTTGTGATTAGATTAAAAGTTTGATGCCGTGGATTATTCCAGACTTAAAATAAACAAGGTCGCGCTCAGCTATCCGAATTAATATTCACTTTTCCCCCTCGCTATAACCACTTAAATAATATTATTACTCGCCTAATGTCAACTTGTGAGACTTAAGATTAAGAAGTAAATAAAGAGGAGAAGGAAAATCTGGTGGCCAAGGTACCGATTATTAACGCGCTCCCCGAAATCAAACCCCTCATGTAAAGTACTCTAAGCGACACGGGCCAAAGTTTAACCGGAGCTTTCTTTTTTCAGAGACGTATCGTTATTAGGGGCCCTGAGTCTCCCTAATTTAACCCTCGGCACACTCCCCATTTCCATCCAAGTAGGACACGCCGATCTCGAAAACAAAGCATTGTCCCTGACGACGACCCCCAAGCTAAATAATCTTAATGTGGGGCCTGCCAAGGAAGAACAGCACCCAAAGGAGAGCGAGTCAGACTGCGAACTTGACATCAAAGACACTCCCTCCGTGGCAAAAGTCCAAACAACTGATCTGCAGTCACATAAAACAAGTTCTGGAACACTGACAGCGAGTGCAGCCTCTGAATTCACTTTCAATGGGTAGACGAGCAGCCGAACTCGTGTTAGTAGTGAAGGTACCGATGAAGCGAAGCAGGTTAAAGAGGAGGCTCCTGCGATCAAGATCGGAACTGGGCAGATGCAACTGAACTGTAACTTCGCGATCAATGTCAACCCGCTCGCACTACCGACGCCCCCACTGCAATTGACTCTCAATCAACTGCCCCAACCTACTATTTAGACAATCAAGCCGCAAATTCAGCTGAATGGACCCCCAATTTTGATTCAGCCGCCGGCTCTCGTGCAGCCCCCAGTGCTTGTGCAACCGCCTGTTATAAAGCCTATGACGTTCCATATCGAAGAAAGAGGCCAGGCAAGTCCATCTAAAAAGAATTCATACTAAGAAGGGTCGACTGCGATCGCGGAAGAGGCTGAGAAGCTGAAGGAACCGACGCTGCTGCTGACGAAGGCATCCTACAACGACGAGCTGAATCTTGAAGGTCTTGACGATGACGAAGACGACAGTGCGCTCGCTAAGTAAAAGATCTGAGTTGGTGCGAGTCCTGGAAAGTACTAAAGCATGGAATTCAATAAGAAAACTTCGTTTGGATCACATGCTTCTGCGAGAGAAGAGCAAGACCGAGTTGCTCCCTAGTTGTTGAAGACACAGTCCGAAGTGCCACAGTTCAATACGCAGAAAAGCTGTTTTTTGCCCGAGAACTCCAGTTTCCCCTCGTTTGTTTCGTTCAACTCGAACGCCCAAGCGCAAGCTAAAGTCATCTCGTTGATGTAGGAGATTCGGCAATTGCGAAACCTGGTTGACTCTTACCACGATGACCTCTAGCAGCTAAGAGACTTCATACGCAAATCGTTCAAGTCATCCGAAATCCTACATAAGAGCAAGGACGTAAAAGATGAAAAGACTATGATCGCCCTCGCAAAGTGTTTCCAAGAGAAACCCCTCGTCGCGCTCACCTTCTCGTCACCCCTCGTTCGAGAACTCGAAGACGTAAAGACAGGCGAGATTCAGACAATCCAAATGGCTCTCCTTGACTACAACAAAGAGTTCTAAGGCGCGATCAGTGGTCTCTCTAAAACCAAAAATGCAATCCAAGTCAAGAGAGTGCACGCAACTTCCGACAAATTCACGTTGAGCTTGACTGAGAATCCTGTGGGACTTCACTTTTCAGGCCACGGCATCGAGAACAGTGTCCAAGGAGTTGGAAAACAAAACTACAATATGCACAACAAGGGCAACTGCCTTGTGTTTGAAACAGAGAACGGCTGTGCGCACTACATCCCCGAGGCCCAACTCAAAAGCTTGCTCGAGTAGACGGGGAAGCCACTCAAATTTGTGTTTATCGCCTCCTGTCACTCTGAGTTCGCTGGCGAAATCTTCCACAACGCGGGAGTGGCACATGTAATCTGCGTGAAGCAGGGCGAGGAGATTTTAGATGAAGCGGCAATTCTCTTTACCAAAACCTTTTACGAGCTGCTGTTCAAGGAGAAAGTGACCATCTGTAAAGCCTTCTCACTCGCGAAAGAAATGCTCAGTTCTACTTCGGACATCAACCTGGCCCGTGAAGCCAACAAATTTATGATGATCAAGGACACAGACCTCGTTAGCACCTCGGCCAAGCATGAATTCAGGCACCGCTCGAAGCACGAGTGCACTGTGCTTGGGCCTTTTCCATCAGGTGAAGTTGAAATCCTTGATGCAAAGCCTATTTATCCTTACGAAGTGGCAAAAGTCGACGAATTTGTGGGTCGTTAGCAGGAAATGAACGAGATCATCAAGTGTATAAAAAGCAACCGGCTCACGACAATTCTTGGGCTGCCTGGAATTGGCAAGACCACTATTTCAAAGAATATTGGGTTCTTCCTTGCAGAGCGCATGCTGTTCAGAGACGGAATCGTTTACTTTTCACTCCGTGGTAAAGATCAAGCCAACATGCTCATCCAGCAGATGTACCTGTTCTTCTCCAGACTTCTCGCGGCGCAGTGCCACCCAAACCAGGAATCCAAAACTCTTGACACCCCTCACAGCTCTGAGTAGGTAGTGCAGCACCAAGGCAGCCAGAATGGAACAGTGGACTATCAAACCATGGAGCAAAAGATCTTCGACTATCTCAAGAACAACGAACTTCTCCTCATCATTGACAACGTGGAGGATGCGTTACGCTAAGATGGAGAGCGGCTTCGAGAATTCTTGCAAACCCTGTTGCACACGAGTTGTGGAGCCAAGATCCTTGCGACCTCGAGAGACCAGATCCAAAACTTGGGAGACATCACTGAAAAGGTCTACCAACTCAGAGAACTCTCAAATAACTTCACCATCCAGCTGCTCGAAAAGAAGGCGCTTCGTGAGATCGGACAGGGTGAAATTGACGAGATCTTGGCAATGAAGCAAGCGAAGAAGGCTCTCTATGACAAGCCTTTTCAAAAGAAAGACCTGGTGAAAAGTCTTGAAGACCATCATCTATGCACGTTGTTGGGCGGGCACCCTCATGCGATCTCTCTTGTTGCACCTTTGCTTCAGAGTAGGTCCTTGGCCGACCTGTACAGCCACCTGCTCAAAATGATGAATGGAAAGAACTTCATGTAAAATCTGCACGATCTCAACCCAATCTCGTCTCTGAAGGTGAGCATGGATGCTTCAATCCAACACATGAAGCGACAACACCCGGAAGCACTTGAGTTGTTTTGCCTCCTCGGTCTGATTCCAGGCGGAATCACTGAAGCCGACTTGACAATCATCTGGCAGAGCGACGAATGGATCAACCTCGCCGAGTTACTGCGCAAGGCCTCCCTGCTCAAAGAAAAGATCGAAACCAGCAGTCTAGGGATCAAAGGGTAAAAGAAATACCTCTTGCTGCCGTTCATGAACAAATACGCTGAGAACTTACTTTCGCCGTTTGAACTGCGGAACTACCACTCGAAGCTGGTCCAGTTCTTCGGAGACATCTGCAAATATCTGTACTTGAACATGCAGATTGAGGAGAAACGAAGCATTCAGGCCGAGCTCCGACTCATGTTGATTGAGTACGAAACTAACATTTGGTCCTGCATCTACAGGATTTGCGACTTGAATAGCGTCAAGACAGAAAGAGACCTGAAAACGGCGGCCAAACTGTAGGTCCACTACCATCACATGGCCGGCTACAGCAGTGCTGACGACTACGAAGCCATTCTGATTCAAGATGTGGGCACAGACCATCTCAACGACATGGATGAAGACGAGAGTGAGGACTTTTCACCACGAAATTTACAGTCGCAGAGCTTCTTTTCGAAAGGAGGAGGAGCACAGGGAAGTCAGAACCTCAACAGTTCAACTTCTTCCTTCGCTGCTCAATTTAAGTAGAAACCCGTGCGAAGTTTCACTGCGAATTCCTAAAGCGACGAAGGAATTTCGTCAGTGAGTGGCTAGATGCAAACCCAACAGGCAACTACCCCGTCGTAGTAAAATACATCAACCAACTCTTTCGGCCTCTCTTCAAACCCGTAAGCAACCAGTCATGTTCCTCTTCTCAACTTGAATGCCCTACAGATGGGCATCGACTAGCAGAGTAACTAGGCGAGCTTGAACTTCAGTCAGCTCCGTTTCAAGTTAGACTCTTCCATTCAGAATATCTCCGAAGTGGACAATGAAAGTAACAGTCGGATGACTCACTCTTCATCTTCAAAAAGCAATGCTAACTCCGAAGTGCTCGATGTAATCGAAGGATTAGAAGACGCCGACCATCGAAGCCTGCGCAAGACTCAAGGGTCGACTATGCAAAGTCGACGGGTCAGGTTTTCGCAAGAGATCAATCACCCGCGTCGGCATAGTCATTCCATGATGCATTCTCACCAAAAGCTCCCGAAAGACTTCCGCTTCCAGCTAAACTAAAGCGCAGGTTTGATGCGAAGGCCTTAGAGGGATGAGCATTCCGATCAAAGCCAAGCCCTAGTCACGGACGACCAGTAGTCAGGCATTCAGCACTTGGAAGAGGACAAAGCCTTCCGGAGTGACAGCGGGGATCGAAGCTTAAACTCCGCTCTTTCTGCACTCGGGTCAATCTCTCAGAGCTAAGCGGGCGACTCGAATTTTGAACTCCGTCGGTAGAGTGTGCCAAACATATCAATGGCCAAGGGCATGATTAGAAGCCAAACATAGAAAACACTGAAGAATTCTAGCCCGGAGTTCCAGTTCGAGATTGGATAGCAAACGACGAACTTGGGCGGAATCGATGGTGGCAACTCCGGTGGCCTCAATCTCCTCAGACAGAGATCTAGCAACCAAGGCGGAGGTGCTGCCGCTGAAACAGAAGCGTAAGCCTAGAAAATGCCACCTTAAATTAAAACTGACTTCTTGGACAAAAGTGAAGGCCCTCGGCCGTTCAATGAAAGTGGCTACACCCCTATGAACAACAAGACAATTGAAGGAATCTCTTAAATCAACTTCGCAGCTGACTCACAGGCTGCCTCTGGCCCTTAAGACGAAGAAGGAAACACTCCGCGGTACGGCGACATGCACAACAGGAGTCAAAACAGGCAACTTGAGTAGTATACTGGCAGACCTTCTTACGACGCGTATGATGAAGCCGGAAAGGAGCTGGAAAGCAAGACGGTGGCGAAGATAAAGAAAAAGGTGAGGATCAGCGAGAAAGACTTTTAGCTCACTGCAATTTCGTCGCCCATAAATCAAGACAACTTTTTCAAAAGCCATCGTAAACCAGTGCTTAAGCGACGAGAAGAGCCAAAGGCTAAACTAAACACATAGCTTGAGCCTATTCAAGAAAAAATTGAAAGCATGACGAATGAAAGCATATTTCTGGTGAATTACATCTCAGTGCTTTTGATCAACCAGAAGTACGCTGACGCCCTTAGAGCCATTCGAATCGTGCAGGAGCACAATTTGACGGACTGCTTCTGCCAGGCAAACTTGCAGCGACTGCAGGGCGTTGCTCTTCTCTACTCGCGCAAGGACAAGTACTTGGAGGCGCACAAGGTGTTTGAAAATGCGGAGAAGAGTTTCACTAAGATTGGCTAAAAGCTGTAAAAGAAGGTTGAAGAGAACCTGGGAGTGGCCTAGTGCTAGCTAGCAGCAGGCTACTTACTTTTCACCAAGAACATGTTCTTCGTTAACCCCAAGAATGACGAGTAAAAAGTGTTCCAGAAAGCTGTGGATAAGTTCGAAAAAGCCAGGGCAATCTTTAAAGTCCACGAGCACTACGCAGGTCAAGCCTACTGTTGCCAGCAGTTGGGAATGCTCAAGAAGCGCATGAAACAACCGAACTTACACTTTTTCACAGAAAGAATGAACATGATGAAGCAGTTGAAGAAGTAAGGTCTGAATAGTGACACAAAACGGTTCTTGATGCGCTACGATGGCGGCATGGAGCTCTCACTCATGATAGAGCCAATCGACAGGGCCTAGCTCCAAGTTAAACATCTCCTCTCACAGCCTGCGACTGTGTCAAAGTCGTACCATCTCCCAGTCCCGGAGTCAAGGCAAGCCAGAGAACAACAGATAGCCAAGAAGGGAGACCTCGGGGACAAGCGGGCAAGTAAAACGTTCGTATCAAAAACACGCTAGGAACAGAAGGACTTACACTACAACAAGGATGGCATGCCACACCAACTGAAGCGAGTGAACTACAATAACTACATGAATGAGAAGAGCTCCAAAGGCGGTAACTCGTTGAGCATCGTTGACCAAAAGGCTTCAACTACATCCTCTGGCCATAAACTTGACAACCATTTGAACTTCGACCATATTCCCAAGAATCTAAAGAGGCCTCAACAATCTCCTCGCTTGGATATTCTGAGCAGCGAAGAAGAGTCGTTCAAGCCCATACGGCCGAATGGAGTCAAAGAGCTCAAGTCAACGGATAGCTTGGAACTTTATAATCCGAAACAGAGCGATAAAAGTAACATACCGAGCGGGTTGACTGAGATCCAGGAGTATGTGGGCGGAAACAAGAAGGATGTCGGCAAGAAAAACCTGAAAGCCTCTGCCAATCAAGACATCGAAAAGGCTTAACGCAAACGAGAGTTAATCGAGAATAGACGACTTGAGAGGGAAAAGCAATAACAGCAGCAACTGCCTGGCAAGAAGAAGAACATAGCTGGTAAAAAGAAGGCAAACGGTGATCAAAAGGGGAACAAGCACGAGGCGAAGGACTAATTGGACATTAGTTAGAGTCAGTCTAGTGTCCATGCAAGACGCAGATCTTCCATTATAGCCACACATATAAACTCTCAGTAGAATCATCAAGACACTTAGATGAAAGAAGCGATGTACCAGAGCAACATCGGTTTCTAGATGGAGAACCTTCCTTAAGACCTCGACCTTGATGTGGAGCTTGAGTCGATTGATTAACTTGCTGCGACCCCGATGTCCACCTCAACCAACAACTTCGACTTCTCCTTGTCATCTCTCCACAACTCTCAACTGACAACTGCTTTGCGCAAGTAGAGCGACGACACAACAAAAGGTGAAAAGACTGTCAAGACGACTTCTCGTGAGATTTTTACGCCCAAAAAGAAGCAAGAAACCAACTCTACTCAGAGTAAAGTTGCGAACAAACCATACAAGAACGTTGGCTCGAGAATTAAGGGCTACGTGACGGGTCAGACCACAGTTGCCGCCTTGTAACCGAAGAAAGCCGCTGTCAAGTCAACTGTAATGCCTTTCGCTCTGGCTGCTCCCGACAACGCCAATCACATGCTCGACACCTCCATCACGACCACCCGCACTTAGAACACCGAGCTCTCAAACAAAACCGACTTCAGCCAGCCTTTGACCCCGCGTGACTCGAGGCCTTCCTTAAAAGGCAAACGGCCAGCTCAGGTCGACGGACGACCTTCCGCAAGCACGAGTGGGCTGGGCAGCAAAGGCGAGGACAGCCTGGACTAGAGACCCCCATTCAGGTCTTTCAAGAAATGAACTTAGAGACATAACTTGTAAATGGCATATGTCATAAACACAGGGTTAATTTGAAATAACTAACTTAATTTAATTAATCTGACGACCTTCTTATTACTTAAATTAATAACGAACTATATTTCCTCTTTCATTACGACACGAATACCGCCTCCGAGGAAGTTATGAGCCACTCCAAGATACGCGTAACCTTCTTGAGCTCACCAGGTTTTATGTCCATTGTGTTGCAGTCCAGGATGTTGAACTCTTGACTCACTTCAAACATTGCCTCCCCTCTAGGCTGTAGGCCTAGCTGCCAGGGAACAATTTTCTTTTGCTCTGGGTTTAACAACTCTGCCGCCTCTATTTCCAGATTGCACATCGTGAAGTACCAGGACTTATAGTTTGTGTGCACGCCGTACATTCTGGGCACCTGATACTTAATACATATATGTCTCAGCTGCTTGTAATTTTGTCCGAGGTGCATTTAGAGCTGCCCTCTCTTCTGCGCCGCCTTCTTCACTTCGACGACGTACAGCGGATATTGATCTTCTCGCCTCATTATTTGGTAGTCTGGCCTGATTCGGTCAAAGACATTGATTTCCTACTCCATCGCGATATAGCAGCTTTCTTAGCCCGGACGCTCCAGCATGTCATCGAGCACTTCGCGCACAAACTCGCTCGTCTGCTTCTCAATCTTATGCGCTTTGTGCTTACCACCCAGCCTGTGCTCTTTATTCTGCAGTCGCTCGACTAGCTTGATCACTTCCTCGTCACTCTCGTTCTGATTTTTGAGTATGTGAGTGATGACCTCATTGAGTGGACCTCTGTGTTAAATGGCATCGTTCGTCAGGAAATCCTTATAGAATTTTTCGTCTTTCGGCTGCGGCACGTAGAACAGGTACTTATCAGGTTGCTAGCTAATCTAACGCGCCCACATTTTACGTTCGCTGATCATTTCCAGCGCCTTCTTTTCTCCGTGTTAAAACAGAATCGCGAATTTATCATCTTTTTGAATGGCTTCGATCAAGTCAAAGATTTTATTTCCTTGCACTCGCACTACAACCTTCTTCTTTCGGCTATTCTCGAAGAGCTGAGTCACTGTCACGTTCATGGGGCCATCATTGCCCAGTTACTGGCCATTTTTGGCAACACCCTTTTCATACTCCTTCAGAATTCTTTTCTTTGCTCTTTCATCGGCCATTTGTTCATAATCAGCACTGTTCCACCCGCCAACTTTGACCATTTAAGCTTCCTTATACTAATGCCTGAAAGCCTGTACCTCCGCCCTGAAGTTACTTACTCCTTCGCCTACTGCTCGGGCCTCAGCTCTCGGGCTGTATTGATTGGCTTAAGCTTCTAAAAAGTTTTACAGATCGCTTGATGGAGGATGTCTTGCAGCACTGCTATTTTAACTTATGTCGTTGCTCCCTTCTCGACTTTGACTAGCTTAATCTTAAACGAGAAATTGCACAGGCAATTCTTCTTCTTATTCAAATTCTCGCTGCAACTTCTGGGCCAGTTAATGGTCTTTCTCTTCCTCCGCTGCGCTTTTTTCGGACCACTTTTTCTAAAAACTCTCGTTCATCTCTTCAGAGTCCGAAATCTCTTAAGGTAGATCACGGGAGTCACTTGGGTCGTTGTCCTTAAGCGCTTCATTGTCTTGTTGCATCATTTTGAAAAACTTGTCACATTCTTCTTCGGGGATGCCAGACTTCATCAAGCTGTCCTTAAGTCTTTATTATTGGACCTGTTTAATCATCTTATCACAATCCTCTTCAGAGACTCCAGACTCCATCAAGCTGATCTTAAGTTCCTTGTCATCTTCATCCAGCTCTGCGTCCGCCCCCATTTAATAATTATTATTAGGTGGTTGTTGCCGCTAGATAAGCTAGTCTTAGCTTGGCTTTGCAACCACTGGCTTCGCAACCATCTTCACAAAGTTCCTCGGTGGCAAAGAGTTTACACTTTGACTGGAGCTCTGTGCACTCTCGATACTGCTCTGATCTCGACTTTAGCTTCGAGAAGAGCTGATCCGGTCGCTGAAATGCGGTTATGGACCAGTGTCACCCTCTTTAACCTCTTCTTGATCGTCCTACTGTTCTTACTGATCTCGGTTTCGCTGTAAGCTTGGCGCTTCACGTGGCTAGCTGAGCTCCTGTAGCTTGTCCCAAGCTGTATCGTTACCCTGGACCTCCGGCACTGCAAAAGAAGACAAAGGCCAGTTTGGTGGTGAGTTTTAAATCTTGGATGGCTCGTTTTCCTTTTCTTTAGTGCTAGGACGGGTTTCTCGATCTGAAAGCGACTCTTCTTCATTTGATTCCCCTTAAGCCCTTTGGCCAAACGAGACTTCCTGGACATCTTCGACTTTCTAGACCTGTTGGACTTCCTAGACTTCCTCGACTTCCTCGACTTCCTGGAGTTGCTGGATTTCCTGGACTCGTGGAACTTGTTGTACTTGTTGTATGGGGACCTGAGCTTAGTTTCCATGATGACAGTGCATGTCATTCTTGTCTTTCTCCCCGCGTAACTTTTCGAACTCGCAGCACCACTTGATGTCCATCCTCTTTAATTATTTATAAAGCGTGCTCTAATAAACAGACTAAATTAATAAATGCGCACTTAATTCACCACGCACTGGGCACATGGGGTTTTGGGGTTTTGGGGTTTTGGG
>Ga0075467_10004420_pt1 | contig 10438 bp, 6 predicted proteins | sample DEB08_DNA_9_FD_75067 | JGI IMG/M metagenome (GOLD analysis project Ga0075467, IMG submission 75067) | Aqueous microbial communities from the Delaware River and Bay under freshwater to marine salinity gradient to study organic matter... | ecosystem: Environmental > Aquatic > Marine > Coastal ... | reverse complement strand
TATTTGTTTATTAAATTAGTTTGCCGTCAATTACGGTTAAGATAAAGTCAAAGGAGTTAGATTACTACTACCACTTAATATTATTCAATCTAAGCGTTATCAATCCAGCTCATAATGACTTAATCGATGTCGAACCTCGTTTAATTCATCAATTAGATCGATTGCTAATGCAACCCCTGCATTATTGAGTCCTAAATCGTCTTGCAGGCGTCTTGCGGTTAAAATTCGATTAATACTGTGTGAATGAAAAAATAAATTTGCGTTGCTTGACTGTATCGGCTCAATAACACCGTACTCGACATACTCTATGACTATCTCAGCGGGCAGTTGGCAAGCGTTACAAATTTGACGTAATGAAATTTCATTTTCGTCATTGAGAATTTCACCAATTAAGGTCTCATTTTCATTTCTAATTGCCATGATTAAACTCCCAACTGCGATCTAGGGTTAAAGGTAAATGACTCTGAGAATGCCTTATAAGCAGCACGTTCCTCATTGGTTTTCGCGGGCGGCGTAGATAACTTAAGTTTTACCAATAAGTCTCCTGGCGTTTTGCTTGGAATTCCTCGGCCTTTCATACGTAAAGTCTGACCAGTTTCAGAATTCATCGGAATAGACAACTCGACGTTGCCGATGGGGGTTGGGATAGTCACTTTAGCGCCGAGTGCGGCCTCCCATGGCGTAACTGGCAAGTCGATAAACACATTCTTGCCTTGAGTTCGAAATATTCGATGTTGATTGAAGCCTATTTCAAGATATAGGTCGCCAGACTCGGAGCCGCCGAAACCAGCATTACCTTGGCCGCGCAGTCTGATTGTTTGCCCCTGCACAACCCCTTTGGGTATTCGCACATTGATGGACTTTTCTTTCAGATAGGAATGACCATTGTTATCAATATTGGCTTGCTGGAAGCTAATAGTTTTCGAGTTGCCTAAGTAAGCATCCTCTATGTTGATATTGATTTTTGCGTGAATGTCTTGGCCTTTCTGACTGTAGGATGGCTGACGAGGGCGTTGTTTAAACGAGGGGCCTCCACCAAACAGGCTTTCAAAGAATGAGCTAAAGTGATCAGAATTGGCCGATGTGTAACCACCGCCGCCAAAGTCAAATTGGCGCTCCCAATCTGGTGGGGGAGTGAAGTCCTGACCAGATTTCCAATTGCTTCCAACGCGATCGTATGCCGCACGTTTTTCGGGGTCTTTAAGAGCCTCGTAGGCTTCGTTGACTTCTTTGAATTTTTCTTCAGCATTAGTTACTTTGCTTACGTCAGGGTGATACTTTCTAGCGAGTTTGCGATAGGCTTTTTTAACCTCGGCTTGGTCAGCATCTCGGTCAATTCCTAAAATTTTATAATAGTCTTTGTATTTCATCGTCGACATCACTCTTGCGTTGCTTGTGACTCAGAGGCATCGAAGCGGACTTCGCCATCAATTACATCAACGTTAATGGTTTGCCCTGGTTCAAAGTTACCCGCCAATATTTCTTTAGCCATGGCTTTTTCGACTTTGGTTTTAATCGTGCGTTTTAGTGGCCTTGCGCCATAAACGGGGTCAAAGCCAAATTCACCAATCAATTCTAGCAGCGCATCAGAAAACGTTATTAATAGGTCTTTCTCGAGCAGCCGTTTGCTGAGGTATTGCAATTGTATTTTCGCGATTTCTTTTATCTGCGACTTATTCAGAGAGTGAAAAACCACAATCTCGTCTAACCGGTTAATAAACTCAGGCCTGAAGTGCTGACCAACAACCTCCATTACTTTGTCTTTCATATCGTCGTAATCTTGACCGACCATTTCTTGAATTAGGTGGCTACCCAGATTGGAGGTCATGACAATAACGGTATTGCTAAAATCGACAGTGCGGCCTTGGCCATCCGTTAAGCGGCCGTCATCAAGAACTTGCAGTAAGACATTGAATACATCGGGGTGTGCCTTTTCAACCTCATCAAGCAAGATCACTGAGTAAGGGCGACGACGAATGGCTTCAGTTAAATAGCCACCTTCTTCATAGCCAACATAGCCTGGGGGAGCACCGATTAGGCGGGCGACAGAATGCTTCTCCATAAATTCGGACATATCGATGCGCACCATGGCGTCATCTGTGTCGAATAAAAAGTCTGCAAGCGCTTTGGATAGCTCTGTTTTTCCTACTCCTGTGGGGCCTAAGAATAGAAATGAGCCATTCGGCCTTGATGGGTCAGACAAGCCAGCGCGTGAGCTTCTAATCGCGTCTGAAACTGCCGTAATTGCTTCATCTTGACCAATGACTCGCTTATGTAATGAATCTTCCATTACAAGTAGCTTTTCTCGCTCGCCTTCGAGCATCTTAGACACGGGAATGCCAGTCCAACGCGACACAATGTCAGCAATCTCCTCATCGGTAACATTGTTTCTGAGCAAGGTTAGCTCTTTGTCCTCAGATTGTGATGCCTCATGTAAGCGCTGCTCTAACTCTGGAATTTGCCCGTATTGAAGTTCAGACATTCGACCGAGATCGCCAGCGCGATGCGCCGCGTCCAACTCTAGTCGAGCACGCTCAAGCTCTTCTCTAATATGCGTAGCACCTTGCAACGATGCTTTTTCTGACTTCCAAATTTCTTCTAAGCCGGAGAACTCGGTTTCGAGCTCGTTGATTTCTTGTTCTAAAATATCCAGTCGTTTCAGGGACGCTTTGTCTGACTCTTTCTTCAGAGCTTCACGCTCAATTTTAAGTTGGATCAGACGGCGCGACATTTTGTCCATTGATTCCGGCATTGAATCAATTTCAATTCGCACGCGAGCTGCCGCCTCGTCAATCAAGTCTATCGCCTTGTCAGGCAACTGGCGATCAGTGATGTAACGTTGAGATAATGTGGTCGCCGCAACAATAGCTGAGTCAGTAATATCAACACCGTGATGAAGTTCGTATTTCTCTTTCAAACCGCGCAATATCGCGATCGTATCCTCGGTGCTCGGTTCCTCAACCAAGACCTTTTGAAAACGCCTTTCGAGGGCCGCATCTTTCTCAATATATTGTCTATATTCGTTCAAGGTGGTGGCGCCTACGCAATGTAGTTCGCCACGAGCGAGTGCAGGCTTGAGCATATTGCCGGCATCCATTGCGCCTTCGGCCTTACCGGCACCAACCATAGTATGAATTTCATCAATGAATAAAATGATTTCCCCTTCTTGCTTGGTCACATCGTTAAGCACTGCTTTTAGTCGTTCCTCAAATTCACCTCGATACTTAGCACCGGCAATCAAGCCGGCTAGATCGAGTGACAACAACCGTTTACCTTTAAGACCATCGGGTACCTCATCGTTGATAATACGTTGTGCTAAGCCTTCAATGATGGCCGTTTTACCGACCCCTGGCTCGCCGATCAGCACTGGGTTGTTCTTAGTTCGACGTTGTAAAACCTGCATGATTCTGCGAATTTCATCGTCTCGGCCGATCACCGGATCAAGCTTGCCTTGTTCGGCTCGTTCGGTTAAATCTATGGTGTATTTTTCCAAGGCTTGCATTTGTTCTTCAGCATTTTCATCATCGATGCTTTGGCCGCCACGAATCTCGACAATGGCATTTTCGATCGCCGTTTTGTTAACGCCAGACTCTTTTAGTATTTCCCCTAGACGGCCTTTATCGTCTGTTAGCGCTAATAGAAATAGGTCACTTGAAACGAACTTGTCATTGCGTTTGTGTGCCAGTTTTTCAGTCTGGTTAAAGAGCTTATTTAGCGCGTTGGAAATATGCACATCGCCATCATCCCCAGAGACTTTAGGCAAGCTGTCGAGCGCTTCGCCTAACTGAGAGCGTAATACGTTTATGTTGGCACCTGCCTTTGCAAGTAACGGGCGAATAGAACCAGCGTCCTGATTTAACAGGGCAAGCATTACGTGCTCAGGCTCGATAAATTGATTGTCTAAACTTAAGGCCAAGCTCTGTGCATCAGCAATTGCGATTTGAAATTTGCTGGTTAATTTTTCCATTCTCATACGTCACCATTTAGTGTGTTTAACAGCGTGATTCATGTTTTTGCTGATGAGGTTTGTTACCATTTATAGATACAAACCTCATTTCTTGTGTGAATTAACGTTTTAGTTTTCGTTACATTCCTCACTTCTCGACATCTTCAAATTCAGCATCCAGAATCTCATCTTCACCCGCACTTGCGGTGGAGTCGCTTGCAGCTTGTTCGGGTTTAGACTTGGCCGAAATGTCTGCACACGCGGCTTCTAATTCGACAATTTTTGTATCGATACTGGCCTTGTCAGTTCCTTTGATTAGCTCTTCTAGCTCACTAGCCAGCGATTCGATGTTAGATGTTTCATCTGTGCTAACCTCATTTTCCGAATCCGTTATCAAGTTGCGAGAGCTATGAATCAGCGAGTCAGCTTTATTGCGAGAGCCAACAAGCTCACGAAAGAGGCGATCGTTATCTGAGTTTTCTTCAGCATCTTTAATCATGCTCGCGACTTCAGCATCGGATAACCCGCTCGATGCCTTGATGACGATTGACTGCTTTTTACCTGATGCTTTGTCTTTCGCCGAGACATTGAGAATGCCGTTGGCATCAATATCGAAGCTAACCTCAATTTGCGGCGTTCCGCGCGCAGCGGCTGGAATACCCTCGAGGTTAAATTGTCCTAAAGACTTCTTGTCTGATGCTTTTTCTCGTTCGCCTTGCACCACATGCACTGTGACAGCCGATTGATTGTCTTCAGCGGTGGAAAATGTTTCTGAGGCCTTGACCGGGATGGTAGTATTTTTTTCGATCAGCTTGGTCATTATGCCTCCCATCGTTTCGATTCCAAGTGATAAAGGCGTGACATCGAGCAGTAATACATCTTCTTTCTCGCCACTCAATACCGCTGCCTGAATCGCTGCACCTACCGCCACAGCCTCATCCGGATTCACATCCTTACGCGGTTCCGTGGCAAAGATCGATTGAACTTTTTCCTGAACCTTAGGCATGCGAGTTTGACCACCGACCAATATAACCTCATCTATATCGCTGGCTTTTAAACCGGCGTCTTTTAGCGCGATTTTACATGGCTCGATTGTCCGTTTGATTAGTGGCTCAACCAGAGACTCTAGTTTTGCGCGAGTAAGCTTAACGACTAAGTGCTTTGGGCCCGTCGCGTCAGCCGTTACATACGGCAAATTAATATCGGTATGTTGAGCTGACGATAGTTCAATTTTTGCCTTCTCTGCGGCTTCCTTAAGACGTTGCATGGCCAATGGATCATTGCGCAGATCTAAGCCATCAGAACGTTTAAACTCATCAGCTAGGTAATTCATCAAACACACATCAAAGTCTTCACCGCCCAGAAATGTATCACCATTGGTCGCCAGAACATCAAACTGTTGCTCTCCATCGAGCTCGGCAATTTCAATGATGGATATGTCGAATGTGCCGCCACCCAAGTCATAGACCGCTATTTTTTGATCACCTCGCTGCTTATCAACTCCGTAGGCGAGCGCTGCAGCGGTAGGCTCATTTATAATACGCTTAACATTTAGCCCCGCGATTCTACCGGCATCTTTGGTTGATTGACGTTGCGCGTCGTTAAAATACGCAGGTACAGTGATAACCGCATCGGTAACAGTTCCACCAAGATACTCCTCGGCTGTTTGCTTTAGTTTTTGCAATATTTTCGCGGAAATTTCGGGCGGTGCCAATTGCTTGCCGTTGACTTCGACCCAAGCATCTCCGTTTTTGGCTTTAACAATTTTGTACGGTACTAGGCCAATATCTTTTTGCACTGTCTCGTCATCGAATTTACGGCCAATAAGACGTTTGATGGCGTATAAGGTATTTAGTGGGTTGGTCACCGCTTGTCGCTTTGCCGGTTGTCCAACCAATACTTCACCATCGGGTGTATACGCCAATATAGAAGGTGTTGTTCGGGCACCCTCGCTATTCTCAATTACCTTTGCCGTACCACCCTCCATTACCGCTACGCAGGAGTTGGTTGTGCCTAAATCAATACCTATTGTCTTTGTCATTTTGTAACCTCTTTAGATAGTTTTTTGTTAATCAAGCGCTCAGCGAATAATTTCGTTTGACGCGATTTGAGCACTATGCTCGGTTCGAGCTAGTGTTGCTTTGGCATATTGTTTCAAGCCTGCCGCGTTGGCCTCATCCGTATCGATGTGCATTTCTAATCTGAATTGATCATTCACCCGGATCAAAACATCACCGAAGATCAAATCTCGCTCACTGCTGTCAACAGCCACGTTAACCAAGTCGCCGTCCTTAACGTGATATATTAGGGCGTCATCAGGGTGCATATGGATATGACGAAGTGCGCAGATAACGCCATTTCTCAAAGTGACTTTTCCGGCCGGCCCAAGCAATGTAATGCCGGGTGTATTATCGGTGTCGCCAGAGGCTCTTACTGGCGCGTCCACACCCAGAAAAAATTCATCGCTGCGAGAAATTTCGATCTGATTTTTAGACCTTGTTGGGCCTAATATACGAACATCGTCAATTTGATTCCCCGGGCCAACAATGGTGACCGTCTCTTGTGCAGAAAATTGATGAGGTTGTGATAATGGCTTATTGACTTTGAGTGTGTAGCCAGTACCAAACAGTGCTTCAAGTGTCGCGTCGTTCAGGTGTACGTGCCTAGCTGAAACGGCGATCGGAATTTGCGGCAGCTGCAATGTTTTTGTAGTTCTGGTCAGTGCTTGTGCGGTTGATCTAGCGATCGCTTTTTCTTCATTGCTTGCAATTACAAAGATTTTTGCGAGACTGCTTGTATCGGAAATATCGGCTACTGGCGATTCTAGATTAACGACGGCATCACGATTTTTATCTTCATCAAGCGTTGCCCCCAAAAAGTCAAATCGTTGCGCTATTCGATGACGGATAAGGGCGCTATTTTCTCCAATACCACCGGTGAATAGGATTGCGTCAACGCCGCCCATTGCCGCGGCGTAAGCGCCGACGTATTTACGCGCGCGATGAGTGAAAACTTGAATTGCGCGGCGACAGGATTCGTCGCCCTTTGCAGCGCGTTCTTCAATCTCGCGCATATCACTGCATCCGGTCATCCCAAATAGACCTGATTTGCGATTAAGCAAGATATCAAGTTCATTAGCCGAATCGACATGATCACGCATTAATTTTATAATTACGCCAGGGTCAAGGTCACCACATCGACTACCCATTACTAAACCCTCGAGTGGCGTCATACCCATGCTAGTTTCGACGCTACGTCCGCCGTCGACGGCTGTTACACTACAACCATTGCCAAGGTGGCATGAAATAATCCGGAGTTGTCTAATCGGCTTCTTAAGCGTCTTGGCGGCGAGGTGCGACACATATTCATGGCTAATGCCATGAAAGCCAAAGCGCCGAAATTTATATTTGGAACTCAGCTGCTCTGGAAGTGCGTAAAGCTTGGCTCGTGTCGGTAGGGTAGAGTGAAACCCAGTATCAAAAATCGCTACATGTGCGCTGTGCGCAAGCATTTTTCGCGCCGCGCGAATGCCAGCCAAGCAGGCTTGATTGTGCAACGGCGCCAACTCAGTCATGCAGTCAATAATCTGTTCTACCTCATCATTGATAACGGTGGGTTCGGTAAGAACCTCACCACCGTGTACTACTCTATGTCCAACGGCAGTAATTTTTTTGAGCGTATGATCGGCAGTAGATATAGCGTCGAAGATTAGACCTAAGGCCTGACCGTGATCCTTCGCTGATACCCTAGACGAATGCGTATCTAGACAAAGAAAGGTGTTCGGCCCACCAATTTCATTAACTCGCACATCGAGCAGCCGCTCGAGAACTTGCTCGTCGAATAATGCTGCCTTTAGCGAGGAGCCGCCGCTGTTGAGTACTAATATTGTCATGATTTTATTGTTTGAATTTGGACGTTGCGAGCTGGCTGGGTTGCGGTAATAAGCGCCTAATGTCTGTCACGAATCGTGCCGCCATCGGGCCATCAATTGCACGATGGCCATAAGAATGTGACAACGGCGGCATGCAGGAAATAACCATGTCATCATCACCAACAACGGCTTTGTCAATCATTAGTGAAATACCGAGAAGGGCGGGTTGGGTAGATTTGATTATCGCAGCCTTTGGCAATGCAGCCGCCATGGCCACAGGCGTGCTACCAATGTGATCGGCTCCAGCCAATTGTTGATAAATCGTAACGACCGATGTTCGTCCACCGGCATACAAATGACAAAAGTCAGAGGTCTCAACGGTTGAAAATTGCTTATATAAGTCTTGCTCGAACTCTCGATTGGTGCGCATCTGACGATATGCACCCAGCAACCTTCCACGACCTACTTTCACAATACATTCTCCGAAACGCAATTAGACAAGTAAAAATAGTAGAGCAACTCCGGCGAGCTGTTTTTGATCTAAATCAGAAAGTAATAACCTTTAGATTTTAAAATACAAAACTGACGACCCTCATTTAGGGGGTGTTTGGTGGTTTGGTTCTGATACTAGTGCGTGAACCCATTCAATTGGGCTTGCGAAACTGAAGTTGGAGTGTGCCTGTCAAAGAATTAGCTCTTAGATTTCAGTTCTCGTTATCCAAGAAACGTATATCGAGTACTCCTCATCAAAGCTCACCTCACTCAAAGAACGTGAGATGGCTTGTCCGATTGGGTAGGTCGGCTTTGTTTCTTCAGATTGGTTGCTTGAAAAAATCTTTGCTCGTCCAGACTTAATTGCACATGATCATCAGTTTTTTTGAAGAGAAAAGTTCCTAGTAATCCACTAATTATCTTTGAATTCAAAAAACCTCAAATACATGATTTTGTTAAACCATGTTCGAGTGAATTCCCTGTTCAGAAAATAGTTAGATGTGTGCGAAGTTTTCATGATGGTAAGTGCAAGAACACGACTCCTAGATGTTGAAAGATGCATCAATAAGTATTCCTGTATTTTTCCAATTGAAGTAATACAAAGTTAACTTCTATACCCGAAAAAGAACGCATCTCTCGTGAAATTTCTATAATTCTCCGCAGAAATCAGATCCGGCCGAGATTGAATAGAGTGTAAATCTTCGCGTGAGCACCCAGGAGTCTTTGAGCCTAGCCTACTGGTTTAAACTTACTCATCCCACGCTCTTAAACTCGAGTTGGTTGATGTGACAGCTCCACGCGATTGTTCGCGTATTGCGACGTGTCATGAATAACATCAGGCATCAACTATCTCTGTTCCACCTTAAAACCCTGCAGCTTGTCGTTCATGAGCTATAGCGGAATTCCGCCATTACTTTTCAACAACAGCTCGAAGAAGCGCTTAATCGCGACACCATCACTGTCTTGTTTACGGCTCACTACAAATAGTATTGGATAGCTTTTATTTTGGCGAAGACGTTTTCTAAATAAAGTGTATCACCGAAGTTATTGTTTTTCTTCGGAGCCGCCGAGCAAATTTAGGACCAAATTGATTACGCCATAAACGGATCGACTCACGACTGACAATAATGTCGCGTTGAGCAAGAAAATCTTCAACGAATGGTTCGGCATTCCGACGATGGCTTAGATTAAAAGGGAAATACAACCAAACTGCATAGCTAATTATTTCAGGCGGATATCGATGTCGTTTATATGTACCTACCAAAAGATTATGCTCGAAACATTCCGGTTTCCAGAGTTAACTCGGCAGTACCGCGCCTCGTATGAGAAGTTCCAGCTTCTGAGTTGCTTTAGTCGGAAATTTGTAACCTCAGTAAACTCGTTAGGCAAACTTCAAAAGCCTTGAATTGACTTGAACCCTTATAACTAGTGCGTTTCAATTTCGAATCACGGGTGGTAAATGAAGTGTACTGTAATACGTAACGAGTAATATTACACTTCTATAGTACTCCAAACAGTTTTGAGCTAGCGTCTGAAGAGTCGTATTATATGCGTCAAAAGTGTAATGCAGCGCCATCAGCTGTCCGTATTTACTAAATTAATGAGTGGCATTTAAGGGTTGTTACTTCAATAACCATATGAAAATTCTCAATAATATGTATGGACTTATTTTCATGTGCACATTATACGAATTAAATATTTGCACTGTTTTTAATAACAGGTATAATTTCTTTCCAAATGACACTGTCAAATAGGAGCCGTTATTTTTAATCGTCATTGACCTCAATAATTTCCAATATAAACATAGTCTTATAAATTATTTTTCATTAGTTTGATCTAACTGACGAATCAAGAGTTCAACAAAAATTAGCAGCGCGTTTGCTGTCGCAAGCACTGCGTAAGCTGACTGGTAGTATCCAGAAATCTAACACATTGGTGGTTTTCATTAACCAACTTCGCATGAAGATTGGTGTGATGTTTGGTAACCCTGAAACCACTACCGGTGGTAATGCGCTGAAGTTCTATTCATCGGTTCGCCTGGATATTCGCCGCATCGGAGCCATTAAGAAAGGCGATGAGATTTACGGTAATCAAACTCGGGTCAAAGTTGTTAAGAACAAGGTCGCTCC
>Ga0075467_10004416_pt1 | contig 10442 bp, 5 predicted proteins | sample DEB08_DNA_9_FD_75067 | JGI IMG/M metagenome (GOLD analysis project Ga0075467, IMG submission 75067) | Aqueous microbial communities from the Delaware River and Bay under freshwater to marine salinity gradient to study organic matter... | ecosystem: Environmental > Aquatic > Marine > Coastal ... | reverse complement strand
GATCCTGTAGGGTTCACGGTCTTTGACCTGGACGGCAACGTGCTGATGGTGGTCGACGATGTCAGGGTCAAACTCCTGCCGTCCAAACAGGTTGTGGACAATAGTGGCGAGGTGCCGGCCCATTTTGTCCGGCAGGAACTGATCGAATTGCGCACCGCCCCGGAACCTGAGGGTTCAGCGGGACGTTGGGTTGTCCTGGAAAATGAGCAGCCCGGCCCCCTTGCGCCCGCGCTCAGCGCGCTGGGTGCGCAGGTTCAATGCATCGGACGCGGTGAATTGGGCGACAATCCGGGCGATGCGCTTGTTGATCTGCTCGGTGCTGATATTGAAAACGGCATGCTGCGCGGGATCGTCGTGACATGGCCGCTGCGCTTGCCGGAGGTGACGGAGAACACCAGCACTGACGCGATGTTCGGGCCGCTTGATGCCTGTGTCAAAGACATCATCTCGCTTGGGGAGCTGATGGATTATGCACGCACAGAAACAAAGGGTTTGCCCGCATTCGTGTTCCTGACCAATGGGGCCTATCCAGACGTTGACGGCAGTGCACGCAACGCCAACATCCTGTCCCAGATGCCGATCTCCGCGATGGTGCGGGGCCTCGCGACCGAAGCGCCTGAATACACCGTGCGCGTCATTGATGCCGATGCGGCCAGCGATGCGGCACCTGATCTCTTGGCCGCATATATCCTGACGCCAAGCCCGGAGACAGAAGTGATCTTGCGGGACGGCAAAAGCTTTGCACCGCGGTTGCATCATGCGCAAAGCGATGGCTTTGATCCGAAACTCTTGCCGGTCACCAAGGCCGATACAGACATAAATTTCCATGCCACGATGCAAAGCCCCGGGGTCATCGACAATGTTCGATTGACCGAAATACCGCTGGCCCCCGTCGGGCCGGATGATGTGCGCCTGCGCATATCTGCTGTTGGCCTGAATTTTCGCGACATCATGGCAGTCACCGGCCTGCTGCCGGTCGAAGCCGAGCCCGAGCCCGCGTGGCAAAACCTTGGGCTGGAGTTTGGCGCCATTGTTGAAGCCGTCGGATCAAAGGTTACCGGTCTTAAAGCGGGCGACCGGGTGATGGGCTTTGGCAAACGCTGCCTGCAGCGTTTCTTGACCATCAATTCCAGCGCCGTGACGCTGGTGCCCGATCATATCTCCTTGGCCCAGGCCTCCACCATTCCCAGCGCCTTTTCCACCGCGCATTACGCGCTGAACCATGTGGGCCGGATGCGCAAAGGCGAAAAGGTCTTTATCCATGTCGCAACAGGCGGTGTCGGCACCGCGGCAGTGCAGCTTGCCCAAGCCGCAGGTGCCGAGATTTTTGCAACGGCCGGCAGCCCTGAAAAGCGCCAGTTGCTGCGTGATCTGGGCGTTCAGCATGTGATGGACTCCCGGTCATTGTCATTCGCAGATGATGTCATGCGGATCACAAAGGGCGCGGGCGTTGATATCTTGCTGAACTCGCTGCCCGGCGATTTCATCACCAAGGGCCTTGATATCATGGCCCCCTATGGCCGCTTCCTCGAAATCGGCAAACGCGATGTCTATGAGGATGCCTCTATCGGGATGAAGGCCCTGCGCCGCAATGTGTCCTTGAGCGTGCTTGACCTTGCCGCGATGGGGGAAGAGCGGCCCGACATGATGGCGGAACTGTTCACGGAGCTGGCGGAGATGCTTGAAAGCAAATCCTTGAGCCCCCTGCCGCTCACCGAATTCCCGATCAGCCAGATCAGCGACGCGATCCGCTACATGAGCCAGGCCAAACATGTCGGCAAGGTTGTGGTCAGCCTGGAAGAAGAGACCTTTCACGTGCGCCGCGACGAAAACCGCCCCGTCACCCTGTCACGGACCGGCAGCTATCTGATCACGGGGGGCACGGGCGGGTTTAGCCTGAGCATTGCTGATTGGCTGTCACGGGCCGGTGCCGGTCATTTGATCCTTGCCTCGCGCTCAGGGACGGTCGCACAGGAGGACGAAGAGGCGCTTGCCAGCCTGCGCAACAGGGGCACCCGCGTCTCGGTCGTCTCTTTGGACATCACGGATGCAAGCGCCGTTGATGCCTGCGTGGCGACAGCCCAGGCCAGCGACATGCCGTTGAAGGGCGTCATCCACGGCGCCGCTGTGATCAAGGACGGGTTTGCCAATCAACTCACGCCCGACATGATCGGGGACGTCCTGTCGCCAAAGATCAAGGGGGGGTGGAATCTGCACCGTGCCTTTGCTGAACATGGTGTTCAGCCTGATTTCATGATCGGCTTTTCCTCGATCGCGCAGGCGACGGGGTCTGCAGGGCAAACCAACTATATCGCGGGCAACGCCTTTCTCGACGCATTGGCGCATTACCGGCGCGCGCTTGGGCGGCCGGGCACAGCGATCGACTGGGGCGTGATTGCCGATGCCGGTTTCGTGGCGCGCAACGCCGCGCTGGCATCCTATCTGGAAAGCCTCGGACAGTTCGGTCTGGCCCGCACAGACACAGATGCGGCGCTGGAACTGGCCATCGCCCGCGACGCACCAAGCTTTATCTATTCGCGCGCTGATTGGGAGCAGGTTGCACGTGCCAACCCCGCTCTTGGCAACAGCCCGCGCATGTCTGGCGTCTTGGTGAACGATGCCGGCGGCACGACAGAGGTGCGGGCCCGTTTGATGGCATTGACCGGCGATGCCCTGGTCACAGAGGCCCAGGAATTCATCAAGGACGAGGTCGTGAGCGTTCTCAAGATCGACAAGAACATGATCCAGGTCGCGCGCCCGATGAGCGAGCTTGGCCTTGATAGCCTGTCCTCTTTTGAGTTGAAAATTCGGATTGAGACCGCATTGAATGCCTCCATCCCGGTTTCGAAATTCCTGCAAGCGCCTTCCATCAGTGAACTGGCGATCATGCTAGCAGCCGAGCTTGATACCATCCGCAAAAACGAGGCCGCGACCCGTGATACCGGCGCGTCCTCTGATCCGTCAGGTACCGCGGCCAATATGCGGACCGGCGATCTGGCCAGTAACCGCCAAATCGGCCTGATCCGGGACAGCCTGTCTGCGGCAACCTCCGACTGGTCCAGATCCGCGATGGAGCATCGGGCAGAGATCACACTTGCAGAACCCTGCACGCCTCAGAAACTTCGAAACCTTCTCAAAAAGATGGAGCGGCGCCATCCGATGCTGAGCATGCGGATAGACAGCCAAGGGCAGATCACCGGCAACGGCCCGGGCATCACCTTGATCGAAGGGCCTGACAATGAACTGCTGAATGTTGCAGAGGGCGACCTGGTGCGCGTGTCTTATGATCTGACCACAGACAAGCCGGTCTTGGGGGTAAGGCTGCATCAGGCCCTGGGGGATCAGGCCTCCGTTGCGGTGATGCTGCAGGAAATTCAGGGTCTGCTGGCGGGTCAGACATTGCCCAAGCCCTTGCGCAAACGCGCGCTCATGGAATGCCTTGCCTCTTGCCGCTTTGACGAGGCTGATCCCGCATCACAACGCGACCGCGCCTTTTGGTGGTATGCCCTGACCGCAACCCAAGCCCCTGTCGTGCCGTTTTCCAGACGCAGCCGCGCGCTTGTGCCCGCGCTTGCCGGTCGCAACCACGGCCCGGCGGCAGCCATCAATGCGACAGTGCCAGGTCAGGCAGATGTGGCTGCGCTGCTATGTGGTTTTGCCAAGGCCGTGCGCGAGATCACAAAGACCAAGGGGGCGGTTCTGATCGGCCGCAAAATATCCCTGCGCGACAGGTTGCCCAAAGGGGCTGCCATCGGCCCGTTTGAGCTTGAGCAACCGCTTGTGGTGCCCGAAATGGGCGCAAACCGCATCGCAATGGCCCAGTTTGAACGCATCTTGGCGGCCGCGGACAGGCATCCCGGGTTTGACAGCCATGCGGCAGCGCGCGCGTTTTCGGACCAGTTCAACCAGTCAGGCACCACGCCTTTTCAGTTCTTGTTTGAAACTGTGACACAGATCACGGCGGCGGCCCCGGACGCGATTTTGCATGACCTTTGCTTGCAGGCGGATCAGGGCAAGGATCAAACCGAGATCCGGTTGCTTTTTGATCAAGATGTCGTGGACGCGGAAACCGCGCAGAGCATTGTTGAGAGCCTGGTTTTGCAGATGACACAACTGGAACTGACCTCGTGATGCATATGGGTTGCGCAGGTGTTTTTGTCGGAGTGCGGTAGTGAGTGCGGATTCCAGTAAAATAACGGCCCACCCCGTCACGCTAAAACAAAAGTTCATGCTGGATCAGGCAATACACCCCGATTGCCAGGACGATTTGCGCGACCTTTGGACCCTGTCCTCGGCCGTTCTTGTCCGCCCTGGGGTTGATCTGCGGCGCCTGCGCCGTGCGGTCCACAAGCTGATGGAACGCCATGATATTTTGCGGCTGCGGTTTGAGCAGGCCAAAGGCACATGGCGGGCCTTGATCGATCCCCCAGGACGGGACCCCATACGGCTGATCGATCTTGGTGACCGGGATGATGAAACGTTTCTTTCTGAAATCAAGACCATCGCCAATGCGCCGATGCCCCTGGTGGGGCAACCCCTGATCGATTTTGTGATTGTTAAATGCGGGTCCCGCGGCGATGTTGGGATCGCGCGGTTCCATCACGCCATCACGGATGGTTACGGCATGGTGGTTTTAGCCGAGGATCTGATCAAACTTCTGATGGGCATGCCCATCACCGGCAAGGCGGTATCCTTTGTCGAATATCTTGCGCGCCATCAATTGCCCCTGCCACGTCGAGCGGCCAAGGTTGACGCCTTTTGGGATAAGCTGCGCGAGGAATTGCCAAAAGCGCCGAACATTGGACGCAAAGCCAAGGGGCTGGAACCTTTGTGGCATAGTTTTGGAGAAACGGAACAAAGGCAGATTGATTTTCGCGTAACGCCGCAAAGCATCATAAGATTTGAAAACCGCGCGGCAGAGCTGGGCATCAGTGAGAATGCGCTGCTCTTTGCCGGCTACCTCGACGCCCTGTGCCAATGCTACGACTGGGACAAGCTGCTGTTCAAAACACATGTCTCGCGGACAGATCCGGTGCTGGACACCTATGCAGGCGATCATACGCTGGATCCCATCCTGCCCTATAGGCGCGGAGGCGAAAAAGAGTTTGTTGCAGCGGCTCAGGCGTTGAGTGCGACGCTGAACCAGGCCATGGAACATTTGCCGGCTGGCGCTGCGATCCGTCGCACCCCTTATGAGAATGAGTTGATTGAGGCCGGATATTATACTGAACAGTTTTCCCTCTACGAACCCCGCGCCACCGTGCGACAACAGCGCTCGATATTCAGCGAAATATTTTATGTCGAATATGGGCAGGAGCAACAGCTAGGACCGTTCAAACTGACCCCTCTCGATATCGCAAAACCCCAACGCAGCTTATACGAAATGCAGCTTCATCTTGGGACCTCCAAAACACGCAAAGGCTTTAGCATCCTGTATGACGGGATCGGTTACGACTTCCGCGAGGTGCGCCGGATCGGAGATAAAATATGTGCGTTGCTGGAGTTTGACCTGACCGAGGCGATCGCGTCATGATGCACTGGCGCGATATGAGGCAGCTCAGGCAGCGCAGTCAAAATTTCGGCACCGCCAGCACCGGGTCCCTTGCAGGTGGGATGCAATGACCGACACGGGCCCAGAACCGGCTGTTTTCCCTGTCACCAAATGGCAGCAATATTTGCTGGATGAAGCGGAGCATCCCGATGCAACAGATGATTTCCGCGAACGCAATCTATTGTCGAATGCCTTTCTTGTAAGCTCAGGCATTGATCTGCGCCGCGCGCGGCGGGCGGTCCAAAAACTCTTTAACCGACATGACAGCCTGAGAATTCGCTTCGCCCGGATCAAGGGTAAATGGCGGGCGCTGATCGCGCCGTCCGTTGCGGAAATGATCCATGTGGTCGATCTGGACGGGCTTGATGATGCGGCATTTCTTGCCCGGGTATCAGACTTGGCAAATGCCGCGATGCCGCTTGTCGATACGCCGCTTGCGCAGATCATTATTGGACGATCTGGCAGCCGCGGCGATGTCCTGATCACACGTGTCCACCACGCCATTACCGACGGCCATGGCATGTTGTTGCTGATTGAGGATCTCATCAAGTTTTTGATGGGCATCCCTATTTTTGGGCGCGCCATCTCTCATGCTGATTATATCGCGCATCATCAATCACCACCGCCAAGCCGCGCGGCGGAAATTGATGCTTTTTGGAAGAACATGCATCGTGACCCGCCCAAGGCACCGAATGTGGGGCGCAGGGCCAAGGGGCTAGAGCCCCTGTTGCACGCTGCGGGCCGCGTGAAGCCGCAAAAAATGCGGTGCACTGTGACCGCAGAAAGCTTGCAACGCCTGGAGGAGAGAGCCACTTCCGGAAACAACACTGCGACCAGAATGCTGTTTGCAGGCTATTTGGAAGCGCTGTGCCAGTGCTATGATTTGGACAGGGTAATATTCTCGGCGAATGTCGGGCGCACTGACCCGGCGATATATACCTACATGGGACTACATACGCTGACGCCCATTATGATTTACCGGTCACAAGGCGCGCAGGGGTTCAGTGATGCCGCCCAGGCCTTTGGCGACATGTTTGTACAGGCGATGGACCATTTGCCGGCTGACGCGGCCTGGCGGCATTCAGAAGCCTTTTACGCCCTGATAAAGGCCGGCGCATACCCAACGCAATTTTCTTTGCGGCAACCGGACCCCAAAAGTCCGCTGGCCCGTTCCACGTTCCGCGAAGGGTTTTACAAGAATTTTGACGAAGAGCAGCGCATCGGTCCGTTCAAGTTCACCCCCCTGGATGTGTCCGTGAAACGTCGCAATTTTGCAGACATGGCATTGGATGTTGGGCCGCCCAAACGTAGAACCGGGTTTGAAATCTATTTTGATGCAATCAGCTTCACGCAAGCAGAGGTGCGGACCCTGGGAGACAAGATGTGCCACCTGACGGGTCTGGAACAAGAAGAGGTGGTCTTTGCATGACAAAAGACCGCAAGGTAAAGGCGTGTATGTACAGCCCTCTGCACGGTATTGGCGCTTGTGTGCGGCGCATTTGGAACGCCAGCCCCCTGATCAAAGGGACATATGACGATGAACTCAGGAAATATCGGAATATGACAATGGCCCAGCGGACAGCACTCACAAGATGACCGTTGCAAACAGGATCACTGGCGCGATTTTCCGGCATAACCGGATCGCGGTCATCTTATTCTTGGGCTTCATCACGGTCCTGGCTGCGGGCATACCGCGTTTGCACGTCTCTATGGACAGCAGTTCCTTTTTTGGCCCCGACAACCTCGAATATATTGATGCGTTGAAAATTGGCGATACCTACGCGGCCCCCAACACTGTGTTGCTGATGGTCGTCCCTCCCAGGGGGGCCGCTTTTGCACCTGAAACCCTGCGTGTCCTAAAGCAGATGACCGACGATGCCTGGCAGATGCCCTATGCGCTGCGCGTCGACACGGCGATCAACCACATGCATACCTTTGCGCAAAACGACGAGATATTTGTCGAACCGCTGCTGGATGAGTTCGCCGAGATCACGCCTGAGGCCGCTGCACGTTTCGGTGCATTGGCCATCGCATCAGACGGCCTGCGCAACCGGCTTTTGTCCGAAAACGCACAGGCATATGGCATCGCGATCAATGTGGTCCTGCCCGATGATGATCATGATGAGGCCAGCAATGATGTCGAAGATTTCGTATCCCAACTAAAGACCAGGTGGCGCGCGGCCTATCCTGAATGGGACGTGCGGGCGAGTGGTGGCTTGATGGGCAACAACCTGCTTGGGCGCGTGGCGGTTGAGGATATCGTCTTTTTGGTGCCGCTGGCCCTGGTTGCCGTTGTGATCCTGTTTATGCTCACCTTGGGGTCTGTTCGCGCGGTTGTCGCAACCCTTGCGGTACTGACTTGTGCGACGGTTGCCACATTGGGCTTTGCCGGGTGGATCAATATGGCCCTGATGGCCGGCACGGCGATCAGCCCCTTGGCGGTCATGGTTTTGGTCTCAACCAGCTGTGTGCATGTGATATTAAGCACCATACGACTGGCAGAGCAGGGCACGCAGGCCAATCCGTTCCAGCAGGCGATTGAGAACAATCTGGCACCGGTGACCATCAGCCATCTGACCACTGCTTTTGGCTTTCTGTGCCTGAATTTTGCCCCCTCCCCGCCTCTGGCCAATATGGGGACGATGGTTGCGTTCGGCCTTGTGATTGGCCATGGCGCGGTGTTCATCCTGCTGCCCGGCCTGTTGTCACACCATCCACCGACACAGGCCGGACGGCTGATGGTGTCGGGCATACAGATGCGCAGGCTGGCAGGCTGGGTTTTGCGCCACAGTCGGTTATGGCTGGTGCTTTATGCTGTGGCCGGTGCCCTGGCCCTGGTCGGGATCACCCGCATCGACTTTGATGATAATGTCATCCGCTACTTCGATCAAAGGTATGAACTGCGTCAAGATTCAGATGCGATTGCGGACCGTCTGACCGGTCTGGAGACATTGCAATTCTCGTTCCAGGCCCCAGAGGGGGTCAGCGTCTTTGACCCTGAATTCCTGCGCGCCATCGACCGGTTTGGTGTCTGGTTGGCGGACCGGCCGAATGTCGTCGCGGTGGCGTCACTGACGGATATCATCAAGGATCTGAACCGCAGCATGGGCGGGGATGACCCGCTCAACCATACGATCGCGCCAACCCAGCAGGCGAATGCGCAATTGCTGATGTTTTATGAGCTGTCACTGCCTGTTGGCATGGACCTCAACGTGATCATGGATGTCGACCGGACACAGACATTGCTGACAGCCACGGTGCGCGCAAACCACAGCGCCGTCACCAGATCATTGGCCCAAGAGGCCGAGACTTGGCTGGCACAGAATGAACCTCGGATTGCGACCCGTGCCGCAGGCTATGGGATCGCGTTTGCGCGCATTTCAAAAAGCAACAATGCGCAGATGCTGTATGGCTTTGTGACGGTTTTGTGCCTCGTCTCGCTTACCATGGTTATCACCCTGCGCAGCCTGCGCATGGGGGTGATCAGCCTTGTGCCAAATCTGGTGCCCGCCCTGCTGGCATTTGGGCTTTGGGGCCTGACCATAGGGGACATCAACCTGGGCTCAACGGTTGTCACAACGATGACTTTCGGCATTGTCGTCGACGATACCGTGCATTTCCTGATCCATTACCTCAGAAGCCGGCGTCGTGGCATTGAACTGCAATCCGCAATCGAAGAAACCTTCAGGGTTGTCGGCTCTTCGATCATGCTGACCTCGATCTCACTGATCATCGGCTTTACGATCATGGCGGCTTCGGGGTTCTCTATAAACCAGCATATTGGCATACTGACAGCTGTCGTCATCGCTTTTGCGCTGCTTTCTGACCTGTTGCTTTTGCCTGCCATCCTCAAGACATTCCAAGGAAACCAAAAATGAAAATACTCCGGCGGAAATTGATAAGCTCCTTTATTTGCGTGCTTTTCCTTGGGGCGGGCATGTCCCAGGCTGAAACAAGCGCTGAGCGCGGTTTGCGGCTGGCGACCGAAGCCTCTGCCAGAAACGGCGGCTACCAAGATAGCGCGGTTACCGGTGAAATGCTGTTGAAAACGGCCAGTGGCCAATCGGCCGAACGTCGTTTTGACGCAAGCTGGATCGAGCTGGGCAAGGGCAGCTCGCGCTCCCTTCTGGTCTTTCGGTGGCCCGGGGACATCCGCAACACGGCGCTGTTGACCCATATCTTTACCGGGAAAAACGATGATCAATGGCTGTTTCTTCCCGCATTGGAAAGGGTACGCCGGATAAGCGGCTCTGGCCGGTCAGGATCCTTTGTCGGAAGCGAATTTGCCTTTGAAGACATGGCCGATCAGGAGGTCGATAAATTCAAACATAACTGGATTGCAGATGAACGCTGCCCCGGTTCCGGACAATGCCATGTCATTGACCGCATCCCGACCACCAAATCAGGATACAGCCGCCAGCGGATCTGGATAGATACGGCTGAGTTGCGCTTGCAGCAGGTTCAGTATTTCGACCGACGGGGCGCTCATCTCAAGACACTCTCGGTTTCAGGTTACCGCAAATATAGCGGCCGGTTCTGGCGGGCCTCCCGCATGGATATGATCAACCATTTGACAGGGGCCAGCACGCGCCTGAACTGGAAGGGTTATACTTTCAACAACGGTCTGAACGAGAATGGTTTTACAGTGAATGCCCTCCGCCGCATGCGCTAGTATTCCAAACCTAACACGTTACGGCGGTGGTTGCCTCCTCTGTTCCAAAGGGCCTGACGTTAGCTATTCACCTGTAAGACAGGTGAAGTCAGGCGGGAAAATCATGCAAAAGGTTCTGCCGCGAGACGCCATGCGCAGCGATGGCCCCCAGACATGACCCCCATAGGGGTTGGGGGTCTGTATGGGGGTCATCTTTTTGACAATAAAGCGTCTGGAGTG
>Ga0075467_10004415_pt1 | contig 10445 bp, 19 predicted proteins | sample DEB08_DNA_9_FD_75067 | JGI IMG/M metagenome (GOLD analysis project Ga0075467, IMG submission 75067) | Aqueous microbial communities from the Delaware River and Bay under freshwater to marine salinity gradient to study organic matter... | ecosystem: Environmental > Aquatic > Marine > Coastal ... | reverse complement strand
CCCCAAAACCCCAAAACCCCATTGATGTCATATCTTTTATTATTAATTTGGACAATCATTCAAGATACATTTGATAATAACTGTAGCATGTTTAACGGTTCAAACAAAGATGCGCAGATCAATGCGCCATTGCTCTAGGAAGATAGGGACAACCCGGAGTCTTCCCAACAAGCAACAGTATCAGGTCTTAAGCTGAAGATGGAGGGCATCCAGGAAAGAATGGCCCAGCAGATCAGAAAGACCTACGACGAGTCGTTCATCGGCCAAGATTTCCTCGTATTCGAGCCCAAAGGCGCCAAGTAAAAGGTGCTAAACTGGCTCCAGAACACAATTGAAATCCAAGTAATTTTGCTTGCCATTGTCCTCGCAATCGTGAAGCCTTCGCTCGTGAGTTGCGGGATTATGGTATTGACCAACGTGTTGAGCTTGACTGCCTGCAGATAGATTAAGTCTCGCCTAAAGATGGGTAAGCTCTTAATCTACCTGATGGTGATCGTGGTGGCAATGGTGGCCAGCTACAAGTTCAACATCCTCTAGACCTCAGCTGCTCGTGCCTTCGAGACAGAGGAAGAATTCAGAGCCGCCAAGAGAAGCATGCGCAAGCTCGGCTTTGAGATCAGCGTGGAGTCGGAGGTCAGCCCATACTCATTCAGTCTTGACTAAGTTCAGAGCCTGGCATTTGAAGGCGCCATTTTGGTCGTGTTCATTTACGCGGCTCTGATGGTCTCGAACATTGAGAAGCGAGTGTGCACTCTCGAGGAGATGGCTCCGCAAGTTCGGCTGGTCAAGAACTACGAGACAAAGGAGGTTGGTGAGAGCGACGACGAAGAGGACCAGGCAACCGTCTTTGCACTCGGCAGTGAAGGCCTCAACGAGCAGCGCGAGGCTGAAAACTCCAAGGCTAGGTACGAGCAAGAGATGGCTGCCCTCTAGAAGAAGGTTCGGCGAATCTTCATTGATTCTGAGAGGTTCCAAAGCATCAGCTCCACGATGTTCATTGTGGTTCTCCTGACCACAATCATGCAGGCAATGTCCTTCAACTCGGTGTTGGACATCCCAACCTTGTTATGGATCCTGGCCATGGCCGCTTTCTATGCGTACCGAAAAAGCTACTACTAAGCTTACTAACAGGCATTCCTCCTATTCGTGTACTGGGTCTAGCTCACGGTGCTCGTGAAGTTTGCTTACCAAGTTTTGACTTCAATTTCTTTCGTCAACGCTTTCATCGTCCAAAATGCTGACCTTCCCTCGGTCGTCGTCCTCCAGCTCATTCTCGGCTAGAACGTCGACACATCGGCAGGTCTCGGCTACCTTGGCAAACAGAAGGCCTACTGGGCGCTACTTTTGCTCACGCTTTACGGCTGTCAGGCCTACAAGCAGGCAAAATGGGCGGCCATCCGAAAGCTGACTCAGCACCTGCCCGCTGATGCATGGCAGCTCCAGCGGCTGCAAGCCTACCTGCTTCACAAGAGCGGCGAGAAGGCGGTCAAGGAAATTTTCCGAAACGCTCTTAAGAAGAAGGAACAGGAGGCTGAGCAGGCGCGGGCCCGAGAAGAGCGACGCAAGACCAAGAAGAAGAGCCCAGCGGTGTCGCGCTGGAAACGCTTCAAGAATGACCTGAACCAGTTCCTACCTTCGCTCGTGATGTGGGTGACGCGCGTGCTACTGTTCTTCCAGTGCTACATGTACCACAAGGCGCTCAGTCTCTTTCACCTGCTCTACGTGCTGCTCACGCTGATTCTGCCATCAAGAGCAAGTTTCTTCTTGTCGATCATCGTGATGGTTCCAATCTACACCTTCGAGTTTGTGATCGTCTACGGTCGCAACATTCCCGTGCTCACTTAGACTTCCTTCTTCGTGAAATACGGGAGCTACTTCAACTGGGAGCTGGCGTACCCAGCCCTCGAGCAGGGTCTTTACTTCGTGATCCTGGCCTGCTTCTGCATGATGCTCAGCTGCTTCAAACTCACCTTCCAACACGACACCGACAAGTATCTGGTCGAGAAGTTCGCGAGCGTCATCGTCGATCCCACCTCCTCGAACTTATGGAAGGGCGCGTTTTTCGGGCTGAAGCACATCCAGTCAGTGGTACTGGTGCTTTTGTTCGTGAGCGGCAGCGACGACATCAACTCGCTAGAGAACCTGGGCTACATGCTGTTCTTTGTAGTGTACACCACCTACGAGGGGCTGTATCGCAAGACGAGCAAGTTTCTCACAGTGTTCATCTCATTCGTTATCTCTGGGTAGTACTTCTTCAGTCTTAAGTACCACACCTTTGAGAACGACCCAATTGCCATGGAGCGCTTTGCCTGGCTCAGCTTCTACCAACCAGAGCACCAGCCTACCTGGGAGTTCGGTAGCTCGATCTACTTCCGTCACACGCCCTACAAGTTCGCAGTTTTCGTGCTTATCCTGATGAGCGTTCTGAACAGTATCAACCAGCTGTACCTCGACACCCATCGAGTGCAAGAGCTTACTCTCAAGTGTTACGAAGGCCTCAGGAACGAGTACACTACGAGTGTGTACTTCTATGTTCGTGTTAAAAACTTCCTATCCATTCTGGTAATTTATGCAGCCATGGTCGTCCTTCTCTACTTCTTAGGCAAGGTTCAGACCAACGTGTTCACCTCATTGCTCTTTGTGATCAACATTATCTTGCTTGCATGGTTCGCCAAGGGAGATGTCAAGGCTTCAACAATCAACCATCTGCTGTCAGTGAGCAGATACCTCAAGGTTGCCAGTTCTTTCGTGCTTTTGCTTGAGATCTTCTTCATCTGCTTTGTGGGCGAGGTTGAGAAGCCAAACCAGCCACATTCGCTTGATCAGAAGCTCAAAAGAGCTTCTCCATTTTTCTACGAAAATCTTGGCCTTATCGGCTTTAGAATAGTTACATCGGGTGATGAGGAGAGAACTCCCGAAGATCTTCGTGCCTTTCAGTAGGCAGCGATGAAAACCAAGTTCTATGCATACATTGCTTACTTGATGGTTGCTATCTACCTCTCTAAGCATTTCTTGGCTGCAAAGCTCGAGCAAGAAGATGAACAGAACTTTGAGGAGGAGGATTTCCGTAAACTCTTCGAGTTTGACTACAATGGAGTGAATAAAAACAAAATTGAAGAGGATGAATCTTAAGAATTTGACGAAAATGACAAAAGAGTTTAAAATACGGCAAAGTTCCTAAGAAGAAAGACATACTCGGTGCTTGACTTTGAAGATCACTACGAGAACCGTAGATACTCAACACCATTCCTTGTATACAAATGGATGGACTGGTGGCCAACCTTTGACATTCTTGCTTCCTATGGCCACATTCTCAACAACTTCATTGTCGTGTGGCTTGCCATCAACTTCAACGTGTCCCTCTACATGGGCTTCAACATTGTGTGCGTCTGTGCTTTCTATGCCATTGCTATCGTCCGTCTCTAGGCTAGAGCACGCAAAAACTTCAGGCTGAGCTAGCTGCTGACCCAAACGGACCTCAATTCAGCTAATGCTATCACCAAGCAATTCAAGGTTGGAGCATTTTATGAGTTCCTGAACATTCGAACCAGCATTTGGAAGATTCAGATGTTTGTGCTTGTGATTGCTGCTTCCGTGGGTTTCCCATCAACGATGCTTGTGCGCATTCATGATCGCTTGATTGTTGACCCAGTTTAGAATGCTGAGTTGATTGCCCGAGTTGATAAGTGGACTTTTTGGTACTTCTTTAGCGGGGTGTTCAAAGACCACGGCACAGAGGTGCAGAACTACTTCTACTTCACAATTGGTCTCTTGTATATTGGGCTTACCATCGAGAAACTGGCCATCAACTGGCTCACCAATCGTTGGGGTTGCACCTACAACAAGCTTCAGAAGTTTGTCGAGCTTGAGATGCGCAAAAGTTGCATTAAAGATAAATGGGAACGTCTACCTGCATACGATATCGATGCCTATGGCAGACATTACTTCTACACTGACTTCGAAGTGATCAAGCGCCGATTCACCGAGGAGCACGCAGAGGCAAAATGGAAGCGACAAAAAGCAGCTAAAGGTGGAGGCTTACCAGTCGATATTGAAGGAGAAAAGATTGAAAATGTTGTCAAGCTAAAAGAGGTCCGAGACTTCGTTCCCTTCAAGGTAGCCTGCAGGATCAGAGACTTCATATAGTTTACTCTTAAACTTGAAGGCAGAGCTCCAGAGATGAACATTGACATCAATGATAAGAAAGAATTGGAGGAATTCAGACAAGACCCTGAATTTGACTATGAAAGTATCGAGATCTTGCAAGATTACAAGGTCAAATTCTTCGAGAAAGTTTTAAGGCAAGCGGTAGACCGTAAGTACAAGATCAGCTTCTATAAGGGAATGCAGATTGTATTTGAGAGCCTCGTCCTTCTGGTCACCATGTTTTCAGTGTGCCTGAAAGCCAACCTGTTCTCGATAATCTACCTCCTATTCATTGCCCGATACCTCACGAGCAAGGCCAAGACACAGCTGCTTGCTCGTGCAACTGCTTACATCTCACTCTGTTTCCTCTGTCAGTACTTCCTCTACATGTTCAACCTCTGTGACGCTACCTCACCTGCTCGCTTCCCTAAGTAGTTCATTGGTTATCCAAAGACAGCTGATGGCAGTTTCAACATCTAATACGCTGTCCCAGTGTTCTTCCACTAGCCCGTATTCCGCGACCTGCGGCTGAGCTACTTCATCGGCATTGGCATCGAGCCGAGCCAGGTGCAGAACTTGCTGCTCGACTTCTTCAACCTGTACCTGGTGGCCATGTACATTCTCCATTTTAGGAATCCTCTCCTCGTTAAGTCGATGAGGAAAGTCTTCTGGCACTTTCCAATGCCTTCTGATTCTCATGAACAGATCAAGCGCCTTGATCACGACGTCCTTAAGCAGATCAAGTGGCAAGCACAGCCTTTGCCGATTGGCCACGTGAACTACGAGAAACAGAGGGAAGAGATTCGCGCAAAGAAAGGAAAGCGCGCTTTGGCCAAGATAGTCAAGCATGCTGAACAGGAATACGCCTATGAGCGTGACCTTGGGCGGCGCCGACTAGACCTGAACGAAGTGCTCGTGACCTACGTGGACCTGAAGTTCCAAAACATCTGGAGCAGCTAGTTCTGCAAGGAGAAGAAGTGGGAGTTCAAGGATCAGAGCGTCTACTTCCGCCTCGTCAAGCAGGGCAGCATCCTGTGCTACCTCTGCTTCCACATCTTTACCATCCTCGCTATCCTCTTCCTTGCCGTCATCAGGCAGTCTCTTCTCTCAGTTGGATATGTATTAATCCTTCTGCCCCACCTCGCTGACGCAGCTGACGTGCTCAAGCAGCAGATCCTCTCGCAGGACAAGGTCGCCATCGAGCTTCATGAGCAGGTCGAGTAGCTCGAGGATTGGATCAGGGTATACTAGGAAAGAAAATCTCAAGATAATAGCTCCCAGGAGGGTGTAGGACAAAGAACTTAGCTCCACGGTGAGTTTGAGGACGCGAGACTAGAACAGGAGTACCTGGCGAAGACCGCAGAGCTTGAGTATGTAAAGAGAGAGCTTCGGGAGCTCGACAACCTCGAGAAGGCTGACAAGAAGTCAAAGTCGTTCGAGCAAAAGCGGGAGGAGCAGCAAAAGAAAAAGGATAAAGATTGGGCAATCATCCGAGTCATCACTCGGCCTCTCCTTTTCTACGCATGCCTTGACTACGCCTGCCAGATCTTCTGCTAGCTACCGCTCGTGGAGCCGCAGACCTGGTTCAAGTACATCGGATTCCGCAAAATCTGGGAGTTCGGCGGCGGTGAAGGCACTGCTTTTGACTACCAGACGCTGGTCAACGACGCCTCTAACTACAGCGGCATGGCTATGAACAGGGGCAACTTCTCGCTGCAGCTCCTGAACTGCCTGATGATCTGTGTGATCTCGCTGTAGACTCAAATCTTTGACTCAGCGGGCTGCTAGAAGTTCATCACCGAGAAGGGACGCTCGATGGACCTGCTCGTTCAGCTAGCCGAGCTGAAGGCTAAGTCAATCGCCTTCGTGTACAACAACAAGAAGATCCGCAAAATCTACTCAATCCAGCGCCAGAAGGAGGTCCTTCTAGCCACCGTCGACAAGCTAAAAGACAAGCTGAAGCGATGGCGCCGGTTCACGAGGACCACCCTCGATGACAAGCCTGCATAGCTGAGGGAGCCACTGTTGGAGAGTTAGAGCCAATCGGGCTCACCAAGTCCACTCGGGACTCGCGGCTCACTCAAGAAGGGGGATCCTGAGTCTCCGTCAAAGAGTGTCTCGTTTGGGGGAGGCCACCGAAGCGGGCTAGAGAAGCTCAGAGGAATCAAAGAGGATGAGAGCTTTGAGAAGGCTGGTATCCTGAGCGAAGAGGAAGCTGGGAAAGGCGAGGATGATGGTCTCACAACGCTCGCTGAGCAAGCAGAAGGTACTCGGCGTCGAGCCCAGATCAGCCGCACTGCCTCTGCAGAGCTGCAGGCCCAGCTCGCCAAGGAGTTTGTAGCGGCCAAGATGGAGAAGATTAACTTCCTGGCTTGCCTCTACCAGTGGCTCTAGACCAGCTTTGTCGAGCAGATCATGTTCAAGAACAGATAGCAGGGTCTCGAAGCCCTTCTCCGACAGCACTCAAAGGGCGAAGTTTACATTCCCACCGAGCTCGAGGCAATCATGTACGAGGATGCAAAGATCCTGATCCGCGAGCAGTACGACAACAGGAACGGCATCAATGAGCTCCAAGTTCTGCTTGCCAAGAGCAGGACCTCACGCAAGAAGATCCTTGACCTTACAGACTTCGAGAAGAAAATCAAACTCAAGGAGCTGCCCAACTCGTGGAGGTTCACAAGGCCTTTCTCTATGGTGTTTAAGCTGATTGAAACTCTATTTTACGTCATTATCTCCAACACGCACAACTTTATCTACCTTTGCTGCATCTTTAGCATGTACGAGAACGCTGGCCTCATTGGTCTGGTGTACCCACTCTCCATCTTCGGGTATGCTCTTCTTGAAGAAACTCGGCCGAGGAAGGAGTTCTGGGCATTCCTCCAGAAGTACACGGTTGGACTCCTTACACTCAAGTTTTTTCTGAACCTGACGATCTTCGGCGACGTGCTCGGCAGTGAAAATTTCAAGCTTATCAATGGATACGTAAAGTTTGGCGTCTACGACTACGAAGACTACGGCGATGTGTTCGTGTACATGCTGCCAGAGATTCTGATGATGGGTCTCATTATTCTCAACGAAATCCATTTGAGGCTCATTGGCCTCTACTACGTCACCGAGCAGGACGTTGAGACCATCGAAGATGGCATCCAGAGGAACATACTCAAGGGAGACGACAAAGCCGTGAGACAATAGAAGCTGCTCAAGTCGAACATGGCCATGTCTCTTCATTTTAGAACCTATAAGGAGCAGAAGGAAATTCAAAAGGAAATGGAAGATCAACGTTAAAATGAAAAAAAGGAGCTTATGGAGTAAGGACTTTCACCTCCAACTGAAGAAGTTGTGTATCCCAAGGGACCTGCGGAGATTCAGTCAGATGCGCTAAAGGAGGTATCGAGCTCTATCTGGAAGGCTTCGTGTAAATTTGACGTGGACGAGTCAGCCAACGACACGAGGTCGAAGCTGGACTTCTTGGTCCGCGAGAACGTGATTCAGAAGGCTCTCGAGTCCGATGACATCGTGTTTGTCGAGGGTGCTCACTTCCGAAACAACCCCGACTTCCTCGAGGAGAACGAAAAGTAAGACGATCAGAAAGAAATGTGTGAAGGAGACGATCTCTCCGCCTGCGACTACGAGGGTGAGTTCGCTGACAAGTTTGACATAATCAACGAGCGTAGAAAGCCTAAGACTGGGATATTCGAGAGCTCACCCTATTTTGAGAAGCTTTTCCCATCTCATAAGATTCAGAAGCCTGGCACGGACTACTACGGCCGCACCACTCTGTTCCTAGCTATTCTGGCGCTGTATGTGTTCAGCTACTACGGCCAGATGGCTGTAGATCAAGACAACTACCTCGACAACTCGAACAACAACATTTTCAAGGGCGACATGGTCATTTGTCTTATTGTTGTTATTGCAGTGATAATCATCGAAAGGTACGTAAGCAGGAGTGATACCAAGAGTGTGAATAAGAATGCCTCTCTCACAGGTGATGAGGACGCAAGGTTCTTCAGCAGCGAAACATTCTTCCGTCAGGGCACCAGCAGGTCGATGACAGTCAAGCTTTAGACAATGAAGACTGGTGATCTTGACATTCAAAGTACTGATGCAAACAACTTCCTGTCTGCGATGCAGGGCGAGCACGACTAGGGAGGCTCGGTGGAGGATTCACGCACGGTGATCACCTCGCAGCAAAAGACCAAATACACGATGCACATGGTGATCCTCGTGGCAGTGCACGTCTTCTGCTTCTGGTACCTGCCCATCACTGGCAACATCAAGCTCTACAATAGCCCTCTCTGCGACGAGCACGCGGAGCAGTTCTACGGCTGCAAGAACTTCCAGAAGAATGGGTACCTCAAGGTCTTCTACGGCATTCTGTGCGTTTACCTGCTGCTCTCAGCTCTGCAGATCAGACGAGGACTGCCAATCCACAAGAAGCCCTCCTCCATCCTGGCGCATGACGGCCCTCTTGGCCTCATTGGAGCCCAGATCTTCAACGCCATTCCGTTCGCTGTCGAGATCAGGTGCCTCCTTGACTTCACCTTCAGCAAGACTGCCCTCGACATCTTCCAGTTCTGGCAACTGTGGATGTACCACTGGGAAATGTACACCGCTAAGAACGGCAACTGGTCTTACGTTGTCAAGGTGCTTGGCTCTCCAACCCTGAAGCTCGACAAGTGCATCTTTGGCGTGTTATTTACTGGCGTCATACTTTCTCTGCTTGTGGGCCCTCTCTGGTTCTTCTCCGAGGTGGGAGGCTTTATTGCTCCTAACCCTGTTCAGCAAGCGCAGATCTCATTTGCCTTCGTTGTTTCGAAGACTTTATCGCAAGAAGATTTCGATGGCAGCACCTCTGCCTCAGGCTCTGGGGAGAGCAGTCAGTTGAACAATCTATCACTAGGCCTCCTCGAAGAGTGGGACGATAGCTAGACTTTGCTTGCGTCGTCTACCAATTCGAGTGACCACTAAGCTTTGAGCCAGAAGGTACCTTACACCTTTTTCTAGAACAACAACCCCTTCTTCCGCCAGTATGACAAGGAATACTACGACCAGTCGGTGCTAAAGAATTGGACGGCTACTCGGTTCTTCAGCGAAGACTAGCTTTAAGATTGCATTCTCAGTGAGTACAGTGACTCCGAGTGGCTACTCAGCAAGAGTTCTAAGGGACAGCTGCAGCGTGATCTTGCGAGAGCTATGGAACCAGGATAAGACAATTTTGTTTTTGAGCTAGGAATCCGGTACGAGTTCCAGCGAGAGCTTCCGTTGACTGCTTAGCGGGCGAAGAAGACCTTTTACAAGAAGCTCAACGTGACTTAGCTCGACGATTGTGAGACTAGGCTTCAGCTGCTAGAGGTGGCCAACTTTGACTGCGATGATCCTGCTAATATCGGCAGGAACAAGACGGTGCGATTCAGTCAAGCATACAACAAGAATCTCATGCTTGGGTAGTCTACGAGCATCGACGAGGTGGTTAGAGATGAACTGTCGCCTGAGAACCAAAAGCATGACCTCATGATTACTTTCACTTGTCCTGGTGAGTGGAATATAGAGGGAAGCCTTACAACAACTGTGTACAGTGAGAAGGACAGAGACTTGATGGTTGTAGACCCAGAAACCTGTGTGCCTATTAGCACCGACTTCTAAACAGGTCTTGATGATGAATAGTCCAATTCAGTCGTTGGCCGCATGATTGCAAACCGCCGAGGGTAGCAGTATGCGCGCTCAGTCGAGAACATCAAGGCCTAGCGAGATGATCGGTCTTGGACAAGAGTTAAACTTACTCTTCTGAGCATGATGGTTTCGGCATCTTTCTTCGCTTCATACAACATCACGACCTTCTACTCGGGCGTTACCTTGATCCTGGGAGGCCAAGTGCGTATTGCTCTTATCTACTCAACCTACACTGCATGGATGTATGAGATCACTCATCCAGACGCAATCATCAAGCTCATTGAGGCCTGCTACGTGAAGCGGCACGAGGAAGACCTAGTTGGCGAAGAGGAAACGTACCGGATGTTGTAGGAAATCGTTCGGTCTCCTGAGCTTCTCAAGTGCCTCACTGGCTCTTCTCTCAAGGGCACTCTCGACCCAGCTAACGACAAGCTCGACCCCGAGGATAGGAAGAAGCTTGAGCACCTCGAAAAACTTGAACGCAAGGGCTTCGACATCAGCAAACTTCGGGAAGAGCTGCTCCTGAAGACGAATTCAGAGGAAATGCACGTCGTCTGATAGTTGATTTGAGGACATTTAAATTTAAAAATTGAGGTATTTCAAACGAATGGGGTTTTGGGGTTTTGGGG
>Ga0075467_10004414_pt1 | contig 10446 bp, 11 predicted proteins | sample DEB08_DNA_9_FD_75067 | JGI IMG/M metagenome (GOLD analysis project Ga0075467, IMG submission 75067) | Aqueous microbial communities from the Delaware River and Bay under freshwater to marine salinity gradient to study organic matter... | ecosystem: Environmental > Aquatic > Marine > Coastal ... | reverse complement strand
GCGTTCAAACTCGCCCAGCCGGTCGGCCACATGGGAGAACCCGATGATGTGGCGCATCTCGTGGTCTATCTGGCCTCCGACGAGAGCAAATTTGCCACCGGTGCGGCCTTTGCGGTCGATGGCGGGCTGAGCATATAGACTATTTTTGCGGACGGGACCGGCGGGCAATGTCTTTATATTGCAGCAAAGCCTAGCGTTTCGCTCGCCTAGTCCCTAAATGCACCAACATGCATTTCTTGGATCAAGCCAAAATCTATGTCAGCTCGGGTCAGGGCGGGCCTGGTGCCGTCAGTTTCCGGCGGGAAAAATATATTCAATATGGCGGGCCCGACGGCGGCAATGGCGGCAAGGGCGGCGATATCGTCTTTCTGGCGGTGGAAGGCCTCAACACGCTGATCGACTTCCGCTATGCACAGCATTTCAGAGCCCCGCGCGGCAAGGGCGGTGCCGGCCGCAACCGGACCGGCGCAGGCGGCGATGATCTCGTCGTGAAGGTACCCGTCGGCACCCAGATATTGTCGGAAGACAAGGAACATGTGCTGCTCGATTTCACGCAGGAGGGCCAGCGCGCAACCTTTCTCGAGGGCGGGATCGGCGGACGCGGCAATGCCAGCTACAAAAGCTCGACCAACCGCGCCCCGCGCCAGCACCAGCCCGGCGAACTGGGTGAGGAAGCGGCCGTCTGGTTGCGGCTCAAGCTGATTGCCGACGCCGGTCTTGTCGGCCTTCCCAATGCCGGCAAATCGACGCTGATCAACAAGGTGACCAACGCCGGTGCCAAGGTTGGTGCCTATCCGTTCACCACCATCCATCCGCAGCTTGGCGTGGTCCGGCACAAAGCCCGTGAATTCGTGCTGGCCGACATTCCCGGACTGATCGAGGGCGCGGCAGACGGCGCCGGGATCGGCGACCGCTTCCTCGGTCATATCGAGCGATGCAAGATATTGCTGCATCTGGTCGATGCGACCGGAGATGATCCGGTCGGAGCCTGGAAAACCGTGACCAAGGAGCTCGAGAAATATGGCGGCGGACTGGCCGAGAAGCCCCAGATTCTGGCGCTGAACAAGGCTGATCTGCTGGATGACGAGCTGATGGCGGATATCGCCGACCAGTTGCGCGCCGCCGGCGCGGAACATGTCCTGCCGGTTTCCGGCGCGACCGGCGCCGGGCTGGATGCCGCGCTCGACAAGATTCTCGAGGCGGTCGGTGAAAACAGTTCGATCGAACGCAAGGGCCAGCCAACGGGTACCTCGAATGAAGAGGAAAAAGCCAAGGATTGGTCGCCGCTGTGAACGCCGCAAAGCGGGAGACGGTTGTCGTCAAGGTCGGGTCCGCCCTGCTCGTCGGCGAGGATGGGCAAGCCCGCCGGTCCTGGCTGAAAACGCTGGTCGCGGATATTGCCAAACGCCATCAGGCGGGCAACAATCTCATCATCGTGTCCTCGGGTTCGATTGCCCTGGGCGCACGAAAGCTGGGCCTTGAAAAAGGTGGGCGTGCCAGTCTGGCCGAGGCACAGGCAGCCGCGTCGGTCGGCCAGATCACGCTGAGCAGCCTGTGGTCGGAGTTGCTGGCAGACCATCAGATCACCGCTGCCCAGATGCTGCTGACGCTTGATGATCTGGAAGACCGCAAGCGCTATCTCAATGCCACAGCCACACTTGAAAAACTGCTGGAACATCGCGCCATCGCGGTGATCAACGAAAATGACAGCGTCGCCACCGACGAGATCCGCTTTGGCGACAATGACCGGCTGGCCGCGCGGGTCGCGCAGGCCGCCGCGGCGGATCGCGTGCTGCTCCTTTCGGACATTGACGGTCTCTATGACCGCAGACCGGGCAGCGAGACCCACGGACAATTTATCGGGCTGGTGGAAACCGTCGACGATTCGATCATGGCGATGGCCGATGGCAGCTCGTCCTCCGGACTCGGCTCCGGCGGGATGACATCCAAGCTGGAGGCGGCAAAAATCGCCAATCTCGCCGGGATCGAACTGTCGATCATTTCGGGGCGCGAGGATCATCCGCTGGAACGCTATGCGCTGACCAATGTCGGCACCCGGTTCAAGGCCGGCGATGGCGCCAATGCCCGCAAGGCCTGGCTGGGTGGCCGCCTCACCTCTGCCGGCACGATTACCATCGACGCCGGCGCGGTAGCGGCCCTGCAATCGGGCGGCAGCCTGTTGGCAGCGGGTATCATCGCCATCGACGGGCAGTTTGAACGAAGCGATGTCATCGCAATCAAGGATGCAGACGGCCTGACGATCGCCCGCGGCCTGGCCGAATATGACGCGCTCGATTGCGCCAGGATCATCGGCCGCCGCAGTTCGGAGCTGGAAGCGCTGCTGGGCTATGCCCCGCGCAGCGCCGTCGTGCATCGCAACCAGATGGTACTGGTCTAGTCATCATGGCCGACAAAGCACAAAAAACCATCGCGATCACGGGCGCGACCGGCTTTGTCGGCAGCCGGATGCTCGATCTGGCGGTTCGGGAGGGCTATGACGCACGGGCGCTGACCCGGCGCCGACAAGATGACCGTCCCGGCGTGCAATGGGTCCGCGGGGCGCTGGACGACCGGGACAGTCTCACCGAATTATGCACCGGCGCGGATATGGTCCTGCACATTGCCGGGGTCGTCAATGCGCCGGACCGGCAGGGGTTCGAAGCCGGCAATGTCACGGGAACCATGGCTGTCGTGGAAGCCGCCAAACAGGCAGGCGCGAAGCGTTTCATTCACGTGTCTTCGCTGGCGGCAACCCAGCCGAAGCTGTCGATCTATGGCGAGACCAAGGCCAAAGCGGAAAAAATAGTCTCGATCAGCGGACTCGACTGGACGATCATCCGCCCGCCCGCCGTCTATGGACCGGGCGATGGCGAGTTTCTCGATCTGTTCAAAATGGCCCGACTGGGATTTGTGACGCTGCCGCCCGATGCAGACGGCCGGCTGTCGGTGATCCATGTCGAGGATCTGTGCCGCGCGCTGCTCGCGCTGTTGCCGGAACAGGAGGATCTGACGGCGCAGATTTTCGAGGTCGATGACGGCAAATCGGGGGGCTGGACGCAAGCCAGTTTTGCCAAGGCGATCGGCTGGGCGATGGGCAAGCGCATCTCTGCCGTGGGCATACCCAAGTCCTTGTTGCGGCTAGGAGCCAGGGCAGACCGTCTGGTCCGCGGCGACAAGGCCAAGCTTACCGAAGACCGGGTCAATTATTTCTGCCATGACGACTGGACGATCGATCCGCTGAAGCGCCTGCCCGCGCAGCTATGGAAACCGGAGATCGAGACTCGCGAAGGCCTCAAGGATACCGTGGCCTGGTATCGCCAGAATGACTGGATGTGAGGAATTTCAGAGGATCGAACCGGCGAACTGTTCGTAAACATAGGTGATGAATGTCAGGGTCAGGCCGGCCAGAAATACCCGGTAGGCCCAGCCGAGAAAGCGGTATTTCTTGCGGCCCAGCAGGGTTCCCATCTGATAGATATCGCGCAGCATCGCCCGATAGACCGATTCTTGGGTCTGGAATTCCTGGCTGAGCAGATGATCGATAAACTCCTCTTCCGACAGGCTGCTGAACCCGCCAAAGAACAGCAGATTGGTCGGTCCACCCTTGCGCGGTGCGAAAGACGGCATCACCGCGATCGCGGCCAGACCCGCGGAAGCAAAGGCAGCGATCGCCAGGATCAACAGCGGAACGGAAAGATCGTCCGCCTGGCTTTGTCCGATAGCAAGGGTAAACACGACGAATGTTGCACCGATCAGCATATTGGCCTTATGGTCGGCCATCATGCTCAGCTGGACATGATGCTGCTGGGTCGTTCGCAGCGCGTAAACCGCATCATCCGGCCATTTTCTCTCGTCCACCATATGTTTCCCCCAGGTCTTTCGCGAAAGTGACACAATCGACGTATTTGGGCAAGCTGATGCCGCTTTTGCGCCTTATTCGCTTGCCAATGGGGCGCTACCGTTGGCAAAGGCAAGCAAGGCAATCTGGCCAGTGACACGAGGGAAGCAATTATGGCAAATCGCGAAGACATTATGGCCAAGATCAGCGAACTGATCGGGCCGTTCAACAACAAGGGCGTCGATCTGTCGGCAGCCACGACCTTTCAGGGTGATCTCGAATGGGACAGCCTGACCGTCATGGATTTTGTTGCGGCCGTCGAGGATGAATTTGACATCATCATCACCATGAACATGCAGGCCGAGATCGAGACCGTCGGCCAGCTCGCCGATGCCGTTGCAAAGTTGATGGAAAGCTAAAGCCAGACACCCGTTCGCCCTGAGCTTGTCGAAGGGTCGCTCGAACGGGTGGTTCGTACTTCGACAGGCTCAGCACGAACGGAAGTAAAGAATGACCGATCTACTCAGTAAATTCGATCCACTTATCCAGGAGCGCGAAAATCTCCTGGCGACGGGCGTCAAAGACCCGTTTTCGCTGGTGATGGAGGCAGTGCTCTCGCCCACTGTCGCGATTTGCGGTGGCAAGGAAACGATTCTCCTCGGCACCTATAATTATATGGGGATGACCTTTGACGATGACGTTCGCCAGGCCGGCCTGAAAGCGCTGAAGGAATTCGGCTCCGGCACGACCGGTAGCCGGGTGCTGAACGGCACCTACAGCCTGCACCGCGATTGCGAGGAAGCGCTAAAGGAATTTTACGCGATGGACCACGCGATGGTCTTTTCCACCGGCTATCAGGCGAATCTGGGAATCATCTCCACGCTGGCCGGTAAGGGCGACTATGTCATTCTCGACACCGACAGCCATGCCTCGATCTATGATGGTTGCGCAATGGGCAATGCCGAGATTGTCGCCTTTCGCCACAATGATGTCGAAGCGCTGGAAAAGCGGCTGAAACGGCTGCCGCCTGAAGCCGGCAAGCTGGTGGTGCTCGAAGGCGTCTATTCGATGATGGGCGACGTCGCGCCGCTCAAGGAAATGGTCCGGATCTGCAAGGAAAACGGTGCCATGGTGCTGGTCGACGAAGCCCACTCGATGGGCTTTATCGGCGAAAACGGCCGCGGCGTCTGCGAGGCACAGGGCGTCATCGACGATGTTGATTTCATCATCGGCACGTTCAGCAAGAGCGTCGGCACGGTCGGCGGCTTCTGCGTTTCCAACCATCCGAAATTCGAGATTTTGCGGCTGGTCTGCCGCCCCTATGTCTTCACCGCCAGCCTGCCGCCCAGCGTGATGGCGACCGCCAGCACCTCGATCCGCAAGCTGATGCACAGCGGCAACAAGCGCGCCCATCTCTGGGAGAACAGCAAGAAGCTGCACCAGGGCCTGCGCGATCTCGGCTTCTCCCTCGGCACGCCCGAGGCGCAAAGCGCAATCATCGCGGTGATCATGCCCGATCTCGAAAAGGGCGCGATGATATGGCAGGCGCTGCTCGCCGAAGGCCTATATGTGAACTTGGCGCGACCGCCTGCAACACCGGCCAATATGACCCTGCTGCGCTGTTCGCTGTGCGCCGAACATACGAGCGAACAGGTCGAACAGATTCTGGGCATGTTCGAGGCGGCCGGCAAGGCCGTCGGAGCGATCTAGCCGCCATGACCAGCCCGATCCTCATCGAACAGCGCGGCGCGATCGAGATCTTGACGCTCAACCGCCCCGACAAACTCAACACCATGAACGAGGCGATGATCTTCGCGCTGCAGGATTATTTTCGCGGACTGCAGAAGCGTCTTGATGTGCGGGTCGTTCTGTTGCGCGCCGAGGGTCGGGCCTTTTGTGCGGGCCTTGATATCGGCGGCTGGAAGAATGATGGCTCGCGGGGCCAAGTGCAACATGTCTGGAACACACAGCGTTCGATCGCCACGGTGATGCAGTTGATGCGACAATGCCCGCAGCCAATCATCGCCTTGGCCCAGGGCGCAGCCTGCGGCGGCGGTTTCTCGCTGCTGCTCGCCAGCGATGTCCGCTATGGCGCGCCGAGCCTGAAAATGAATGCCGCCTATATCAAGATCGGCCTGGGGGGTTGCGATATGGGTTCGAGCTATTTTCTGCCGCGCATGGTCGGCGCCTCGATTGCGTCCGAACTGATATTGACCGGCCGGTTCATCCATGCCGAACGCGCGGAAAAATACGGCCTGATCAGCGAGGTCGTCGACGAGGACAAGCTGCTGTCGACCGGCCTTTCACTGGCCGGAGAGATGCTCGACACCGCACCCATGGGCCTGCGCCTGTCCAAGGATGCCTTGAACCGCAATATTGATGCGCAAAGCTTCGAAGCCGCGCTCGCCATCGAGGACCGGCAGCAGGTGATGCTGTCGATGACCGAGGATAGCCGGGAAGCGGCCAAGGCATTTTTCGCGAAGAGAAAACCGGATTACAAGGACCGGTAGCATATAGCTGAAAGGCTTACTTGATCGCCCCACCGACAATCAGCCTCGGCAGCATCACCAGCGCGCCGAGGATCGGCCATTTTCTTTGCCAGGGCCGGATGACATAGTCGGTCCCGGCATGGCGGTTGATCTTCCAGGCAAGATAATCGATGCCGCCGCCATAGGTGGCGGAGGCCTTGGCCAATCTGGCAAGCGTCAGAATCTTGCCGTTGCGCCGCAATTGCCGCCATCTTTTTTCGACCGCGGCACGAGAGGCGACAATTTTGAGCTTTTTGCCCCGCGCTGCGTCCCGTTCGGCGATCGCCGCCACCACGGCCGGGCCAAAGCGGGCATAGCGCTCGGGATCGGAATCCACGACCGAAGCGGAACGGTCCTTGCGCTCGGCGCGCAGTTCCGCCCCGTAGGTCAGCTCGAAACCGCGTTTCCAGAGATCGAGAATCGAATATTGCCGATCAACATCCATCATCGGAAAGGTCATGTCGAACAAGGTGACCGGCGCGCCCGCAATCACGTCGACGGCCTGCGCCTCTGCCGCTTCATCCGCATGCCAGACTAGCCGCGACGGTTGGGCAAAGCGCGCCCAGACGCTGACCGCACTGGCGGTGATCCGGTTCAACCGGCGAAAATCCTTCTCGCTGAGCACGGCGACCTTGGCGACCAGTCCGTCATGTTCAGCCGGGAATACATTGGGCGGCAGCCGCTTGTTCGCGCCAGCCAGCCAGCTGTTCCCATATGCCGCCTCATAGCTCGAAACGATCAGGTAAAAATCGAGCATCTGCCCGTCGAGTTCGGTGGTGCGCAGGCAGGAGCCATAGAAGAGCACCGCCCGCGATGCCTCGCCATATTGCGTGGCGATCGACGCCGCAAAGGCCGAAACCCGCGGATCAACCGGCTGCGCCAGTTCCCCGGCAATCAATGCATTGAGTTCGCTCACGCGAAAGCCCTAGCTCAAGCGGCGAGCCGAAGGAAGGACACTGCCTTGGTTGATTTCAGCACGATCGGCTGTCCGGGCTGCGCACAGAATAGTTCGCCGTCCATCAGCACATTGCTGCCCTCGCCTTCGATGCGGATCATGTCTCCGCGCTCGAGGTGGATGCCCTTCTGGACATTCTTGCCGAGCCGGCCGAATATGACCGACAGCAGAAAGCGGACAATGGCGCCGGCGCGCTGGTCGATCGCCAGAAACTGCATCCGCCCGATCGCATTCTGGTTCCGCATGGAGCGCTTCATCAGCAACAAGCGTTCCAGCGTGGTGACAATCAGCACCGCGAAATTGCCCTGGAACTGGCCGTCCCGAATCAGGGATATCTTGATCGGCAAAGACCGTTTGGGCAGAAATTTCGCCCGAATTCCGAACAGCACCGATGCCAGCGCGGCAAAGACCGTCAGCACATGTGCAGCCGCGTTGGGCAGTCCCAGCGGATAGATCTTGTGACGGCAATAGAGAATGAATTCCGACAGGCCTGCACCGCCCAGGAACATGCCCAGCACGACCTTGCTGTCCTTGCCGCCGTCGGAAAGCGCGATCAGCTCCCGGGATACCAGATGTTCGTGCAGATCATGCTTGGCCAGCTCGACAATCCGTTCCAGCGCCTTGAGCGGATTGCCCTCGGATCCCAGATCGAGCGCGATCAGATTGGTCTTGCCATTGGGCAGCACGGCAACGGGCGGCGGGTTGTCACCGAAATGGCCGCCCTGATAGAGTTCGGTCAGCGCTGCCTGCACGGTACCGTCGCCGCCGTTGATCACCAGCACTTTCGGCTTCACCCGGGCAATGGTTTCCAGTGCCTTGGCGATTTCATCGACATGATCCACTTCATAGTGGAACACGTCGCTGTTCTTTACGCAATAAGACCGCACTTCTGGCAAAATTGCCCGATTTCCCGTTGAATTCGGATTGGAAAGAAGTGCGACATTTGCCATGAAATAGCCCTAAATTGTCCTGCGTGACTGGTGCATCACATATATTTCATCGTGATATTGATAGATTTGACCTCGTTGCCGATCGCAAATTTCGTTTTCTTATAACTTGGCTTGCCAAGGTTGAAGATACTGATGCTCGGATTGTTCGACATGCCGCCGCCATCGCTGGTCAGGTCGGTCTTGCCGTTGCCGTTGAGGTCATGACGAACGGCAATCGCATATTCTCCGGCTTCGCTGACCGGCAGGCAGAAAGTCATATTCGATCCGGTCACCGGCACTTCGATGCGGTTCAGCCAGGCACCCTTCTGCAACCATTCATCCTTGGTGCCGCGATAGCTTTGCACGCGCACTTTTCCGGTGGCCGCCTTGAAGCCGGTCACGTTTACCAGCACCGCCGGCCCCTTGCCCGACCGGCACGCACGCAGGTCGTTGGGTATTTCCCGGCCGCTGGCAAATGCCGGGGCGGAGGATAGCAAAATAGTGGTCGATAATGCGATGGACGCCGCAAATTTCAACATGACGAAGTTACTCCTAGTCGTTATACCCGCGCCAACACTCCGACACGGACAAGAATCAGCCCCCGATCCGCTTATGGTTATGGATTTGATTTGCGGCGAAAACATGGTGAGAGGGAGACAACAAGTTGAAACTGCTGACCTCCACCGACCGCTATTTGGCAAAATTGATCGCCGTGCCCTTGTTCAGCACGCTGGTGATTGCGGCGATGCTGCTGGTGCTGGAAAAAATGCTCCGCCTGTTTGATTTTGTCGCCGCAGAAGGTGGTCCGGTCAGCGTTGTCTGGCGGATGCTGGCCAATCTGATTCCCGAATATCTCTCGCTCGGCATACCGATCGGTTTGCTGCTCGGCATATTGCTGGCATTCCGGCAACTGGCGCTCAGCTCCGAGCTCGATGTGTTCCGTGCCGTTGGTCAGGGCTACGGGCGGTTGCTCCGTGTGCCCTATATGTTTGCGGTTGCGCTGATGCTGGTCAATCTCGCCCTGGTCGGATTCATCCAGCCCCTGTCCCGCTATTATTACGAGGAACTGCGCTTCGAACTGCGGTCGGGCGCGCTCGGCGCGTCGATCAAGGTTGGCGAATTCACCAATCTGGGCAACCGGATGACGCTGCGGATCGAGGAAAGCCGCGACAATGGCACGAAATTGAGCGGGATGTTCGTTCGCGCCGAAAACAAGAAGGGCCAGACCGTCTCGGTCACGGCAAAAAATGGTCAGTTTCTGGCAACCGACGATCCCGATACGATCATCCTGCGACTGACCGACGGTGTGCTGGTCCATGATGCGCCAAATTACGAAAAGCCACGGATATTGACATTCAGCAATCATGACTTGCCGATCGATTTGCCTGACATCGAATCCTTTCGTTCGCGGGGCGGCAAGGATCTGGAATATACGATACCCGAGCTGGTCCAGGTCGGCCTCGACAAGAAACGCCCCGTGGCCGAGCGCAACGAAAGCCGCGCCAATTTCCATTTCCGCATGGTCGAAGTGGTGATGATGCTGCTGATGCCGCTGCTGGCGGTCGCACTGGCCGTTCCGCCGAAACGCTCCAGTTCTGCGCTCGGCGTCTTTCTGTCGATCGTGATGATCGTCACCTATCACAAGGTCAACGAATATGGCGAGGATGTCGGGTCGCTGGGACTGGTGGACCCGATCATTGCCCTGTGGCTGCCCTTTTGCCTGTTCGCCGCGCTGATCATGTGGATGTACCATGTCGCCGCCCATGTTCCCGGCGGCCAGCCGATTGGCGCACTCGAAAAGGCATTCTCCAAATTCGGCGGCGTGTTCAAGGGCCTGCTCAATTTCAATCGCAAACGCGCGCTGATGAAGGAATAGCCGGACATGGACTTTTTCCCTTCCAGGACGCTGGCCATCTATATGGCGAAAATGTTCATCATCCGCACACTGGCGGTGCTGGCGCTGCTGGTGCTGGTGCTGCAGGCGCTTGATCTGCTGGGCGAAAGCGGCAAGATTCTGGCCCATCCGGGCAATGGCGAAGCCGAGCTGTGGACCTATGTCTCATTGCGGGCGCCGCAGCTCGTGGCCCGTTTTCTGCCCTTCTCGGTGCTGCTTGGCACGATCATCACGCTCGCCACGCTGAACCAGAACAGCGAAGTCATCTCGATGAAGGCCGGCGGCCTGTCCGCGCATCAGAT
>Ga0075467_10004412_pt1 | contig 10448 bp, 10 predicted proteins | sample DEB08_DNA_9_FD_75067 | JGI IMG/M metagenome (GOLD analysis project Ga0075467, IMG submission 75067) | Aqueous microbial communities from the Delaware River and Bay under freshwater to marine salinity gradient to study organic matter... | ecosystem: Environmental > Aquatic > Marine > Coastal ... | reverse complement strand
AGTTGGTTCACGTTCCATCACGGAACACATTTTGTGATGTAAAGCCATGCGAGCTTGAGTGGACGTGACCACGTGAGCAAATGTGAATCGGAAATCTGATGATCTCAGAGTATTTTCTACGAATAACGTGGAAAAAGAAGAAGTTCACATAGAGAAGAGAGTAGAAATAGGCCAATTCTGAGGAATTCGGGCTCACACCGCCTCCGTGCGTGACAGAGGGTCGCGTGAACGAATTTCACGTTTCACGTGATTCACGTGAGGCCTCACGCTCCGTGAACCAACTCTATTAGTCCCGCTTCTAAAATTTTTTTCCGTTCCTTGTATCTTCCGACAAAACCTCAACTTGGTGTTACTCCTCAAAGGGGTTTATTTGATGACCTTTTTATAAATTATTCCATATGACTGGTGCGACCAATTCTTTTACACATTCTCCACAATATCGGTTTCGGTGCTCCCTAAATCTTTCTGTAAATCTCATCAATCCAACTTTGCCATCAACAAAGGTCGCCGCCCTGCTACCAAGTTGGTATGTTACCATGTCCGGAAACCAGGATCAATCTCAGAATATTCGCCCGCCGCAATTCATCGCGGCGGGTTTGCCTGGATTGTCAGCATCAGCCGCTGCAGCGGTCCAAGCTCGTGGCACTCCATCGACTTTAAACCTTGATGACATCTTTGGGGATTGTTTTTTTACCCCTGAAGGAGAAGCTGTCTTCTTAAGTGAGAATCCTCAGATGCAGCAGGTGCAGCAGGCTCAGCAGCAGCAGCAGGCTCAGCAACAGTTAAATCAGCAGCAGTTGGCGCAAGGATCAATATTGGCCAGTGGGGAATCTGCCCCTGCACAAATCGCATCTCGGCCGACCCAAACTGGTTTTGTGAATGTACCCCAAGCAGGTGGGATTGTCACCACAGGCCTGCACAAACCGAAAACCGCCGCTACTGTAATGGGAAATAATATTGGGGGCGCAGCACCTAGTCAGGTGCCATTTGCGCAAGCCCCCCAACGTCCTCATCATTTGCAATATGCGTATGTGCAAGCTGGAGGCGCCCCTGTGGCTCCGCCCGCAGCTAGCAGTGCCGCTAAGCGAGGGAGAGGAGGCGCTGCTGTTGCTAAGGCGCCTGACACACAGAGCAAAGCTGATAGAAGCAAACTTGTCAAGTGAGTTACACTTCCCTTTTTATGTTGAGCTGTTAGCATCATCTCTTATGTTATTAATCTCTTATGTTTATTAACCCATCTCAATCGTTTCTATTCGTCTCAGGGAACGCAATCGTGAACACGCAAAACGATCTCGTATTAGAAAGAAGTTTCTTCTCGAGTCACTGCAGCAGAGCGTTTCTTTGCTCAAGGATGAAAATGAGAAACTTAAGGGTGCCATTCGAACTCATCTAGGGGACAAGGAAGCTGATTCTCTCCTCAGTAAACAGGCATTAGCTGATGCAGCCAGTACTGGGGGAGGTCTGATCGCAACTAGCGCTGGCGACGCCAATAAAGTTCTTGACGATCCAGACTTCTCATTTATTAAGGCTTTGCAGACAGCTCAGCAAAACTTTGTTGTGACTGATCCTAGTCTTCCTGATAATCCCATTGTGTATGCAACTCAAGGATTCCTCAATCTCACAGGGTATACTTTAGACCAAGTGCTTGGAAGAAACTGCCGTTTCCTTCAGGGCCCCGAAACAGATCCTAAGGCAGTAGAAAAGATTCGAAACGCCATTGAGGAGGGCTCAGATATGAGCGTCTGCTTACTAAACTACCGTGTGGACGGCACAACATTTTGGAACCAGTTCTTCATAGCAGCGCTGCGAGATGCTGGTGGAAACATTACAAACTATGTTGGAGTTCAATGCAAAGTATCCGATCAATATGCAGCGAGTGTTTGCAAAAAGCAGGAAGAGGCCGATGATGCTGCAGCAGCCAAAGAGAGCTCATAAGTTTTTCATTTCGAGTGACTTTCTTCCAGCTTACCAGGGGAGGGCACTCAGGTATATGTGAGGAATATTTAACTTCAACCTATCCTTTGTCTCCCACGCGAGAGAATAAAAAATGGTTATTCATAATTGGTTTGGGAGAATAATGGACTGCATCCGATTTTTGGCACGCAAAATAACGCACAATCAACTCTTTCGAAGTGCCACTGGCGGATGAAATCTTTAGTATAATACAGCCATTCACGACCATATCAATCTACTCTGCCATCTCTTCTGATTGCTTTGCTGATTCATCTGTCTCAATTTATGTATTAGATGCAACATAAGCAGTATCCTGATGATTGCAAGCAAACTTTGTTTCTCCTCTCCCTTCTTCTCCCAGCCGAACCTCCGCAGAAAGATTCTTTCCTCCAACACGCACCATGTTGCAACATATCATAACAGCATGTGATGTCGCCAGCACACTCTAGGTAAACTACTAAACAATCTAACAAAGACCGAAGTCACCGAAGCCTTAAGCATAGTAGCAGAAGAAGCAGGAAGCAGAGATGGAGTTGACGTTGACAGGTGCATCGACGTTGAGCGATAACGTAGCATCGCCGCAAGACAGAACTCCAAAAATCAATGATCAAACGATGACGCAACAAAGTAATGGCAATGGTTCCCACTCACACAACCACGGTCATGTTCACCACCACGGGCATGCACATAATGGAGGAGGAGGGTGCTGTGACTCCCATGCGGCCCCTCCGAAAAAGATTAATGCATCTGCTTTGTTGCCGTCAAAGGAACAAGTGCAGCGGTTCAAAAATGACCAACTCTACCGCATGAATGTGTTGGCCAACGTTATAAGAGGAGGCCCATATGAATTGTTCCTGAGCTTGATCACAGTACTAGTTTCACCCGATGACATTGACAGTCCGGTAGAACTAGACGGCGTAGAGGCATATGAGGCGAAAGTGAAAGAAGCGGATCCAGCAGCATTGGCTCAACTGTTGGAAGGGTATGGGAATGATGGGCATACTCTGAGTCATTGGTGTTGTAAAAGAGGTGATGAACCCCGATTCCTTGCGTTTCTGATTAGGCAATCCTACCTTCCAAATGGATCGCAACTTCTCATTGATCTTCACATTCCTTCCAAAGATAAGGTTGGGATGTACCCTCTTCACTGGGCTGTAACTGAGGGAGCTATACCTCTGGTATCCATGTTGCTACAACATCTCCAAGAGCGGCCATCTCCACCTATCCTTGAAGCGTCTTCATCCTCACTAATGCAAGAAGATGAAAACACAACTTATGGAATTGACGCAAGAGATGCTTCCAACTGCACACCGCTTCTCATTGCAGCTCAATACGGACATCCTGACTTGGCAGCTTTTCTCATTTGCCGCGGTGCTGATCCAAAGGCAGTTGACTCAAGTCGCGATACTGCACTTCACTGGGCTGCGTATAAAGGAAGTGTAGAAGTGTGCGGGATGTTGTTGCACATGCTGGGAGTTGAGGGTCACTTGGACTCACAAGATGCGTTTGGACAAAGTCCTGTGCACTTGGCAAGCTTGAGGGGAAATGTCGAAACGCTAAGACATTTGTTGGAAGAGGCGGAGAGTGTTGGAAAGAACGCTGCTGCCACCGGAGATCGTAGTATTTTGTCAGCAGCAGGGAGGGTGGGGTCAAAAATTGCTTCATCCAGCAATACATACTCCAAATATACCGCATCGTTGTTGCGGATGGAAGATAAAGATGGCAAAACACCGCTCGGCCTTGCAATCAAAAAGAAGAAGCTTGGCACTGAAATGTTGTTGCATGAATACGAGGAGCGCTACATACGACCCAAACGATCCTTCTTCTCGCAAGTAGGTGGAACCTGTAAAGATTTGATCTCAATCCGTACATGGAAGGCGTGGATGGGGATGTCCGGTGGTGAGCTTCCTCACAACCAGAACCCAACCTTCCCGTTTTATTGGATGACGATGAATATTCTCTTTGGAGGGATCTTTTACTTCACACAATTCATTGGCATTGGAGCGAAGGGGCAATTTAGAAGTGATGCAATGCTGTTGGACAAATTTAATATTCATGTCTTCTTCATTATATCATTTATTGCAACTTGGACGTGCCTTTACAAAGTGTACACAACAAACCCGGGCGTTTTGGATGCACAAGGGGGTGTCGATTCATCGTCTTCCGCAACCTGCAAAGTGTTTTGCTGCAGTGGAGGTTATGCAAAGGACAAGATCAGCATAGAGATGACATCAGTGACAAACGAATATCGCAGAAAATATGATGAAGTGATCGAATCATTTGGTAAAAGTGTTCCATCCTCTGAAGAGAGGGTGCCGCTGTGCCACACTTGTCGTATTGTGAAGCCAATGAGATCAAAGCACTGCCGCGTTGCAAGACGATGCGTTCTCAACTTTGACCATCACTGTCCCTTTGTCGGTACCACTATTGGACTCTACAATTACATCTATTTTTATCTCTTCCTCGCTTGCTTTTGTTTGATGGAGAGCGGGTTGATTACATCATGGATAATATTCATCCACAGATCAAAGACGTTTCCGAAGACAATCGCATTTGTTGGAGGGTATTTGGCACTATACTTATTCCCTGTCCTGATGATGGTGATTTATCACACACAATTATTGTGCAAGAACATGACAACAAACGAACAAATCAACGCTCGCAAATATCGCTACTTTTGGGATAACAACCGTAAATTTCGGAACCCTTTCGATCAAGGAATCATCACGAATGTACTGCAGAAGTTATCTCCATGTCGTAATGCGTATGAATTCAATCAGCATGGTAGGGTTAGTGAAGTGGAGATGACTAGTCAACATGATGATGAGGAGAGGCAAGCTATGCTTGATCGCATGGTCTAAATCTTATATGTAAAACACGCGAATGATCTATTTTTAACTTCTCCTAGAGTTGCCACGGCCACGGCCACCCCTGCCTCGTCCACGTCCACCCCTGCCTCCTCCTCGCCTCGCAGGCGGAGTGTTACTACGGCCGCGGTCTCCTAGTTTAGCACCCTGCGCATAGTCTGATTTCCTCGAGCTCAATCCTTCGAGAGATTCTCCTCTCTGCACAGCACCTTCAATCGCAGAGGCCAACACACGATCCCGCTTCGTTACGAGAGCAGTAACCTTGCCTTCTCCTCTTTTGATTGCACTATTGTTTGCATTAGCTCCTGAACTACTCAAACCACGAGCGGTACGTCCTGCTCGATGTAAGTAGTCGATTGGATTCAAAGGAAAATCAAACATGACAACGTGATCCACTTGCGGAACATCAAGGCCTCGACTGGCAATATCTGTACACACTAAAACTGATGCATTGCCTTCACCTTCTCCAGCTTTGCGATATTGTTGAAGATTTTCCTCCCTATCGTCCGAATTCAAATCTCCATGATACGAAAGAGAAGTCACACCCGATTCTGACAATGCATGCTCTGCAGCGCGGCAGCTTGAGACAGTGTTGCAAAACACAAGTGTGAGGGGAAGATGGTCACCACGGTGATGCTGTTCCCGTTTCTGTCGTTCGCCTCCAGCTACGATGTCCACTAACAAACTGAGTTTATCTGCACTTCCAACATTGACGAAGACTTGTTTAAGTCGTGGAACAACACGATGCAACCCAGGAGCAGTCAATACGCGGATGTCTCTTGGCAAAGCGATTTTAATTGAATTGGGAGAACCATCCTCATCTGCCTGCTTTCCGTACACCTTCTTGGGCGTAAATGGCAAGTCTGGTTTATCCAATAGACGACGGACCGCTGGAGTCATAGTTGCAGTAGTCAAAATTACCTGTGGAGCGCCTTCCACCAACTTGAGTTTTCCTCCTTTGTATTCCTCCTTATCGACTGTCTTCTTCCTGTACAACATTGGATGCAGCAGTTTACCAATATCATTTTGAAAGCCCTGTTCTAGCATTGTATCCATCTCATCAATGATAACATGTCTGCAACTCCCGAGGAATAAATCGCCGGCATCTCGATGCTTCACTAATCGTCCGGGTGTTGCAACCAAAATATCAACTGGGCGGTTGTTCAGTCGCTTGCGCTGCGTTCCGTAATCGTCTCCACCAACAAGCAATTCACTAGAGATTTTGCAAGTGTGACCTACTGCTTTGAGCACTGAAAGAATTTGCCTTGCAAGCTCACGTGTTGGAGCAAGTATGACAGCCCTAGGACGGCGTGGGCGACGGAGTTGCGATAAAGCTTCCATGGATAATGCCTTGTTGACTGATGTTGAATTCGAAGTACTAGATGCAGTCAGAGCCATCATTTCTTGCGCACGTAAAGATTGGATAACTGGAAGCAAATATGACAATGTTTTCCCGGAGCCCGTTGCAGCAGCAAAGGCAACGCTACGCACAGGAGGAATGGATGAAAATTGTTGCTTTGTAAAAGATTTGTCCGGAGAAGAAACATCAACATCAAAAGATGACGATGACGACAAAGAGCTCTTTGTCGCCTTATTCTTGATATTCTCAATCGACGCCATGCGATCTTTACATCCTGATAAGATTTCTGGAATTGCCATCTTTTGCACAGGTGTTGGTCCTTCTATCAATCCCAGACCTCCAGCTGACGCATCCAGAGTTACTCCACTGACAAGATCCTCCAGCAAGCCCAGTTTAGCCCACTCCAACGCACCATCTAACATGCCCCCATCAGCAGTCAGTGTCGCTGGCATAGAATCATCAAATGATGAGCGAGGTGCCTGAAATGGCAAAGAAGATTTGGCCGGAGCACTTTTTGTTTTGCTTGCTGGTGCTGGAACCGACGCAGTTGTTGAGTAAGGTAGCGAAGAAGATGCCCAATCATCGCCCCCATCATTATCGCTCCAAGAGCTCTGAAAAATAGCACTTGTAGCATCACGCGCATTTTGAACTCGTGTGAATGTAGTCCCAAAAGCTAAACAACCTCTCTGAGCACGTAATGTTGCTTGGAGTTGCAAACGTCTCGCGGCAAATGATAGGGTCGGCACTATCATGATGGCGTGAAGTATTATGTGTGTATTGACACTTTGTTTAGTCATACTAGCGAGGAGCCAAAGAAGTCTGCTACTGCTACTGCTATGCAATCCCTCCAATCTAGTGAGCCGTCGTGAGTCTATTGCCAACAAGAAGAAGAAGTGATGGATTATGGCATTCGAAGTGATGGTTTCTGCTTTTGTGCGGTCGGAGGAGGAATCGCTGAAAAGGGGGCCATCCAGCGGGGAAAGAGCGAGAGCAGACGAGATAAAAAGTAGGAGAGGATGGAGTAGATCATAAGAAGGATGAATGCGAGAGAGAGACCAAATACACTTTATTATTGCCATTGTTACTGTCTACTGCTATATGTGCAGCATTTACGAGATGGTACAGCCATTAAATTCAGCAGCGTTGTCATCCAAATGAGGCTTATCAGAAGCATCATCAGGGGATTGCACATATTCTACCTTGATCTGGTTTGTTGAACCGGATCCGATCTGCGTACCGCAGACAATGACGACTGGCTCTCCCGGTGCTGCCACACCTGCAATACGGCATTCTCTCATTACCTCAGCATTCAACTTTTCAGGTTCTTCTAAGGAATTCACAACATATGCGTAGCAGCCCTTCAAAGTACCAAAGCATTGACGTGCGACCTGTTGACTCGGAGTGAGCACAGCAATTGGCATACCTGGACGGAATTTAGCGACATGACGGGCGGTGGTACCGGATTCTGAGTATACAATAATAGCTTTGGCACCAACATCAACAGCAGTCTTGACAGCAGAGGAAGCTAATGACTCAGACGAAGAAAGCTGAAACCTCGCCTTCACCGAGTTACGAACAGACTGATGCATTTCATCAAAATTCACAGACGACTCAGCTTCGCTGCAAGTGCGTACCATAATATCAACAGCCTGACGGAAATAGCAGCCATTGGCAGTCTCTCCTGAAAGCATTACAGCATCTGTACCGTCATAGCAGGCGTTGGCAACATCAGAGCACTCAGCACGAGTGGGACGAGGATTGGTAATCATAGATTCCAGCATCTGAGTAGCGGTTACAACAGGCTTTCCAGCAATGTTGGCTTCACGGATCATGTACTTTTGCGCAAGGAAAACCTTCTCGGGAGGAATCTCCATACCCAAATCACCACGAGCTACCATGATGCCATCAGTCACCTGAAGGATATCAATGTAATTCTCCATACCCTCTTGGTTCTCAATCTTTGAAATGATTTTGATGCCACTTCCATTGTTATCACCAAGAATTTTACGAATGAATTGCACATCTGAGGCCTTACGGACGAATGAAGCAGCGATAAAATCAACTTCATTCTTGATACCCCAGTTGATAATATCATCGATATCTTTTTCTGTCAAGGTAGGAAGATCAACGACAACACCAGGGAGGTTCATATTCTTGCGTTCTCCAATCTTAGCATTGTTATCAATTCGTGTCACAACCTCTCCAGTAGCTTCATCACACGAAATGACTGTAAGGACGAGAGATCCATCTGCAACAAGAATAGACTGTCCTGGTCCCACAGATGAAGCAAGTTTGCTGTAAGAGCATGCAAGTTTTTTGCTATCACCCTTGAAGCTGTAATCGGAAGTAAGAATAAGTTCTTCTCCCTTGACGAGGTTGATAGATTTTGCCCCATCGGCAAAGAAACCAGTACGAATCTCAGGTCCCTTTGTGTCAAGCAACACAGCGACATTTTGATTCATGTTCTTGGCAGCCTGCCTCAAACGATCAAGGCATGCCTTGTGTCCTTCATGGTCACCGTGACTGAAATTGAAACGAGCAACGTTCATACCAGCTTCGATCAATTGTTCCAACTGAGGTACTTCCCAGCATGCAGGTCCGAGTGTGCAAAAGATCTTTGTACGACGATTTTGTACCATGGTCGGCATCTTAACAGTATCAACTGAAATGTAGCCGCCCGCAAGCAAGGGGATATCAGATGTGTTGGAGATCATTGTTGTTGTATGTCGGCTGTGTATTACTTTGCAGTCGTTGTAAATGATGTCAAACAATATCTACTGTTCTATCAAATAATTTTATGAAAGATTCGGTTCTGGTACTTGAGTTGTCATTGCGCTGCATTTGCGTGGATGGTGGTGCTTGCTGCTGGCTGCTGGCCGATGAAGTGCACAATGCGTGGTGCTCCGGCACCACGTGCGAAGTGGGGTCAAACCAAACTGGTGTGTAATAGCTGGCTCTTATGAGCCAATTAAAATGGAAATCATCTACCAATTGGGTCCACTACAACTCGTGCGTCACTTATGTCAAAAATGGGGTGCCGTGGCCAAAAATCGCGAGGCAGCAGCACCATCCAAATCCAACAATGCTGGGTCGCTCTGGCAAAAGATTCCTCTGCTCATAATTTCATTCTTATTATCATTCTGAAAACCTATTTCCACCAGTCAATATGCAGTCTCAAAGCGCCTCCGGACCCGAATTGCGTGGATCTAACATCACCCTTGACCGTGTCAAGTCTGCCACTGATGTGACCACCCGCAAAACCAAAATTATCTGTACTCTTGGACCTGCATGCTGGGAAGTTTCTCAGTTGGAACAATTGATCGAGGCTGGAATGAACGTTGCTCGTTTCAACTTCAGTCACGGTGACCATGCAGGACACAAGGCATGCCTTGATCGTTTGAGACAGGCTTCAAAGAACAAGAACAAACATGTCGGTGAGTTTAAAGTTTTGTTTCCTATTAATGCATCTACAAATGCATCCACTTGCTCATAACACATATCTTTTGAAATACTATAGGTGTTCTTCTTGACACAAAGGGACCCGAGATCCGTTCTGGTTTCTTCGCTAACGACGCAAAGAAGATCAGTCTCGCCAAGGGTGCCAACATCACTCTTACCGCCGACTACAACTTCAAGGGTGATAGCAAGAAGTTGGCTTGCTCTTACCCCCAACTTGCCACCTCTGTCAAGCCTGGACAACCTATCCTTTGTGCCGATGGAAGTCTTGTTCTTACCGTTTTGAGTTGCCACCCCGCTGAAGGTGAAGTTATCTGCCGTATCGAAAATGACTGCGGTATTGGTGAGCGTAAAAACATGAATCTTCCTGGAGTCATTGTTGAATTGCCTACTTTGACTGATAAGGACATTGATGATATTGTCAACTGGGGTATCAAGAATGAAGTTGATTACATTGCTGCTTCATTCGTCCGAAAGGCCTCGGATGTCCACCAGATTCGTGAAATCCTCGGAGACATGGATGGTAAGATTAAGATTTACTGCAAAATTGAGAACCAGGAAGGTATGGAGAACTACTCAGATATTCTTGCCGCCACTGATGGTATCATGGTTGCTCGTGGTGATTTGGGTATGGAGATTCCTCCTGAAAAGGTTTTCCTTGCCCAGAAGATGATGATTCGTGAGGCCAACATTGCCGGAAAGCCTGTCATTACCGCTACACAGATGCTTGAGTCTATGATTACCAACCCCCGTCCTACTCGTGCTGAGTGCTCTGATGTTGCCAACGCCGTACTTGACGGAACTGACTGCGT
>Ga0075467_10004409_pt1 | contig 10452 bp, 11 predicted proteins | sample DEB08_DNA_9_FD_75067 | JGI IMG/M metagenome (GOLD analysis project Ga0075467, IMG submission 75067) | Aqueous microbial communities from the Delaware River and Bay under freshwater to marine salinity gradient to study organic matter... | ecosystem: Environmental > Aquatic > Marine > Coastal ... | reverse complement strand
ATTCCGCCGCAAACACGCCATTGCGCGTTCCTTACGGCAACAAGGAAATCGCACAACAACTCGGTGCCAGATACGCCGCAGGCGGATGGTATGCGCCGCCCGGTGTTGATCTGACCGAGTTCAAATCGAAAGGATGGCTGTGAAGGGTATTTTGGCGATCGTCGACGACATTGAAGGCGGGGATCAGCCGTTCGCTGTGCCAGGCACGAGCGTTCGAGATGCGCAGGGAGCCGACACTGCAAAACTGCAAACCGGGGCGGCTGTTAATGTGGCCCCGGGTCCTCACTTGTAGTGAGCAAATGCTCTAAGACGCAGTTACGCGGACCCAATTTCAGGTGCGGCGGCCAATCTTGTATCGACCGCTTCGGCGAGCACCCGCCGGTAAAGCGAAACAAACTGGGCGACCAAACCGAAGTTGGCTTGAAGCGGTTCGTTGCAGACCAGTGTGCTAAGCAGCCAGAGCAAATCGCGCAGCGTAGTCTTGAAATTTGTATCGAGCAGTTCCTCCAATGTTTCACCCATCCGCCAACCGCCGCCATCTTCGGCGTAAAGCAATTTATTGCGATAATCTGACATGAAAGTTACGAACTGTTGAATAGGCACATTATGTTGTTTATCGACCTCGCGCTCGAAGTCGCGGTACATCTTTTCAACCACCTCCTCATGCGTGAGGTCATCACGTGATATGGCTATTGAGAACGGGTTCACTCGGATAACTTCTGCTCCGTCTTCACCTGTTATCACCAAGTCTACGTTGTTGTTGTCGAAAGCTAAATTAACATTCGAGCCTCCAGCGTCGTCTAGCCCCTCAGGTACGAAACCTACCGCCATATCGGCAAGGATGAACCTGAACTGGCTGAGCACAGGATAGAAGGCCAGCTTGACTTGATGATTCTTCAAACGCCGCACGAAGTCGGTGTGTTCAGGGAACTTATCCGACTTGAGCTTTAGCCATTCAAGAATGGCTACAACCAGTTCCTCTTCCGCCGCGATAAGACGAATTGCGCCCAGTGCGCGAACGGCGCATGGTCGACCAAACGCTGCCCGCGCGGTGCCCAGCCGGTCGTCTTGGCCATGTTGGTTTTGACTGCGGTTTCGTCGATGAAGACCAGCCTTTCCAGATGGTTGGCCATGAAGGGCTGACATTTCGTGATCCAGATGTGGCGCAGGTCAGCAACATCCTTGCGCTTCTGTTCAAGCGCCTGCAGGTCTTTTTTTGTGCGTCAATCCGAGGCCACGCAGAACCCGCCAGACGATGCCACGATGAACGTCGATACCGTGGGTCTCGGCCAGTTCGGCAACCAACTCATCGAGCGTGATCTCGCCTTTGGCGGTGACGCGCGCATCTATCCAACCGATCACCCCGGCCAGCTTTCCATGCCCGCAGCCATTGCCCTGAGGCCGCGGCAAAAGTAATCCCGTTTCGCGCCGCAGTTTGATCAGGTCGTTCACGAATTTCGGTGACACCTGGAATTGCCGCGCCGCCTCGCGGTGTCCATGGCCCTCATCGACAAACGCGACAACCCGCTCGCAGCTCTATTGGATGTGGCTGGCCCATCTGTAACCCCCATATCTGCCTCGAGGGTAGGGAATCACATCACAGCCAATGTGGGAATCCTAAATCTGAAAGGTAGAGACATGCTCTAAATCCATTCTTGATGCCGAAATTGTTGCACGGTCTGCCAGCTTGTTTCAGACTTTAGCGCCTAATTCCTTGGATAAAAGCGCATTCTTCGATGAATTGGTCAAAGTATGTTTGACTTTTGTGCACGGTGAGCAACAACTTGAGATGCTACCTTTACCAATCCTCAGGGGTATTTCGGACATGATAGAGCTTTTAGCTCTAAGTAAGTCATTTGGTGATGCGGTTGCGTTGAGAGACGTGTCGCTGACGATTGATGATGATGAATATCTGACTTTGCTTGGGCCATCTGGGTCTGGCAAGTCTACATTGCTGCGACTAATTGCTGGGCTTGACAAGCCGGATGCTGGCAGCATCCTCGTGAACGGTCAAAACATCGTCGGATTGCCGCCGCATAAGCGCGGTTTGGGCATCGTGCAGCAGAATTACGCATTGTTCCCGCACATGACCGTGCAAGAAAATGTCGAATTTGGCCTGAAATGGCGCGAGGAAAATCCGGTTACAGATGCCAAAGAGCTGGCCCGACGAGTTGGTGCGATGCTGGAACTGGTCGGTCTAGACGGGTTTGAAAACCGCGGCGTTGGTCAGATTTCGGGCGGGCAAAAGCAACGAGTATCTTTGGCGCGCACATTGGTGACCGAACCAAAGGTGTGTCTGCTAGATGAGCCCTTAGGTGCTTTGGACGCCAATTTGCGTGAACGCATGACGCTTGAGTTGCGGCGTATCCGGGACACTTTGGGTGTTACCTTTATGCATGTGACTGGCAACGAGGACGAGGCCTTGGCGATGGGCGATCGTATGATCGTGCTGGATCAGGGGCATGTCGTGATGGTCGCGCCGCCAGACGCACTTTATAACTTGCCAATATCCATTAGGGTGGCGCAGGTTCTGAATGCTTACAATATTCTCGGGGGGCAATCGCGTGATAACGGGTTTGAGCACGGTGGGAAGTTATTGCCATTGCCCGAAGGTGCCAGTGAGGCCGCACATTATGCCATCCGCTATGACGCCGCCAAGATTGTGCCGCAGGATGATCCGTCAGCCTTGTTGCACGTCACCTTCCTAACCAGCGAATTTACGGGTGGCGGTGTTACATACTTCATGCGCGGACCGGACGGCGTGTTTGAAGTTGAACGCCATCTCAGCCGCGATGACCCAGAGGTTTATACCAGCGGGCAGGCGCTTGGCGTTGCGTGGGATGCTAAAGATGCCTTGGTCTATGACGCGCAAGGCATGCTGATCGGACACTCGGAAATCCGAGGGACTGCCTGATGAGCAATGAGACAACCCAAAGCAATTCCGGCCAAAGCAACCCCGGATTTCTTACCCGCAACAAGCACTACTGGCTGCTCGCGCCGGGCGTCGTTTGGATGACGCTGTTTCTTGTCGTGCCGCTGGGGATGATGATCTACGTAAGTTTCTGGACCCAAACAACCTTCGCGATCAGCAGTGATCTAACACTCAAAAGCTGGCAGACCTTCTTTGCCTCCGAAACCTATTTCGGTGCTTTGATCCGGACGATACGGATTTGGTTAACGGTCCTGTTTCTGACAATCTTGATCGGCTATCCGGCGGCGCTGTTCATCGGCCAAATGGTGCGGAACAAGACGACGCAAACAATCCTGTTGATTGCCTGTGTTATCCCGTTCTGGACCTCGTTCCTGATCCGCGTTCTGGCGTGGCGCCCGATGCTGGGCAAAGAAGGCGCGATTAACATTTTACTTCAGAAATTTGGTCTGATCGACGCACCAATCGAGGTTTTGTTGTTTACCGAATTGGCAGTCACCATCGGCATGGTACAAATCTATGTGGTGTTCATGGTGGGTCCCATCGCCTTTATGCTGGCGCGGATTGATCAAAGTCTGATCGAGGCCGCACAGGACCTCGGCGCATCTGGCTGGACCATTTTCCGCAAAATTATCTTGCCACTGTCGCTGCCCGGCGTGGTTGTTGGGGCGATTTTTGTGTCTGTGATGGTCTTGGGTGAGTTTGCGACGTCTTCTGCGCTTTCGGGACGCAAGGTGAACCTGTTGGGCAATATCATTGTGACGCAAGTCGGGTCGCTAAAATGGGCGTTTGCTGCGGTGATTGGGGTCGTCCTGACGGCGGTCATGGCACTGGTCATTACTATCTTGCTACGTATCGTGGATTTGAGGAAAGAGCTATGAAGCAGCCGTTCATCAAAATCACACTTGGTGTCTATGTCGGCCTGTTTCTGGCATATCTTTATGGCCCGTTTCTGGTCATGGGGATCATCAGCTTTCAGCAAGGACCAGAGGGTGGCCCTCAGTTTCCGATCATTGAATGGTCTACGTTCTGGTATCAGCATGTGCTGGGCTTTGCGCCGCCGACGCGGGTGGCCCCTTTGCCCATCGGTGAGGCACTGATGCGGTCGCTCAGCTTGGCATTTGCCACCATGGTGGTGTCCACAGTTTTAGGCACAATGACGGCACAGGCGTTCCGCACCAACTTTAAGGGTTCAGGATTTGTGTTCTACCTTGTGGTGCTGGGCATGATGGTGCCGGGCGTTTTGCTGGGGCTTGGCATGTCACTTGTGGCGAACCAGTTGGGAATCGACCGTACTTGGTGGGGCACCGCTTTTGTGCTGCACGTTGTTTATACTTTCCCGTTCGCCTTTCTGGTGATGCTCGCCATTTTCAACCGGTTTGACGGGCGCGTCGAAGAAGCCGCCCTTGCGCTGGGTGTGACGCCAGCCCGCACATTCCGTAAAATCACCTTTCCGATCATCTTTCCCGGTGTTCTGTCAGCGATGCTGTTTGCCTTCACGCTGTCGTATGATGAATTTCCACGTACATTATTTACGGGCGGGCCCGATGTGACGATGCCGATTGCGATCTATGGCACGTTCTCGGTCGAAATCCATCCCAACCTATTTGCCTTTGGTGTTCTGACCACACTGTTCTCCTTTGCCCTGTTGACGGTCTATGGCCTTTTGATGACGGCCTCTGTGCGCCGTGCGCAGGCAAGAAACTCCGGCATCCAGGAGGACATCGAGTGACCCGTTTGTCGGATCATCGCGCCGTCGTTACGGGTGCTGGGGCAGGGATCGGCAAAGCTATAGCACTGCGCCTGGCCAGCGAAGGCGCATGGATCGTGGTCAATGATCGGAACGCTGACAGCGCCGAGGTAACAGCGGCACAGATCACCCAAGCAGGCGGGACCGCCTTGGCCGTATCAGGCGATGTGTCTGACCCTGCGGACGTCGACCGTGCTTATGCTTCGGGCGAGCAGGCTTGGGGCCGCATCACTTTGGCAGTGAACAATGCAGGTATCGTGACCCAATCGCCCTTGGCCGCGATGGAAATCGAAGATTTCGACCGAATGATCGCCGTGCATCTGCGCGGGTGTTTCCTGTGTTGCCGTCGGGCAATCGGACCGATGTTGGAGGCGGGATCGGGTAACATCATCAACATCGCGTCCCAATTGGGCCAGATCGGCGGCATTGAATTGGCCCATTATTCAGCCGCCAAGGCAGGGATCATCGGACTGACCAAGTCACTCGCCCGCGAAGTTTCAGCAAAGGGCGTGCGTGTGAATGCCGTTGCCCCCGGCCCGATTGGAACTGATCTTGTCATGGCACTCTCCGAGGACTGGCGCAAAGCCAAGGCAGGGGAGCTGCCGCTTGGCCGTTTTGGGGAACCAGAGGACGTAGCCGCCACGGTCGCCTTTCTCGCCTCGGAGGACGCGAAAATCTACGTTGGCCAAACTCTGGGCCCAAATTCTGGAGATGTCATGCTATGAAAACGGTTTTGATCACAGGTGCCGGGATCGGCATAGGCCGCGCAACTGCGAAAATGTTTGGCAGCCACGGCTGGCGCGTCATTGTCACGGACGTGCTGGAAGATGAGGGTGCTGACGTCGCCGCACAGATCAACGCATCAGGTGGGACCGCTGAATTTCATACACTGGACGTGACGTCGACAGCAGCAGCCGAGGCCGTTCTGACATCGGTCCACGCAAGCCACGGGCCGCTGTCGGCATTGGTTTGCAATGCAGGGATCGCGCACAAGGTTCCGCTCGAAGAACTGACGGATGAAAAGTGGGACCATACTTTTGAAATCGACCTCAAAGGCATGATCCGTGTCATCCGACCTGCCGTTGCCCAGATGAAATCAGCAGGGGGGGGCGCAATTGTTTGCCTGTCGTCAATCATGGGCGTTGCCTATGGCTGGGATCAGCATGTGCATTACTCAGCCGCCAAGTCTGGCGTTGTGGGGCTTGTGCGTGGCCTTGGCGTGGAACTGGCGCGCTGGAATATCCGCGTCAACGGTGTGGCACCCGGCTATATCCGCACAGCACAGGCATTGTCGCCGGTGCATTCCCTCGGGCCTGAAGGTCTGGAAAAGGCTGCAGGCTTTATTCCTGCTGGGCGCGTCGGTGAGCCCGAAGACATTGCCGATGTTATCAATTTCCTCGTCTCTGACGCAGCTCGCTACATGACAGGGCAAGTTGTGACGGTAGATGGAGGTTTGCTCGTCGGCCGCTACTAACTGCGTGGCCGAAACTACAACAACGAAACCAACTGGGAGACTATCATGAAAAATACTCAACCCTCACGCCGCGATGTTCTTGTGGGTGCCGGTGCGCTCGCGGGATCAGCTGCCCTGATGGGAACCAGCGCCCTTGCCGATGGACATTTGGCAGGACAAGAACTGCGCACAGTCGGCCTGTCAGTCACCGTTCAGGAACGCATACTGAATGATTTCAAAGCCGCATCAGGTGTCGGTTCAGTGTCTGGAAAAGCCGACATTTTCCCCAACACACAGACAGAACTGCTGTCGGGCTCAAGCGCCTATGACGTTTGGGAAACCATTGGCGAGCGTCTGCCCGCCATGACCGTCACCAAGACGATCAAGCCAATGCCGACGTCTGATCTGAAGAACTGGGCTAACATCCGTCCGATCTTTACCGACACCGATCCGCGCATGTCGCCGGAGGCACAGATTTCCGGTCAAATCTGGGCGGATGACGCCAAAACAGAGCTTTGGATGGTTCCGACGGTCTTTAACTTCGATTCCATCGGCTATCGTCCTGATCTGGTCAGCGCAGAAGAGGCGAACACTTGGACGGCTCTGTTTGACGACAAATTCAAGGGCAAGACGGGTCTGAACGTTGATCCGTTGATCGCCTTCGGTCAAGCGGTTCTGGCGATGACAGAATTGGGCATGCTGGAGAATGAAAACCCAGGCAACCCAACCTTGGAAGAAATCGACGAAGCGTCGAAATTCCTGATCTCCAAGAAAAAGGGCGGCCAGTTCCGTGCTCTCTGGGGCGATTTCGGCGAGTTGGTGAACCTGCTGGCGTCGGGTGAGATGATCCTTGCGGATGCTTGGCAGCCTGCTGTGATGGCCGTGAAAGCACAGGGCATTCAGTGCTCCTATGCTGTGCCACGCGAAGGCTATCGTGCATGGTCCATCGGCAACTCCTTGATTGCAAATTCACCCAATGAAGATGCGGTCAAAGCCTACTCTGACTATTGGCTGTCCGGCCCTCCTGCGATCACCGTATCCGAGCAGGGTTACTACTCTCCTTCCACGAACGTGAAGGACGTGATGGACACCGACAAATATGCCTTCTGGTATGAGGGCAAGCCATGGGTTGGTGCGCCAGATCGGGGCATCAACGAGGGCGATCTGCGTGACGGCGGCAGCCTCGAAGAGCGCGCAAGCAAGGTCAAATACTGGCACCAGTGGCCAGACGAGTACGACCACCTGATCTCCAAGTGGGACGAGTTTCTGTCTGCGTAAAACTGAACGGCGAAAGGGCGGTTGCCCTTTCGCTACCCTCTAGTGGAAAAGCTGCATGTCTCAATTCGATCTAGAACTCAAAAGCCTTCAGAAAATCTATCCCGGTGGCACCCTGGCGGTCGAAGGCTTCGATTTGAATGTTGAAAAGGGCGAATTCATATCCTTTGTCGGGCCATCGGGTTGTGGCAAGACAACGACCTTGCGAATGATTGCGGGGCTGGAAAGCATCACATCCGGTGATCTGCTGATCCGGGGTCGCAACTTTACAAATGTACCTGCGGAAAAGCGGCCCACAGCCACGATTTTCCAGAACTACGCGATTTTCCCGCATATGACGGTCTATCAGAACCTGTGTTTCGGCCTCGAAGTGCGCGGCATGCCAACGGATGAAATCAAAAAAAAGGTCGATGCCATCATCGACACCCTTGAATTGGGCGATGTCGCGGGCGCGCGCGAAGCTGCGCTGTCGGGCGGGCAGAAACAGCGTGTCGCCCTCGCGCGCGGCTTGGTCACGCAGCCCGAAATTCTGCTGTTGGACGAACCACTTGGCGCGTTGGATGCAAACCTGCGCAAATCCATTCAAGAAGAATTAAAGATCCTGCAACGCGATCTGGGCATCACCTTTGTCTTTGTGACCCACGCGCAATCTGAAGCGCTCGCGATGGGTGACCGTGTTGTTGTGATGAATGCCGGACGTGTCGAGCAGATCTCTGATCCGTTCGAGCTTTATACCCGCCCCAAGTCGGGATTTGTCGCCCGTTTTATCGGCCGCAACAAGATTATTTTAGGGCAGTTGGAGAACGTTTCCCAGAAGCGGGCGGGCGTACAGACCAGCGTTGGAATGTTGTCTGGCGTGCCGGGGTTTGATGCATCCAGTGCACAAGATGGCACCCCAGCGATGCTGGTCACACCATCAGAATATGTCGAATTACGTGAACCGGGTGGGCCGGAGGCTCAGGCGGACGAAAACCGGATTACGGGCACGGTCCAGCACGTGAACCAGATTGGCCACGTAATTCATGTGGATGTGCGCGTGAACGAAGCACTTTCAATTAAGCTGGAAACCCACCGCGAAAAGATTGTCGGCAAAGGCGTATCCCAGGGTGCAGAAATGGACCTGTGCTGGAAAGCTGAACGATCCACCATCGTGCTGGACGCGGCATAGTGTCCGTGGGGAGGCCGCTTCAAGAAGTCCAGTTGGACAAGCTGCAGCATGCCTCTGCTGCTGAAATCGGTCGGCTGCTTGCCACCCACAAGGGTGGGGCGGTTCAGGTTGCCCGGTATTTTCTGTCACGCATCGAAAATCAAAGCAGTGCGGTGTTTCTGAGTGTTACCCAAGACCGTGCCTTTGCTGAGGCGCGTGACGCCGATGAACGGCTTGCCGCGGGGCGTCCCTTGTCCCCCCTCGATGGTGTGCCGCTGGCTTGGAAAGACCTTATCGACATGGCTGGCACGCGCACGACCGTTGCCTCCAGCATGTTCAAAGACGCGCCGAATGCCGAAGCAGATGCACCCGCAGTGCGCCGTGCCGCGCAGGCGGGAATGGTCAATCTGGGCAAAGTCAACATGGCAGAGTTTGCCTATTCCGCCTTGGGTCAAAATCCGCATTTTGGCACACCGCTGAACCCAAATGGGGACGAACCTCATGCACCAGGCGGATCATCATCCGGCTCAGGCGTGGCGGTTGCTGCTGGACTTGCACCTGTTGCAATTGGGTCAGACACGGCAGGGTCCGTGCGCATTCCAGCGTCCTACTGCGGTGTCGTCGGGTTCAAAACTTCCGAAGGGCGGGTGTCTACTGATAGCTGTTTTGCATTGTCACGCACCCAAGATACCTTGGGCCCACTGGCGCATTCGGTTGAAGATTGTGCGTTGGTTTTCAACGCGCTGACTGGCCAACCGGATCGCCCCATTGAGTTTGTCACACTGGAACAGCTGAGCCTCTTGGTGCCTGAGGGTTTTGTGATGGATGGATTGGCCCCGTCTGTGGTCGCCGCCTTTGAAAGTAGCCTAGAAAGACTGGAACGCGCCGGCGTGCGCATCCGCCGCCAGTCGATCCCGGCCCTAGACACGGCGGCCCAGATGCTGCGCGACATGGGTTCTATCGTTGCAGCGGATGCGTTTCACGAGCACCGCAAGATCATGGACAGTAGCGATGCGGACCGCATGGACCAACGAGTGCGAGCCAGAATTGAAATTGGTCGCAGTATGTCCGCGGCTGATCTTGTCGCACTGCAACGCCAGCGCGCGCTGGGTATGGAACAGATCCGCACTGCACTGGATGGCGCATTTCTTGTGATGCCAACCACACCTGATACTGCCCCCCCGTTGAGCGCGTTTGAGGGCGATGACGCGGCCTTTGCACACCACAATCTACGGGCGAACCGGAACACCAGCATCGGGAGTTTTTATGACCTGCCCGGTCTCGCAATCCCCAACGGGCATGACGCGGCGGGGATGCCAACAAGCTTTCTTCTGAGCGCCCCCAACGGTTCTGACCATCCACTGCTCGCCGCAGGAATGGCTGCTGAAAAGAGAATACGAAATGATATTTGAACAAACTGGAGAGGATAGGGGATGATACGAGTTGGCGTGGACGTAGGCGGTACATTTACCGATATCGTGCTGGAACGCACGCGGGTCGTTGGGGAAGACGAACAGCAGGTGGTGGTGACAAAAGTACCTTCCACCCCGCATGACCAGTCCGAAGGGGTGGTCGCCGGTGTCTTGCAGGTCTGCAAGCAGGCCGGTGTTGCCCCCAGTGACATTGACGTGTTGTTTCACGGCACAACTGTTGCAACCAACATGGTGATTGAACGCAACGGTGCCGACGTCGGCATGCTGACCACCCGTGGTTTCCGCGACATCATGCACATGGCGCGTCACAAACGCCCCCATAACTTCTCGCTGCAATTTGATGTGCCGTGGCAAAGCAAGCCGCTGGTCAAACGGCGCAATCGCATTCCAATAACCGAACGGCTTGCCCCGCCAACGGGCGAGATTGAAACGCCAATGTCCGAGGACGAAGTGCGCGCCGCTGCT
>Ga0075467_10004406_pt1 | contig 10458 bp, 13 predicted proteins | sample DEB08_DNA_9_FD_75067 | JGI IMG/M metagenome (GOLD analysis project Ga0075467, IMG submission 75067) | Aqueous microbial communities from the Delaware River and Bay under freshwater to marine salinity gradient to study organic matter... | ecosystem: Environmental > Aquatic > Marine > Coastal ... | reverse complement strand
TAAGTTTAAAATTGTAATTATAATTAATAATTGTTTCGGTATTATGAACGCTGATTTAAACTACTCCCACGATGAATTTACGTTACATAACGTAGCCGCCCAAAGCTTTAACGACAGAGCTTCTTTCAATGATAGTGCCCAGAGATCTTATTATGATTCGAGCCTGATTAAGAACAAAGGCATTGGTAACGGACTTGAATACACCGCCAATAGAAGTCCAGTGAAACACATTGCAGTTGCGGATGACGAGCAAAAGACTAAGTTCACCGATGAAGTTTTCCATGACATGGAAGACAACAGCGCTCACACGAAACCATACAATCTCTCTAAGAATACTGAATTCAGACAAAGCAGCCCTGCAAAACCTCTTCATCCAACTGTGCAGTAAGTAGTCAACACTGCTGAGCAGCAATTCTTCTCTGACTCAAAGCAGGCTGCCTTAGCTATGGAGTTTATGAAGTCGTAAGAATACAAACAGTGGGTGATTGCCAGAGCTGAACAGTATCGCAGAGATGACGAAATGAAAACTTAACAAGCATATTTAAAGAATACTCTTGGAATGCCAGTTGAGGAATACAACACCAAGTAAATTCCCATGTCTAATCGACACCCTAATCTTTATGATAAGAATAGCGTTAATGACAGCTTGCACGAGCAAGAAAGCTATCCTGAGTTCAAGCGCATGCTTTACAATGACAATACCTCATAAGGTGAGAATCGATTGAACATCTAAACAGCACAGAGTCTCTACTCTTTCAACAAAGATAAGATGGGTGATCAGCTAGCCAAAGACTTCATGCGTCAAAGTGCATTGACGAACTACCCAGAGTTCCAAAATGGTGTGGCCAAAGCTGAAGAATAAACCAGCTTTAATTTTGGCAAACAATAACGCCTCCCTATCAAGCAGAGAATTCAAGAGTATCAAAAGGACCCTGAATCATACGAGCTTCACAAGGGTGCTCTTCCTCAGAGAAAGTATACTCCGCCAAAAACAAACAAAATGACTGTTTCACCCTCGATTAATCATTAAGCAACGGACACATTTAAGCCAGCGCTTACAAAATCTCTCAAGGAGAGAGTTGGAAAAAGAGCATAAGCACACGTTGCTGACAGATTGTCAAGGTCTCGATCGAGAAGTAAGAGTCCTGGGCCAATGACGGGAAAAGAAATGCTTGAAGCTGTGAAATAAAACCTCAAGAGCAAATACCTAGGTCTTAAACAGGGCGATGGTCAAATGGCTTACAACGGAAGAACTGTCCAAAGAAAGTAGGTAAACAAAGGCGCCTTTGCTGGAGATCAAACCCTGGGCTCATCTTTTAACGATAGAGACGGCTACTTTTCAAATGAAAACACGAGCAAAAGACCATTTAGCGGCACCAAATCTCAAAAGTACAAACCTGCAGTGAAAAAAAGCATGAGAGCTTTTATCAATATGTGCCAAAAACTCATTAACCAAGAGAAATTTGAATAGTGCAAGAAAGAAACTGAGAAAGCATTGAAGACAAAGGCTTACGGAGAGATCCCTCAAGATGCCAAGCTATATTTACTTTGTGGAATGGCCAATATGAAATGTGGTTATCTAATTATTGCCGAACAGATGCTCAGCAAGTGCTTAGTTTTCCCGGAGATCAAAAGTCAGGCACAAGCAGTCCTTGCAAAGGTCTACAAGGAGCAGGGACAATACTAACAGGCCGTCGACATGTTTACCCAGAACATGGATTCAACTCCCACTCATGAAGTTGCCTTTGAGCTTGGGCAACTACTCGCCCAGCAGCAGAATTACGACAAAGCCTTAATGCAACTTACTTCTTGTATTGAGCTTGCAAGGCTTGATCTTCTCAATATGGATGCTGGCAAGCTCGCGGAGTACTACATGCACCGTGCAGCAGTATTCGAAGCCCTGGGTTTGATGGAACACAGTAAACGTGACCTCCACAGTATCATCGAAGCGGACCCCAACTTCATCCAAAAGTACCATTCCTAGGCCCTCGCACTTGAAGACTTAGGCTAGAGTGTTGAAGCCCAACGTATCAGAGACTTCATTTAGAAAATTTTAAAATGATCTGTGGATTTCAAATAATTATTTGTTCTTAATTATATTTATTAATTACACAATGGTCAATATTTATAATGCGGTATGCTTGCTGATTCTAGCGGGCGTATCTTCAGGATTAGAATCTCTGCCTCCAGAGACGTTGACGCAAAATGGGTTTGTGCAAGCAAGGAGGCTCTAAGGAAACGGGATATGTTTGATATAGGGTGGATCAGGCAATATGAAGTGTGAGCTTGGGGGTTCAAAGTGGAACTGTGAAACGTGCAATACCTTAGGTATTGTAAATAATCCATGTCCTCCAAGCGCTGGATGCCCAAATACAGACGACTGCAGTTAAGCACCCACACTCGGAACTTATACCAGTCCGGTTGTCGCAAGTCTCGATACCAGCGATAGCGCGTGGAAAACAGCAATAACAGGAGGTGCAGGAGACTACACTGACTTTCTAACCGGTTGGACCTCTCCATGCGGAATGACTTGCTCCCTCACCTGGTCTTAATCGGTCGGTAACGACGCTTCGGGTAACCCTTACTATAATACAGGAGAAATCTAGTGGGGTGGCTCAGGAACATTCTAGTACAAGGTTGATAGCCTTTACTACTTGCAAGTTAAAGCCACCTGCACAAATGTGTGGCACGACATTGAGATCCCTATTTCAATCTAGATAGTATGTACGGCTTCAACACCGGTAACAATTACGCAGTCAAACCCTACTTCGGGTACATTCACCATGGATGCGGCAGTTGATCCCTGGTTGTCGTTTGCTGAATTCGTCACTAATCCATTTTTGTGTACGTCAACGTACACCCTCACGGTCACAGATGGCAAAACAGCTCTTCAGACGTCTGTGTTGGCTGGTATAGCCATGACAAGCAACCTACCATACGTATAGCTTGGTACGGGTTATAGAAACGTCAAAGATACCTACCAATTCACAATTACAGCAACTTCAGGCGCAGGTACTCTAACTTCACCTACCTGGACTTTGAACGTTGTTTGTGGAGCTACCGGAATTGCAACAATCACGACCAGTTTAGGTACGACTTAGACTAAAGATTTGTTGGGTACCAACACCTATTTTGAGATTGACTAAATTGTCAACACCTTTGCGCCCACATGTGGAATCACTCTCGTTGAGTATGAATCTTCTGTTGGCTCAGGGACAGCTTCAACAGACTTTGCTGATGCATCAGGAGCTACTGCTATAACAGCAACTCAGTATCATGCTGTTCCGTTAACTCCTGGAGTCCTTGGAAGCTATACTTTCGGCTTGAAAGTCACATTTGAAGGAGGCTTCGTCGAAACACTAGCATCCACCTTGACTCTCACCTGTGGAGCAACAACAACTGGCCTCACACACGTGCAACCTGGAGGCTTTCCAACGACAGTCTCTCTTAACCTCATTGCTGGGACAGCAACTCAGGACGTTGCCTTCCCTGCTTTCACCACATCAGAGGGATGTGCTATGACAGCTTATGCGCTTGATGACGACAACCTCATAGGAAACGGACTAAATGCTCCAGCTGGGGCAACTCTACCTGCAACATGTGGTGGAGTGACTCCTTGCTAGACGATCACCTTGACAACCGACACTGTGCGCACCTATATGTTCTATGTGCATGCAACGAGCTATGGAACCCCAGTTAATAGTCCTTATAGCACACAAGTTACCGTAAATGTTGTATGTGGTGTCAATTCTGCAAGCGTTGCTGGCGCTGTGGCAAGCCCAGCTACAGGAACCACAATCAGCAAAGAATCTGGAAGTGCAGACTACTGGTTTGACATCGCATCTGTATCCAACACTGACTTTGCACTCTGTCCACCGACTGCGTTTGCTTACGTGACTGATACTTCGGGCACTGACACACCAGCTGCAGACTTTGCTGACAACACTAGTCCAACAGCTATATCTGGAACTTAGTTTGATGCTAAGCCATCAGTTTATGGAGCACCACGGACAATCAACTTTGCCTTCAAGGTCACTTTCACTGGAGGTTTCATCGCCAGGTACTCTTATATTCTCGTGCTTACTTGCAGTGCCACCACAACGGGCATCACTATCGTTGAAGATGCCACTTTTCCGACTGGAACGTTGGCCTCGCCATCTGTGACTCTCAATCTGATCGTTGGCACAGCATTCTAAGACGTTTCATTTCCAGCCTTTACAGTGGCTGAAGGCTGTACAATCACAGCTTATGCACTAGATGACAATACAAATAACTTAGACGGAATCATTGCTCCAGCTGACACCTCATTAGCTGCAACATGTGCGGGAGTGACTCCCTGTAGGACGATATCTGTGAAGACCGACACTGTCAGGACCTACTAAATTTACGTTCGAGTGACTGCTCAAGGAATGTCCAATGAGGCTTACAGCAGCTTGATTGTCGTAGATGTCGTTTGTGGCCCGAATTCGGCTGATGCAACTAATGCTGTCGCCAACCCAGTCGATGGCACCAGTATAAGTAGAGATGCTGGTTCGACTAACGCTTGGTTTGATATCACATCTGTCTCAAATACCATATACGCAGTCTGTGTGCCAAATTCATTCGCTTATGTGACTGACAGTTCAGGCACTGATACTAATTCTGGGGACTTTGTAAACAGTGGTAGCCCAACTCCTATCACCGCAACCTAGTTCCAAGCTGTCCCTTCTGACGACGGTACTCCTGCCACACTCACCTTCTCGTTCAAAGTGACATTCGACGGAGGCTATGTTGCTCGATATGCTTACACGCTGGTACTGACATGTGGACCCTCAACAACAGGCCTGAACATAGTGGAGGATGGTTCGTTCCCAAATGGGAACAACGACTTCTTCATCACTCCTACTTCAGGTGCTACACAAACATTGACCTTCCCAGCCTTCACAGTCACGCATGGATGCTTGGTAACTGCCTATGCTCTAGATGACGACAAAAATGATGGAAATGGAATAATCTCTCCGGTTGACGCAAGCTTGCCAGCGGTTTGTGGACCTACTTGCTTGACCATTACGATTAATACTGTAGCTGTACAGTAGTATGACCTCTACATTTATGTGACTGCTCAAGGCACAGGTAACACCGACCACAGTGCTAAAATCACAATTAGAGTAATGTGCGATACTGCTCAAACTACAATTACCGAGAGTACTTTTGACACTGTACAGTACGTGCCTGCGGGCACTGACCCCTTGGTCACACGCTTCTTGATGCCGTACTTCACAGTTAATCCTGCTGCATGTGGCATCTCACAATATGCCCAGACCTAAGACAACTGGAGAGTAAAGAAAGACAACAGATTAGACGAGTTTGGCATCCTCGACACTGTCAACAGCTAGGTCTACATCAAACCTAAGAACGCTTAGATGACAGTTGATCAGTAAATTTAGTTTTACGTTCATGCTGAGACAAGTGGTGGAATTAAGGAGCATTACACAAGGTATGTCACCCTCACTATTGGTTGCGGCACTTTCATCGATATCATATTCGACAGCGCAACGTTTGTGACCAACCCAGCTCCATACGTGATTGGAAGCAGCCCGAATATGTACTACACTATCCTCGGACTTGTCACGACTGCCTCCCCAACAATATGCCCTCTTGTTGAGTACACCATCTCAAACAACCCTTCGGCTGAAATCATTTATCCTCCAACAAACCCAACCATATTGGCAGCTTGTCCAGCCTTCCCGACTCCGTGCAGTCTGATTGAAATTCAGCCAATTGGTGAGAACACAAATTACTAGTTCGACGTGACAGCATATTCAGCCACTGATTCTAACAATGATCCGGCAACAAGGAATTCAATGACAAAAACAATCACCATGCAGTTTGTATGTGGATTAGCATCGTAATCCCTGGTCTTTGACGAGACTACCAGCAACTTTGGAGCAACCCTTCCAAGAAATGGAGCCAACATTGAGATTGATGTGTTTTTGAACAGTGGAACAGCCGACACGGTTACTCTCTCATTCTCCAAGTTCACCGAGAGCTACTCTCTCGGCTGTCTCGTGAGTGCAGTGGTTCTCACAGATGCAGGCGGGGCTGCTTTCTCAGGATTGCCTGCTCCAACCTTTGATGCAGCCACAAGAGCCTACACAATTGACATTGACACAAGCACACTGACTTCGTTTGTGTTCAAGATAGCTGCTACAGCGCAAGGAGGTTCTTCAGCATCTTCGCCCTTGATTACTGTAAATGTCAAGTGTGGTAGTGAAATGGTGACAATGTTGACAAACACAGACTACCTAGTTTACAACCTAGGTTCATCATATTCAGAGGACATTAACGCCAAATGGTACGGCTTTTGGTCGAGTGACAAGACTTAGTGTCCTATTTCAAACTACAAGCTATACTCTGATGCTTTCTTGGCAGTTGATATTACCACTTCAGGTAGTCCTTCACTAATTGCAAGCCCAACTCTCGCCAATGGCGCAATTCTTAACACAGATGGAACGACCCCAATGTAAACCGTTGTGTATATGAAGGGGTTAACAGACGGTGATGTGTCAGGGTTCATTACCATTTAGGTCACTATCTGTGGTCTTGAAACTCTCACTTTAGTGAACAGCACCACTTAAGACATCGCCCTTGCAGTTGGAACCCATACAACAGGCCTAAACGACATCGCCTGGAGCAACTTGACTGGCTTCTATAACTTCATTGCTGGACCTGGCTCCCATGTTGAGTGTGGAATCAGTTCTTGGACTCTCTGGCAAGATGCTGCTTGCACAATTCCTTGGACAGATACAGCAAAGGCTCAGTTGATCAATGATCCTGCAACTGGGGAGTATAGAATTCAGCTGTATAGTTCCACGCCATTTGCTCAACAGACGCTCTACATCCGCAGAGAAACCAAAGGAAATAAGGTCGCCATTCAGGGCATAAACTTTGAGACCTGTGGCAGTGAAAGCATCTTATCAATGGACCCCACCTTTCTCTCAGTATCCCTTGACTACCTCGTAGGCTCTCAATCAGGAACCGATCCAAACCTACAGATCTACCAAAGCTCTACGTTCAGGCCTAAGTTCAGATCTAACTCAAGACTGTGCCCCATCGTGAACATGAGACTGGTTCGAGTAGACTATATTGGCAACTATGTTAGCTATGAGGGATAAGACATGTTGTTCACCTCTCAGGGTGAGATCCACATAAACACAACCGAAATCATTAACAGACCTGTGGACACGGTCTTTGTAGAGCTCATCTCTAAGGGAAACGTAACCTACTACTTGCCCTTCAATGTCAACATCGTAGAGATACCTCCTGTTGTCATTCCTAACATGCCTCCCTTTATGACTTTGCCTCCTTCAGCAAGTGGCGCTACCAAGACTTACGACCCTGAAGTGGACGAGGCTCTGCACATCGAGGTACCCATGGGAGAGTTTGGAGACGACAGGCAGCTGGTTGAGATGCAAATCGTGTCGGACACACTGGGACTCTTGACTTTTTCGTTCTCTGGTACAGCTCCTAACCCTAATATTACTGATTCAGTCTATATGAGCTATGAAAACTCCAAGAAAATGTTCTCAATCGATATTGCTGGTACCGAAGAAGAGATCCTGCCTTTTATCGGGAAGCACGACATCAAAGTGGTGCTTACAGACAACGAGACAGCAACGACTGAGTACCGATTCACAGTGACCATCTTGAATAAGGAGGTGTTAGCTGCAGTGGTCATTGAGATTGAGGAACAAGTTGTTATCGAGGAAAAGGTTGAGGAGGTTGAAGTGCCTTAATTCAACTTTACCTTCGAGCGAAAGACTTGCACGGCCTTTATCGAATCCATCGACGAGTTTGGGCTGATGACTGTTCGATTCAATACGCCAATGAGGATGGCAAATTTTAATCTGACATACTTAAATTCTACAGTGATGGACATTTACATGAAGCCCGAGAACAATTGGCCCGTATTTGAAGACGACTTCGATATGTCCAAGCTTAACTTTACCTGGAACGTGACAGAGTATGGCAATGGCACTGACTTTATGCTCATCCAGATTGAATGGAACGATGTGTTTGCTATTTCACCACTGCCCATATAAGACCAGCTAGTGTTGCACATCAAGGACGTTCGAGATTACTTCATCTCAGAAACAAACCTTGTTGACTTGCACAACAACTATACCACTTTGTCAACCAGAGTGCCCAGACAAATGGAGGACACCGCTCTTGCGTAGTCACTCACCCTGGCAGCCAGTTCAACAAAAGGTATGATGCAGGGCTCATTGGTCATGACTATTGGCACCAACGCCATTCTCTCCATTGGTCTTTCCTAGATCACAAGTTTGATCAACTCTCTCCAGCTGATCTTCCACCTTCCTATCATGTCCATCATTCCACCGAGCAACGTCCTCACCATGTTCAAAATTGTAATCCCAGTCGTAATGTTCGATATCATGGAGAGTATCACTTACTTCCAAGATTTGTGGCCTGACTCTGAGGACGACATGCTGAATTCACCAAACCTTCGCCTGACACAGCTGGTTGACATCGGCTATGATTCGTTTAACCCTATCCTGAACCTCGGCACGCTCTTCATGTTCATTCTGATGTATCTAGTTCAGGTAGCTATCTTCATTTTCATTGTCTGGCCCTTACGATACTTCAAGTTCATAAGGGGTCCGACCTACTTCGCCATCAAGAACCGACTTTTCTGGAAAGCAATCATCTTTATCCTTGTGGAAGGCTACATTGAGTTCATTCTCTCCGCGAGACTACTTTTTGCCTCCCATCAAGGCAGCGTCGACAGAACTCCTCTACAATGGACTGTATGCTGGTTCATCGTAGGAATATGCGCCATCCTGATGCCAGTGCTGTATACTATGCTTGCTACACAGAAGCTTATTATCTTGAGGAAGTCAAAGCGATTCAGACGTAGATGGCTTAGTCTCTATGACGATATCAACATCAAGGACAAGTGGGGCCTACTCTTCAACATCATTTTCTGCCTCAGGAGAATAATTTATGTAGAGATTGCTTTTACGTTCCAAGCTTACCCTTGTTAGCAGATCCAACTACTTCTTCTTATAGGAATGTTCGTCTAAATCTACATTGGCAGAGTATAGCCAGTCGCCCTCAAAGTGATGAACAGCTTTGAGTTTTTTAATGACATTTGTGTGTTCCTTATAACTCAGCATTTCTTGCTCTTCACCGATATCGTACCAGATAGTGAAACACAATTTTTGATTGGATTTAGCTGCATTGGCCTCACGGCTTTGTGCATATTGGTCAACATGGCTCTTGTGATGAGGAACCTTTGCTATTTCTTTAAACTTGTTTCAAAAAAGTACGGAAAGAGAGTGCTTAAGTTCTACGAGCCCGAACTTAATATTATTGATGGCAAGATTAAAGCATGGAAGGCCAAAAGACGAGCAGCTTAAGAGAAAGCAGAGGAGGAAAGAAAGAAGGCTATCGAAGAGCACAGAAAGGATGTAGAGAGGAGATAGGCTGAGTTGAATAAGAAGCTGGGCATCGAAGAAGTGCCCAAATAATTGACTAAATAAGAGGCGGATTCTCCCAAACTAAAGGTCAAGGAGAAGAAAAAGAAAAAGATGAAGAAAGTCCGCATCTAGGATGAACCAGAGGAAGAGAAGGAAGACAGCCATGAGAGTTTCTTCCATCCAGACCCTAACTAAATCAATGTGCCCTACTTTGACGATATTTAACAGGCAAACAACTTCGATGAGAATTTCAACAGAGAGTACGACGAGCACATGAAGAACCTATCCTTGATGGAAGAAGACAAGAAGAAGAAATACCTTGATGGACTGAAGAAAAGGAACACGGATTAGAAGCTCGCCAAGATAGAGAAAACTCTTGTCGAAGGGAATCTTGTCCATTCATCTCCACCTACTGATCCTTCTGAAGATTAAAGTCCCTGGAGAAGGATTGGAGGGCCCTCTTAGCCGTTTAATGGTTTCGAGCCCAATAACATGTTGATCATGTAGAACTATGCCGGCAAAGATATCCTTGCTACACCAAGGTTTCCACAAGGGGCAATTGTCACTGAGACTCCCGACCTTCAGCATATTCAAGCAGAAGAAACAAAACTTTTCGAAAACATGGTCCCCTTGCAGTTCTTTGACCCCAATGCTCGCAACCCAAGGACCAATCCAGAAATGCTGACTCAAGAGCCAGAAGCTGCCCTCAAGTTCTACGAAAACTTAGTTAAGAATAAGCCCGAAGACCTCCCCACCAGGCTGAAGAAACAAGCTGAACTAGACTACGAAAGGGCCAAGCAATCCGTTGCTGCCAAATCTGGCCTCGAAGCACAGATGCAAGGCGCTGAAAGTACCAAAATTGTCTCTCGCATAAGCAGAATACGTAAAGAAATTGCAGACGGGTTCGCCAAGATTGAGAATAAATGAACAAATACAAAAATTAACTTACTTTTTCATATCAATGGGGTTTTGGGGTTTT
>Ga0075467_10004404_pt1 | contig 10459 bp, 8 predicted proteins | sample DEB08_DNA_9_FD_75067 | JGI IMG/M metagenome (GOLD analysis project Ga0075467, IMG submission 75067) | Aqueous microbial communities from the Delaware River and Bay under freshwater to marine salinity gradient to study organic matter... | ecosystem: Environmental > Aquatic > Marine > Coastal ... | reverse complement strand
GGGCGAGGGCGGCCACGGGTTCGGGGCTGTCGAGCCGCTCTTCCATGCGCGCGATGGCATGGGCGATGCGGGGGTCCATGCGGGGGCGGTTGCTTTGAGTTTGCGGATCAGACCCATCGCGGGGCGTAGTGATAAAGCTGGCGGCGACTTGGTGGGCGAGGGCGGCACCGTGACGCTGGGCAATCAGGTGCAGCATCAGATCGGCTGCTGGGGCCGCACCGCCTGCGGTAAAGCGGTTGCGGTCGATGACAAAGCGGTTTGGCACCACGTCAATTTCGGGGTGGGCGGTGGCGAGATCTTCAAAATCTTCCCAATGCACGGTGGCGCGGTAGCCGTTGAGCAGGCCTGCGCGGGCCAGCACCCATGGGCCTGCATCAATTGCACCGATGGCCGCAAAGCGCGGAGCCTCACGGCGCAACGCGGCGATCAGGGGGCGGGTCGCCACCTCTGCCTGTTTGAAACCTGCGATGACCACCAGCGCATCGGCCCCTGCCGCTTGGTCTAGCGTGCCGGAGGAGGGGAGTTCGATGCCGCAGGTCAAGGGCACGGGCGCGTCATCGGGGGTGAGGATCCGCCAGCGGTAGGCCTGCGCGCCAAGGTGGCGGTTGGCAGAGCGCATGGGGTCGAGCGTGCTTGCCACCTCGAGGATCGAGGCTTGTGGCAGGACCAGCACGGCGAGGGTGAGGGGATCGGTTGAGGTGGCGAAAATTGTTGCGGGTTTTGTCATGTATCCTTCGTAAATTGCAAAACAGGCTTTGCCAAGCCCGTTAAGCTGGCCGCAAAAGGGAGAGAGCCATGCCATTGCAAATGAACCGCGACGTTTTCATCACCTGTGCCGTGACCGGATCGGGCGGCACCCAAGACCGGAGTCCGCATGTTCCACGCTCGCCCCAGCAAATCGCCGAGAGTGCGATTGCGGCGGCAAAGGCCGGTGCGGCGGTGGTGCATTGCCATGTGCGCGACCCCGAAACTGGCAAGCCGAGCCGCGACCCGAAGCTGTACCGCGAAGTGACCGAGCGGATCCGCGACAGCGACACCGATGTTGTGTTGAACCTGACCGCCGGGATGGGCGGCGATTTGATGTTTGATGGCACGGAAAAGATGGGCCAGATGGCGGGCAATTCCGATATGGCGGGTGCCGAAGAGCGTGTGGCGCATGTGGTCGAATGCCGACCCGAGATTTGCACGCTTGATTGCGGCACGATGAATTTTAATGAGGCCGATTATGTTATGGTCAACACCCCCGGCATGCTGCGCGATATGGCGCGTCGCATGGTGGCATCGGGTGTGCGGATCGAGATTGAGGCCTTTGACACGGGGCATCTGTGGTTGGCCAAGGAACTGGCAAAGGAAGGGATTATCCCTGATCCGGTGTTGGTGCAGCTGTGCATGGGGGTGCCGTGGGGCGCGCCGGATGACATGAACACCTTTATGGCGATGGTGAACAATGTGCCCGACAGTTGGCATTGGTCGGCGTTTGCCATTGGGCGCCACCAGATGGCCTATGTTGCCGCCAGCGTTCTTGCGGGGGGCAATGTGCGTGTGGGGTTGGAAGATAACCTGTGGCTGGAGAAGGGCGTTTTGGCGACAAATGCGCAATTGGTGGAGCGCGCCGTGGGGATCATCACCGCGATGGGTGCGCGGGTGATTACGCCTGCCGAAGTGCGCACACGGTTGAAGCTGGAAAAACGCGCGCCGATGGCGAAATAGGGCGCGCGCATGGAAAAGGTAAAATTTACTGCGATGAAGGATGGCGATGCCGAGGATTACGCCTTCCTGACCTCGCACGAGATCGACTATGCGGCTGGCACAGCAGACCGACTGCTGAAAGCTTTGGTGGAACTGGACAAGGGCCTTTCTGGCTACCAAATCTCGCGGCTCGGCCATTCTTTGCAGGCGGCGACGCGGGCGTGGCGGGCGGGGGCGGATGACGATTGGGTTGTCTGCGCTTTGTTGCATGACATTGGCGATATATACGCGCCCTATAACCATGATGAATATGCCGCCGCCATTCTGCGGCCCTTTGTGCGCGAACAATGCGCTTGGGTTGTGGAAAAGCATGGCGATTTTCAGCGACTGTACTACGCGCATCACACCGGAGGCGACCCGAACAGCCGTGAGAAATATCGCGACCATCGCTATTTCGAGGATTGCGAATCGTTTTGCGAAGCTTGGGATCAATCCAGCTTTGACCCGGCCTATGGCTATGAACAGGTAGAGTTTTTTCGGCCCATGGTGGAGGCAGTCTTTGCCCGCAAAGCCTATGATCCGGCAGTAATTCGGGCGGGCGAGCGCGTGGCGCTATCGGATCCGTCTTTGGCAAATGAAAGGCGTGTGGGATGACAAGAAAAGCAGCAATCATTGGTGGTGGGGTTATTGGCGGCGGTTGGGCGGCACGATTTTTGCTGAACGGCTGGAATGTGTCGGTGTTTGACCCGGACCCGGAAGCTGCGCGCAAAATTGGCGAAGTCATGGCCAATGCGCGGGCGTCACTTCCAGCATTATCGGACATTCCGATGATGGAAGAAGGGGTTTTGAGTTTTGCCGATACTATCACCGAAGCTGTGGAGGGTGCTGAATATATTCAGGAATCTGTATCAGAGCGGTTGGAACTGAAACACCGGATCTTTGCACAAATCCAACAATCTGCGCCAGATACGTTGATCGGGTCATCCACGTCAGGGTTCAAGCCAAGCGAGTTGCAGCAAAATGCGGCCAACCCAGCGATGATCTTTGTCGCCCACCCGTTCAACCCGGTCTACCTGTTGCCTTTGGCCGAAGTGGTGCCGTCGGCTGCCAGCGATTTGGCGGCGATCGAGCGGGCCAAGGAGATTTTGCGCGAAATCGGAATGTTTCCTTTGCATGTGCGCAAGGAAATTGACGCCCATATTGCGGACCGGTTTCTGGAAGCGGTCTGGCGTGAGGCTTTGTGGTTGGTCAAGGACGGGATCGCCACGACAGAGGAGATTGACGAGGCCATCCGCATGGGCTTTGGCCTGCGTTGGGGGCAGATGGGGCTGTTTGAAACCTACCGCGTGGCGGGGGGCGAGGCCGGGATGAAGCATTTCATGGCGCAGTTTGGGCCGTGTTTGCAGTGGCCTTGGACCAAGCTGACCGATGTGCCGGAGTTTACCGAAGAATTGGTGGACCTGATCGCAGGCCAGTCGGACGCGCAATCGGGTGCCTATACGATCCGCGAGTTGGAGCGTATCCGCGATGGCAACCTTGTGGGCTTTTTGCGGGCGTTGAAAGACCGGAACTGGGGCGCGGGTAAAGTGCTACGGGAACACGACGAGCGCCGCCGCGTGGCGTTTAGCGATGGGACCCGTGAGATTACGGCGGCCCCGTTGGCCATGGCGCAGATGCAGGTTTTGCCGGGCTGGATTGATTACAACGGGCATATGACGGAAAGCCGCTATTTGTTTGCGGCGTCGGAAACCTCGGACGCGTTTTTGCGCTTTATTGGTGCGGATATGGATTATGTGGCCACGGGGTTCAGCTATTACACGGCGGAAAGCCATATCATGCACAAAGGTGAGGCCAAGCTGGGGGACAGGTTGACCGGAACATTGCAAGTGCTGGCGGCAGACGAAAAGCGGATGCATATTTTCATTTGCATTCAAAAGGATGGCGTGGATGTGGCAACCATTGAGCAGATGCTGCTGCATGTTGATATGGCTGCGGGGCGGGCGGTTGCGGCACCCGCTGCGATATTGGACCGCTTGATGCCGGTGGCTGCGGCCCACGCAAGTGTTGCGCTCCCAGTGGCTGCGGGAAGGTTCACAGGTCAACGCAAATGACGCGGGTTCTGATCACTGCCGGGGCCAATGGGATTGGCCTTGTCATGGCGCAAACCTTTGCCGCGACGGGCGCACGGGTTTGGGTGACGGATGTCGATGCGGCGGCGATTGCGGCTTTGCCGACGGGCCTGCGCGGTACCAGTGTCAGTGTGGCGGATGAGGCAGGTATGGCGGCGCTGATGGCTGAAATCCGCGCCGATTGGGGAGGCTTGGACACCGTCTGCGTCAATGCGGGCATCAAAGGGCCAACATCGGCAATCGTTGATACCGATTTGGCCGAATGGCGCGACTGTTTGGCTGTCTGCTTGGACGGCGCGTTTATCACGGTCAAGCATGCAGCCCCTTTGATGGCGGCGGGCGGGGCGATGGTGTTCACGTCGTCCACCGCCGGGCTTTACGGCTTTCCTTACCGCAGCCCGTATGCGGCGGCGAAATGGGCAATCATCGGTTTGATGAAAACGGCGGCGATGGAGCTGGGAGCACAAGGCATTCGCTGCAACGCTATTGCACCAGGATCTGTCGAAGGGCCGCGCATTGACCGGGTGTTTGCGGCTGAAGCGCAAGCCAAGGGCATGACGCCTGAGGCGGTTGCTGCAGGCTATGCCGCAGGCACCGCGCTGGGCTGTTTGGTCACGGCCCAAGACGTGGCAGATATGGCGGTGTTTTTGTCGCAAGCCCCACGCATTTCCGGCCAAGTCATTGCCGTTGACGGCTTTACAATCAACCCCGACCCAAAGGTGTAATCCATGTATTTCGGCATGACTGATGAGCAACGCATGATCGTTGACACCACCCGCGCCTTTGTCGAGGCAGAGCTTTACCCGCATGAGGCACTGGTGGAGCGCACCGGGCATTTGCCGATGGAGATTATCCGCGAAGTGCAGGCCAAGGCCATAGCAGCAGGGCTTTATGCGGCCAATATGCCTGAAGATGTGGGCGGCGCGGGCCTCGATACGCTGTCATGGTTGCTCTATGAGCGTGAACTGGGCCGCGCGAATTATGCCTTGCATTGGACCTGCGTGGCGCGCCCTTCGAATATCCTTCTGGCCGGAACGGCCGAGCAACGCGAGCGGTATCTACACCCTTGTATTCGTGGTGAAAAATGGGACTGTTTGGCGATGACAGAACCCGGCGCAGGGTCTGACCTTCGGGGCATGAAAGCGAGCGCGCGCCGCGACGGTGATGATTGGGTATTGAATGGCACCAAGCATTTCATCAGCCACGCGGACATCGCCGATTTCGCGATTGTCTTCATGGCAAGTGGCGAGGAAGACACGCCGCGCGGTCCCAAACGCCTGATCACCGCGTTTTTTGTGGATAAAGGGACGCCGGGATTCACCGTCCGCGACGGGTATCGCAACGTGTCGCATCGCGGCTATACCAACGCGATTTTGGAGTTTGACAATTGCCGCCTGCCTGCCGCGCAAGTGCTGGGCGAGGTACATAAGGGCTTTGAGGTCGCCAATACTTGGCTGGGTGCGACCCGCCTGCAGGTCGCGGCAACGTCCCTTGGCCGCGCCGACCGGGCGTTGGGGCATTCCGTGCAATACGCCGCCGAGCGTGAGCAGTTTGGCCAAAAGATCGGCAAATTCCAAGGCGTGAGCTTCAAGCTTGCCGATATGGCGATGGAGCTGAAGGCGGCTGAACTGCTGACCTGGGATGCGGCCTGGCGGTTTGACCAGGGCACGGTGACCGAGGCCGATATGTCGATGGCCAAGCTGAAAGCGACCGAAGTTTTGGCCATGATCGCAGATGAGGCGATCCAGATCCATGGCGGCATGGGCCTGATGGAGGATTTGCCGCTGGAGCGCATTTGGCGCGATGCGCGGGTCGAGCGAATTTGGGAAGGCACGTCGGAGATTCAGCGGCACATCATCAGCAGACAATTGCTGCGAGTCCATGGGGCATAGGGCGGAGGGGGCGCTCGCGCCCCCTCTTGGCCTAAAGGCCAATTCACCCCCCGAGGATATTTTTGAACAGAAAAAGTAACGGAGTGTTAACTGTGTTGCGACAAGATAAATCTACGGTACAGGCGGGGACGCCGATGACCGTAACAGGAAAAGGCACCTTGTCCCGTAGAATGGGGCAGGGTGCTGACCGCTCCTTTTTCTGTTTTAAAATATCTCGGGGTCCGGGGCAGAGCCCCGGCTGCCAGACAACCCGCGCGGTGCTCGGATGAAGGATCTCTCTCGCTTGCTTCGGCCACGCTCTATCGCCGTCATGGGGTCAGTCTGGGCTGAAAACGTGATTGCCCAATGTCAAAAGATGGGGTTTGACGGCCCCGTCTGGCCGGTGCATCCGACCAAATCCACAATTGGCGACCTCAAAGCATTTCCATCGCTTGCGGACCTTCCAACTCCCCCTGATGCGACCTTTATCGGCGTCAATCGCCATATCACGGTCGACATGGTTGGTCAGCTTTCCGCGATGGGTGCAGGCGGGGCCATTTGTTTTGCCTCTGGTTGGACCGAGGCGGGCGAGGCAGGGTTGCAGGCTGATTTGGTCGAAGCGGCCGGAGAGATGCCCATTCTTGGTCCCAATTGCTACGGTGTGATCAATTACCTTGATGGGGCGCTGCTGTGGCCAGATCAACACGGCGGGCGGCGGGTTGAACGAGGCGTGGCGCTGCTGTCACAATCCTCCAATATTGTGATCAACCTGACTATGCAGGCACGCGGGTTGCCCGTGGCCTATGTGGCCTGTTTGGGAAATGCAGCACAGGTCGGTTTGGCGGAACTCGCCGGCGCTTTGCTGGCCGATCCGCGGGTGACCGCGCTTGGGCTTTACGTCGAAGGCATTGATGACGCGCCGGGTTTTGCTGCAATGGCCGAAGCGGCGCGCATTGCGGGCAAAGGCATTGTCTGCATCAAATCCGGCAAGACCGAAGCATCGCGCAATGCCGCAGCTTCGCACACTGCAGCATTGGCAGGGGGCGGCGCGGCCTCGTCGGCGTTTCTTCGCCAAGCAGGGGTTGCCGAGGTCACAACCTTACCGGAATTGCTGGAAACCTTGAAGATTTTTCACGTCTATGGCCCGCGCATTGGTCCGCGTTTATGCTCGCTGTCATGTTCAGGGGGCGAGGCTGGCCTTGTGGCCGATCTTGCGGCACCTTTTAATATCGATTTTTCGTCCCCTTCGGATGCGCAGCGCACACGCTTGGGGGAAATACTGGGGCCGATTGTGACAATCGCAAACCCGTTGGATTATCATACTTTTATTTGGGGCGATGGGCCGCGGACCACAGATGTCTTTGCCACGATGTTGGCTGGCTACGACGCGGGGGTTTTTATCATCGATCCGCCGCGCCCGGATCTGTGTGATCCCGGGTCCTTTGCGCCGGCTCTGCAAGCAATTGAGGCGGCGGCAGAGATAACAGGAAAGCCTGCTTTCCCAGTGGCGTCCTTGCCTGAGAACTTTGACGAAGCACTGGCCATTGCGATGATGGCGCGGGGCACGGTACCGCTGATGGGGTTGGAAACTGCCCTTGGGGCGCTGGCCGCGGCGCAAACGCCGCCGGGTCTGGCGGGGTGGCGGCCCATGCCGCCGCGCAAGCCGACCCGCCTTGTGTTGCAAGATGAGGCCGCGGCCAAAGCTGCTTTGGCGGTTGCAGGTATTGCTGTGCCGCGTGGGGTAGTGGCCCAAAGTATGGCTGATCTGGCGGCTTTGTCGCGTGACCTTTCACCGCCCTTCGCGCTGAAAGGGCTTGGTTTTGTACATAAATCCGAGGTGGGTGCCGTGCGGCTGGGCCTAACCACCCTTGAGGGCCAAGCACCCATGGACGGTGCGACAGGTTATCTGTTGGAGGAAATGATCACGGGCACGATTACCGAGCTTTTGGCGGGCATCCGGCGCGATCCGATTTACGGTGTCACGCTGACCTTGGGCTTTGGCGGCGTGACCGCCGAGCTTTTGGCCGATACGGTGACCCTGATTTGCCCCGTGACGGCGGTCGAGGTGGAGACAGCTTTGCGTGGCTTGCGGCTCTGGCCTTTGCTCGATGGGTATCGTGGGCGGCCTAGTGCCGATGTGGGGGCTGTGGTTGACGCGGCGCTGCGGTTGCAAGCGATGATGCAAGACGCGCGCTTGGATGAGATTGAAATTAATCCGCTGATGGCGCGCGCGCAGGGTGCGATTGCGGCGGATGCGGTGATTTGGAAGGAAGCGATATGATGCAAATGCGAACCGATGGCCCAATCCTGACCCGGGTTGAGGGGGCGATATTAGAGGTCACCCTATCGCGCGGAAAAGCCAATGCGATTGATCTGGTCACCAGCCGGATCATGGGCGAGGTGTTCCGCGATTTTCGCGATGATGACGCCTTACGCGTCTGCATTCTGCGCGCCGAGGGCGAGAAATTCTTTTGCCCTGGTTGGGATTTGAAGGCGGCGGCGGATGGTGATGCGGTTGATGGTGATTACGGCGTTGGCGGCTTTGGCGGTTTGCAGGAATTGCCGCATTTGAATAAGCCTGTGATCGCCGCAGTGAACGGGATTTGCTGTGGTGGTGGGCTGGAGCTGGCGCTGTCGTGTGATCTGATTTTGGCGTCGGAGACAGCGACTTTCGCGCTTCCGGAAATTCGGTCCGGCACGGTTGCCGATGCCGCATCGATCAAACTACCCAAGCGAATCCCGTACCATGTTGCGATGGACCTTTTGCTGACGGGCCGCTGGTTCGATGTGCAGGAGGCGCAGCGCTGGGGCTTGATCAAGGACATCTGCGCACCCGGCGACTTGCTGGTGCGGGCTTGGGATCTGGCGCGGTTGTTGGAATCGGGGCCGCCGCTGGTTTATGCCGCGATCAAGGAAGTGGTGCGCGAGGCGGAAGATATGCGCTTTCAAGACGCGCTGAACCGGATCACCAAGCGACAGTTGGCGACGGTGGACAGGCTCTATTCGTCAGACGATCAATTGGAGGGCGCGCGGGCTTTTGCGGAAAAGCGCGATCCGGTTTGGAAGGGGCGCTAAGCCCCATCGTGGTGCTTGGTGCTGAGGCTGTTTAGGTATTTGGACCAAGATGAAGGGGTAAGGGCGTGCATGATTACACCAGCCACGTGGTTTGGACGGGCAATACAGGTACTGGCACGGCGCATTACAAAGGCTATGCCCGGACATGGGATATTGCCGTTCCGGGCAAGCCCGTGGTGCATTGCTCCAATGACCCGCTTTTGGGTGGTGATCCGGCTAAAATGAACCCTGAGGATTTGCTGCTATCGGCACTCTCGGCCTGTCATATGCTGTGGTATTTGCATTATGCCGCAGAGGCTGGGGTAATTGTAACACGCTATGAGGATAGCCCGATGGGTGTGGGCGAAGTTGGCGCCGGTGGCGCGGGGCGGTTTGTCTCAGTGGAACTGCGCCCGATGATTTGGGTCACGGCAGGGACAGATCTGGTGGAGGCTGAGGCGATTCATCACCGCATTCACGCAGTGTGTTTCATCGCCCGGTCGGTGAATTTTCCCGTCACCTATGCTCCGCGATTTGAGATCGCTGGGTAAGTCAAACTCGACATTGCCCGTCGCTTTAGGCTAAGGCGCGGGCGGATTTGGGCGCTAGGGTGGCGGCAACAATAAAGAGGTGCCGCGTGGCAGAGATTGACTTTTTGATCGTGGGTGCAGGGTCGGCCGGGTCGGTATTGGCTGAGCGGTTGAGCGCATCGGGCAAGCATAAGGTTTTGGTGTTGGAGGCGGGCGGGTCGGACCGGCGGTTTTTCATCTCGATGCCCTTGGGCTATGGCAAATTGTTTTACAACAAAGCTGTGAACTGGGCCTATGAAACCGATGTCGATCCGGGGCTTGGTGGCAACCGCGATTATTGGCCGCGTGGTAAGGTTTTGGGCGGATCTTCCTCTATCAACGCGATGGTTTGGATACGCGGCCAGCGTGAAGACTATGACGAATGGGGCGCAGTTGGCGGAAGCGATTGGGGCTGGGATGCGGCCTTGGAGGCCTACCGTGCGATTGAGGATAATGAGGCGGGGGCGGATGCGTGGCGTGGCGCTGGCGGGCCGTTGTTTATTTCGGCCAATAAGGATGGTTTGCACCCATTGGTGCGCAATTATCTGGATGCGTGTGTGCAAGCGGGGCTGCCCGAGACGGCCGATTTCAACGGGTCTGTCCAAGAAGGGGCGGGCGTCTACCAGATGACGATCAAGGGCGGGCGGCGCAATTCCACCGCGCGGGCGTTTTTGCGCCCTGCGATGAAGCGCGCGAATTTGGAGGTGCGCACGCATGCTCATGTGACCCGCGTGGTGTTTGAAGGCAAACGCGCGGTAGGGGTTGAGGTGGCGCGAGGGGGGAGCCGCGAGGTGATCCGCGCGCGGGAGGTGATTTTGGCGGGGGGGGCGATCAATTCGCCGCAATTGTTGCAATTGTCGGGGATCGGGCCTGCGGAACATTTGGCGGGGTTGGGGCTGCCGGTTTTGGTGGGCAATGACCATGTGGGCGGCAATCTGAACGACCATCAAGGGCTGAACTATACGTTTCGTATGAAGGTGCCGACCTATAATGACATCTTGCGCCCGTGGTGGGGCAAGGCGTTGGTGGGGATGCAATACCTGTTGCAGGGTAGGGGGGTGCTGTCGAAAAGCATCAACCATGCCGGGGGTTTTTTCCGGAGTTCGCCTGATCTGAGCCGCCCGAATATGCAGCTTTATATGCAGGC
>Ga0075467_10004403_pt1 | contig 10462 bp, 10 predicted proteins | sample DEB08_DNA_9_FD_75067 | JGI IMG/M metagenome (GOLD analysis project Ga0075467, IMG submission 75067) | Aqueous microbial communities from the Delaware River and Bay under freshwater to marine salinity gradient to study organic matter... | ecosystem: Environmental > Aquatic > Marine > Coastal ... | reverse complement strand
GCCGAGATAGGCTTCCGCCGTTTCCTTCATTTTCTGCAAGGTATAGGCGGAAATCTGGGACGGGCTGTAATCTTCGCCGCCGGCTTTCACCCAGGCATCGCCATTCGAACCCTTGACGATCTGATAGGGAACCAGTTCCATATCCTTTTTCGTCATCGGATCATCGAACCGGCGACCAATCAAGCGTTTCACCGCAAAGATCGTGCTTTCGGGGTTGGTGACTGCCTGGCGCTTGGCCGGCTGACCGATCAGGCGCTCGCCATCCTTGGTGAATGCGACAACCGACGGGGTGGTCCGTGCGCCTTCCGAATTTTCGATTACCTTTGGCTTTCCGCCATCCATAACGGCAACACAGCTGTTGGTGGTGCCCAGATCAATTCCGATAACTTTACCCATAAATCCCTCAATCAATTTTCTAACATTAGCAAAATTGCCGCCCGGCCCTGTTCAATCGGCACCGTTACGGCTTCGTTAGGCGATATAGGTGGCATTTTTCTTGGCACAAGACGTGAGACATCCTACATTTGAAAAATCAACGCAAAACAACCATATCGGGACTGATTTGCAACGGTTTAACGAGGTATCAACATGAACAAGATCGCCATCACGCTCGCCGCATCGACCGCATTCCTGCTGGCCTCCTGCGGTCAGGGGGACATACTCTATGCCGACAAGGCCGTGGTCAACCTGTCTCCCGTCGAAGGCAATCCGTCGGCCGGCTATATGACTCTGCATGGCGGGCGCACCGACGTCGCGCTGGTCGGGGTGACTTCCGACGACGTGCTGCGCATGGAGATGCACGAGACGGTCAAGAAAGACGGCATGATGAGCATGGCCCCGCTCAAGTCGATTCCGGTGCCGGCCGGAAAGACGGTGAAGCTGGAGCCCGGTGGCAAGCATCTGATGATCTGGGGCATCGGCGCAGGATCGATCAAGCGCGGACAGCTGACCATGACATTGATCTATTCGAACGACGACCGCATCGAGATCAACGCCGCGATCAAGAAGGCCGGCGAGGCGGCGCCCGCGGCTGAATGATCGGACATTCCCGCAAGGCCGGCCGATGACCAGCCGGGCGCTGACACCTGCCGAAGTCTCGCTTTGCCGGTCGGTGTTCGGGCAGGCCATCGACTATGGCCAGGTAACGGTCTTCAACCGCAAATGGTGGCTGTTCCAGCATCGGCGAGTCACCATGGCGCCGGACGGAAATCTCTGGTTTCACCCGAAAAGTGACCTGTTCTGCGAGGATTTCTGCGGCTCGCCGCGCAATGTCCAGGCGCTGTTCATCCACGAAATGGTGCATGTCTGGCAGCATCAGCAGGGCGTTTTCCTGCCGCTGGCGCGCCACCCCTTCTCCCGCTATGATTATGAGCTGCTGCCCGGGAAGAAATTTGCCGCATTCGGCATCGAACAGCAGGCCGAGATCGTCAGCCATTATTTCCTGCTGAAGAGCGGTGCCCGGTTGAAAAATGGCTATGCGATGGCCGACTATCATGACTTGCTGCCTTTCTAGGGCAGCCTGCAGGCGGAATGCGGGGGGCCGGAACGCATGCTGCGCCCCGGCCCCCTGCATCCGTTCCTTTTGCCCTGCGGCTAGAAACGATAGGCCAGCCCGGCGCTGATCACCCAGGGATCGATCCGGTGGCGGGTCCGCAGCACTTCCGTCTGTCCGGCATACCAGCGGGCGGTAGTGTTGACGAAATAGCGCTTGGCATCGACGCTGAGGCCGAGCCCCTTGTCATTGATCGGCAGGTCAAATCCGGCCTGCAGGGCAAAGCCGACCTTGTCGTTCATCTTCTGCCTTGTGGCGCCGAGCGCCTGCGCCGTCGCGCCAGCCTTTTCGTCGATGAAGATGAAATAGGTCGGTCCTGCGCCGATATAGGGCTTGAACCCGGAGCCATCGCCGAAATGATATTTCGCGGTCAGCGTGGCCGGAATGATATTGGCGTTGGACACCAGCCCTGCCCCGTCCAGCGGCCCGGTGCCGGTCACGTCGTGCTGGGTGACGCAGCAGATGGTTTCCAGCGAGATATTCGGGGTGAAGAAATATTCGGCGGCGATGGTCGGAACAAAATTGTCATCGGCCTCGGTCTGGGTGCCGGCCGGCAATCCGATATTGTCCAGTTCGATCGAGGTGATCTTGCCATCGGGCGCAACCAGCGTGGCCAGCAGCTTAACCTGGACCTTGCCGTCGCCGGAGCCGGCAGATGCCGCTCCGCTCATCGCCAGTGCCGCCGCTGCTGCGGCCAGTTTCAGTGTGTTTTTCATAAAGTTAGGTCCCTGTTTCGTTGTCATTCAGTCTCTGATCGGAGCCCCTAGCGGGGTCGCAAAACAGCCGACATACGCAATGTCCCTGATGGCGTGGCGGGGGAATCGGACCGTCCGGTTCCGGCCAGGGTCGGGCGCATCACCGATGCACGGGATCCAGCGCCCGCTGGGTGGCGGCAATCTTGTCCTTGATCAGCAGCCGGATGCGCTTCAATTGCTGCATTTCCTGCTGACGGCCCGCCGCCTTGCAATTGTCGATCAGGCGGTTCAGCTGCCGGTGCTTCAGCTTCAGCGTTTCCAGATAGTTTTTCATGTCAATCTCCTTGCCGCCATTGATAGGAGGAGAGATATTATTGATCTAATCGAAACAATTTATCTATTTCAATTTATATTATCTATTAAACGGACGATCCTTGCGGACATCTTCCGCCGACCGTCCAATCAGGGCAGCAGCCCCAGCCTGGCGCGCATCATCCAGCGCCCCAGCATCAGCACGGCGACCACAGCCAGCCCCCCCGCGAGGCCGGTCCAGATGCCAACCCCGGCCCATCCCTGCCAGAATGCGAGGCTGGCCCCGAGGCCGATGCCGATGAACCAGTAGCCCATCAGGGCAAACAGCATCGGCACGGTCGTGTCATGCAGACCGCGCATCATGCCGGCGCCGACGACCTGGGCGCCATCGACAATCTGGAAGATGGCGGCAATGGCCAGAAAGCTGACCGCCAGCGCCGCGACTTCGGCATTGCCGGGGGCGCTGGCATCGATGAACATCGAGATCAGGAAATCCGGCGCCAGCACGAACAGCAGCGCCATCGCCGCCATGAAGGATGTGCCGAGGATGAAACTGACCCATCCGGCGCGCTTGATTCCGGCATGGTTTTTCCGGCCATATTGGATGCCGACGCGGACCGTGGCGGCCTGTCCCAGCCCCATGGGCACCATGAAGGTCAGTGCCGCCAGCTGCAGCGCGATGGCATGGGCCGCGACGGATTCGGCGCTGATCAGACCCATGAGCAGCGCCGCAAAGCCGAATACGGAGCCTTCCAGTCCCATGGTGATGGCAATCGGCAGGCCGAGTTTCCACATCGTCCGGAACCGCTGCCAGTCGCTGCGCCAGAAGCGCCCGAACAGATGATAACGGCGAAAGCGCTTGTGGCGCAGCACGACGAGCGCCATGCCGGCGAACATCAGCACATTGGTCATCACGCTGCCGATGCCCGCGCCGACAACGCCAAATTCCGGGACTCCGAACTTGCCGAAGATCAGCGCATAGTTGAACAGGGCATTGGCCAGCACGCCGACGATGCTGATGATCAGCGACCATTGCGGCAACTCCAGCGCGGAAATGAAATTGCGCAGGATGATGAAGAACAGGAACGGCAGGATCGACCACATATAGGCGCTGATATAGGTGCCGGCGATGGCTGCCAGATCCGGCTGCTGCCCGAAGGCCAGCAGTATCGTCTCGGTATTCCACAATATGATCCAGAAGGGCAGAATGACCGCAGTCGCGGCCCACATCGCCTGCCGGAAGGTGCGGCGCACGTCGCGGACGCTGTTGCCCATCCGGCCGATTTCGGTCGCCATCATCGGCGCCGAGGCGGTGATCAGACCCATGCAGAAAATCGCCGCGCTCATCGCCAGATTGAACCCGAGCGTGGCCGCTGCAAGCTCGCGCGCACCAAGCCAGCCGAGCATCAGGACGTCGGTTGCCCCGATCAGCGCCATGGTCAGGTTGGACAGGATCAGCGGCCAGGCGAGCGACAGGGTGGCGCGCAATTCATGCCGCCAGGGGTGTTGCTCTTGCAGGCCAGAGGGCGCGCTTGTCATCGGCGCGCGTTAGCCGAAGGTGCGCTGCCAGGCCAGTGAAACCGCAAGCGGGATCAGTGGCCTGTCAATTTATCGGGGATCGTCCGGATAGCCTTCCAGACCGTAGCAGTCATCGTCCAGCCGTCCGTTGCGATCATAGCCGTCACAGCGGTCATTCTTGTCGATGAAATAGCCGGCAGCGGCTCCGACCGCGGCGCCTATGGCGGCACCCTCCAGCACGTCGCCGCCGGTGATCGCGCCGATCGCCGCGCCCGCCGCCGCGCCCGCGCCAGCACCTTCTACCGCATAATTTTCGGCACAGGCAGACAGGCCGAGCGCTGCGATGCAGGCGGTTCCGGCGAGGGTCAGTTTTCTTGCGAATTTGAACATCATGTTTCTCCTTAACATCTGCCCCCCGTGCGCCATATAACACATTGATCGCGCGATCGTTGCTGCAAAAAGAGATTTTCGATCCCTCCCGCGGTCCGGGGACGGACGGGAAATACGGTTTGCGCCATCTGATTTCATTTGATACCATCTTGCCATTGAGCAGGCGGCCCAACCCGCGCCTGCGCAAGTGGTGACCCTATGAAATTGTCAGACTATGATATGTCCGCGACCCGCGGATTTCTCTCGCATTTCGAAATTGTCGATATTGATCTTCCCGATATTTTCGCGCCCGTCCTGCAGGCAGCGGAAAATCTGTCCGGCCTGATGACCAGCGGCCGGGTACGGCACTGGCTGGACCGGTTGCCGGCGCTCGACCTCGCGGAATGGGCGGCAAACGCGCCGGAGGAACAGGTCCGCGCCGCGATGGTCCGCTATTCCTTTCTGGTCCAGGCCTATGTCTGGGGCGAAAGCGAAGCGCCAGTCGCCCTGCCCGCCAATCTCGCGCGACCGATGGTGGCGCTGGCCGACCGTCTCGATCAGGCCCCGCTGCTGCCCTATAGCGGCTATGTGCTGGACAATTGGGCGCGGCTCGACCGGGACCGGCCGATCGCTCTCGACAATGTCCATATGGTGCAGAATTTCCTCGGCGGGGCGGACGAAAACTGGTTCGTCCTGATCCATGTCGCGATCGAGGCGGCTGCCGGGCCGATCCTCGCGCTGGCATGCGATCTGGTCGCGGCTGCCCGGGCGGAAGACGCCCCCGGAGCGACGGCGCTGCTGGACGAAATGCACGGCCATTGGGACACGGTGAACGCGATATTCGACCGGATGCCCGACCGCTGCGATCCCTATATATATTATCAGCGGGTGCGGCCCTATATCCACGGTTGGGCCAATAATCCGGCACTGCCCGACGGCCTGGTCTATGAAGGCGTCGCAAAATATGCCGGCAAGGGCCAGGCGTTTCGCGGACAGACCGGATCGCAAAGCTCGATCGTGCCGAGCATGGATGCCCTGTTCCAGGTGCGCCACGAGAATGATCCGCTGCGCGCCTATCTCGACGAATTGCACGCTTACCGTCCTGTCCGCCATCGCCGCTTCATCGAGGATTTGCGCGAACAGAGCAAATTGCGCGAATTTGCCATTGCCAGCGGCGATGCGGCGCTCAGAAAAGCTTTCAACGCCAGCGTCGAACAGGTCGCCCGTTTCCGCACCCGGCATCTCGAATATGCCGCCAGCTATATCAACAAGCAGGCGGTGAGCGGCAAGGGCAATGACACCGAGGTCGGTACTGGCGGCACGCCGTTCATGAAATATCTCAAAAAGCATCGCGACGAGAACCGGGCACAGACTATTTGAATAAGGGATGGCACCCCGTTAGGGCTGAGCCTATCGCTAAGCGCCGTCGAGCTTCGTTCGCCTTCGGCTCGACAGGCTCAGGGCTAACGGGGAGCAGACACGGACATGCTATCGGCAATCGGACTTATCGGCGGGCTGGGGCTGCTCATCTGGATGACGGTGCGCGGGGTGAATATCCTGATCGCCGGGCCGGTGGCGGCAGCCATCGTGGCGCTGACCAGCGGTATTGCCTGGCTGCCGCCCCTGGCCGCAGCCGGCGCGCCGGATTTTGCCACTGCCTATATGGACGGCTTTGTCGGCTTTTTCAAAAGCTGGTTCTTCATGTTCCTGCTCGGCGCGATATTCGGCGAGATCATGGGTGCCAGCGGGGCCGCGGCCAGCGTCGCGCATTGGGTGATCGAGAAAATCGGAATCAGGCATGCGGTGCTGGCCGTGGTCGCGGCCTGTGCAATACTGACCTATGGCGGGGTCAGCGTATTCATCGTGTCGTTCAGCGTATATTCGCTGGCGGTGCACCTGTTTCGCGAGGCGGACCTGCCGCGGCGGTTCATCCCCGGCGCGCTGGCGTTCGGATCGGTTACCTTTACCATGACCAGCGCCGGTAGCCCTGAAATCCAGAATCTCATCCCGATGGAATATCTTGGCACCAATGCCTATGCCGGCTGGCAGGTCAGCCTGGTCATAGCGCTGTTCATGGCGGTCACCGGACAGTTCTGGATCAATCATATGGTCAGGCGCGCCGTCGCCAGGGGCGAACATTTTGTCGGCCGAGAGACCGACGACCACAATACGGACTACAGCAATCTGCCGGCGCCGTTGCTGTGCATCCTGCCGCTGGTCGCGGTGCTGGCGATCTTTCTGGTCTTCCAATATCCGCAGGACATGGGGCCGCTGTCGGTGATCTTGCCCCGGGAATCGCTCGACCAGTGGTCGCTGGTGGCGGCACTCGGAACCGGCGCGGTGGTCGCGCTGATGGTCGGCTACCAGAAGCTGAAATCGATGCCGGATGCCTTTTCGCGCGGCGCGACCAGCGCGGTGGTGGCGATCACCAACACCTGCGCGGTGGTCGGGTTCGGTTCCGTTGCCAAGCTGTCGCCGGCCTTTCAGGAAGCTCTGGTGATGGTGCAGAATATCCCGGGCAGCCCGCTGATCGGGGCGGCGGTCGCGGTGACCGTGATCGCCGGCCTGACCGGATCGGCCAGTGGCGGCCAGTCGATCGCCCTGCCGCTGATCGCGCCGCATTATCTGGATGCCGGTGCGCAGCCGGACGAACTGCACCGGATTGTGGCCATCTCATCCGGCGCGCTGGATAGCCTGCCGCATAATGGCTATGTCGTGACCACGATCCGCGCGGTCTGCGGGGAAACGCACAAGGACGCCTATGGCGCGGTCGGGGCACTGACCGTGGTGATACCGGTGGTCGGAACGATTCTGGCGGTGATCCTGTTCACGATGTTCTGATCCGCGAATGATTGGCCAATGGCCCAAGGCCTGCCTCCGGGCGCGAGCCGTGCTTCGACAAGCGCAGCACGAACGGGGCTTCCCGATGTTCCTATTTCAGCCGTTCGATCTTGCCGGCCGCCTCGTCGATGATTGCGGCGACATCAAGAATCTTGTCCGAACCCTTGTCTACGCTGGCGAGGCGGATACGGACGGCGCTTTTCAGATTGTGCATCGCGCGGCGGATCGAGGCGCCGTCGCTGGCTTCGCCCATTTTCGAGACGCCGTCGAGCCGTTCGAGAATCTGGTCAACATGCTCTTTCTCGTCCGCGAGCCTGGCGGAGCCACGCTCGGTGATCGAATAGACTTTCTTGCCGTCACCATCGACCGTTTCGTCGATCAGATCCATTTCCGCCATCAGCGTCAGCGTTGGATAGACGATTCCCGGGCTCGGCGCATAATGGCCGCCGGTCATCTCCTCGATCTGGCGGATCAGGTCATAGCCGTGCCGGGGTTCCTCGGCGATCAGGTGGAGCAATACCAGCCGCAATTCGCCGCGCCGGAACATCCGGCCACGGCGCTTGCCGACGGCGCCCTCGAAGGCCGCTTCGGCGAAGGCGCGGGCAAATTTCTGTCCGATTTCGGCGTTCCAGCCCCGGCCGTGACGGCCGCCAGGACCACGGGGTCCAAATTTTCTTCCATGCATCATGACAGGTGAGTCTTTTTATATCTAAGCTATGTTTAAGATATATCTTTCTTGAACCGAGGCAAGCCAAATTTTGACAAAATGGGCAAGCTTTTGATTCATAAATCATCTTTTTGTCCCCATTCCGTCCTTTCCATCCCTCTTTTTCTCATATTGGCTAGTCGGCAGCCAGTCGCGCCGTTGCTAGTCAGGGTGCCGAGAGGAATTGAAATGGATCTGGGAATCACCGGCAGGAAGGCACTGGTCAACGGCGGCAGCGCGGGACTGGGCCGCGGCGCGGCGCTGGCGCTGGCGCGGGAAAAGACCGAATTGTTCGTCACAGCGCGCGGCGAGGAGCGGCTGATGACGGTCTGCGAGGCGCTGGTCCGCGAAACCGGTGCCAATATCACGCCGATCGTCGCCGACCACAGCAGCGACGAGGGCCGCGAGAAAATTCTCTCGATCTGCCCCGACCCGGATATCCTGGTCGCAACCTGCTCGCCGCCGCCCTTTTCCGGTGATTTCCGCACCGTCGACCGCAAGGACTGGGAGCAGGCGCTGTCGCTGACCCTGCTCAGCCCGGTCGAGTTTATCAAGGCGGTGATCGACGGCATGGTCGCGCGCAAATGGGGCCGGATCGTCAATATCGCGACCGGTGCCGCCAAATATCCCGCCGCCATGCGGGTGCTGTCGGGACCGCCGCGGGCGGCACTGGTCAACTATACGGTGGCGGTGGCCAAGCAGGTCGCCCGCCATGGCGTGACGATCAACAATATCCTGCCCGGCATGCATCATACGCCCGGCATCCGGGACATGTTCGACAGCCAGGCGGAAGCCAATGGCACCAGCTATGACGAGGAAGTCGCGAAATTCGTCAAGCAGGTGCGGATTCCGGTCGGCCGCTTTGGCGATGCCGAGGATATGGGGATGTTTGTCGCGATGTTCTGCAGCGAAATGGCCGGCTATGCGACCGGGCAGAGTCTGGTGGTCGATGGCGGGATGGGGAATTCGATTTTTTGAGCGTGCCGGGAATGCAATCGGCGACTGGTGTCGCCCCAGCTCAGGCCCGGGTCCAAACCGAACATGGCTTCTGGCCAAAAGATTGGGCTGGATGCCAGCCTGCGCTGGCATGACGGCGCTGCTGTTCGTTCGCCCTCTCTGCCCCATAGCCGGACCCTCTCGCAGATCTGCCACCGTTTAGAATATATTCAGCGATTTACGCTAGACGTTTGCAATGAACGATATGTCCACTCCTCCGGTATCGGCGCAGCGACTGACCGCTGCTGCGATACCATTTGGGATCGACCACGCCCATATTCTGCGCAGCAAAATCATCGGGAAATGTGCTTCTGTCGAACACTGGATGAGCGTACACATTTCGACCGTCGAAAAACCTGAAATGATGCTTTCCCAGAAGATGGAGCAACTGAAAAAGCTCTCAGATCAGGGCAAGATTACCTTCAAGCGTCCCCAACTACTGAAAGATCGACTGGCGGCATTTCAGCCCTTTGCCGATTTCCGATCTGAAATCGCGCACTCGGAAATGATCTTGTCGTTGTTAGATGGAACAATAACAATCACATTCGAGAATGCTGCCCAGACCGCTGCAAAGATGCTTCGGAAAAAGATTCTGATATCAGCAGAAGAATTTGACGGGATTTGGCAGGACATGAGCAAAGCAGCCAATTTGCTGAGTACATTGAAACCCGCGCAGGCCTCGTCCCCAGCTTCTACCGGTAAGGTCTCAACCACCGTCCCCCGGACGGCGGTCGCAAGCTAGATCGAGCCGCGCCCCAAATTGCAACATTGGAATGGATTCCAGCCCGCGCTGGCATGACAGGACAGGACCGGGAGTACTAACCCCTCACCCACTGCGACTAAACGCCTTCGCTTTGCTTCGGCGTTAAGTCTCGTTGCCCTCTCCCTCCGGGAGAGGAAGATTCAAACTGACCGGATCGCGATGAACGTGAGAAGGGAACTCGCGACCTACTCCGGCTTCTTCGCCACTCCGACAAAGGCCGGCCGCAGCAGCCGGTCCTTGATCATATAGCCTGCCTGCATTTCCTGGACGATGGTGCCGGGTTCCTGCTCGTCGGTCGGGATTTCGACCATCGCCTGGTGCTGGTTGGGATCGAGCGGCAGGCCGACCGAGGCGACGCGCTTGATGCCGTTTTTCTCGAACACCGACTGCAGTTCGCGGCCGGTGGCCTCAATGCCGTTGATCAGGCCCTTCCACTTTTCCTCGTCCTTGACCTCGGCCGGGATCGCTTCAAGGGCGCGTTGCATATTGTCCATCACCGAGAGCATGTCGCGGGCAAAGCCGGTGGCGGCATAGGCGCGGGCGTCCTGGGCGTCCTTTTCGAGGCGGCGACGGACATTCTGGGTTTCGGCCTGGGCATAGAGCACCGCCTGCTGCGCTTCGGCGAGCGCATCTTCCAGCGCCTCGATCCGGTTGTCGGCATTTTCCGGCTGTGGGTCGGTGCCGTTTTCGGAGTCGGCGCCACCATCCTT
>Ga0075467_10004402_pt1 | contig 10463 bp, 11 predicted proteins | sample DEB08_DNA_9_FD_75067 | JGI IMG/M metagenome (GOLD analysis project Ga0075467, IMG submission 75067) | Aqueous microbial communities from the Delaware River and Bay under freshwater to marine salinity gradient to study organic matter... | ecosystem: Environmental > Aquatic > Marine > Coastal ... | reverse complement strand
TTTCCATGATTGTAGTTTTTTTTGTTCGAGGTGTTAGTAAACAAAGATAATAAAACGTTACAGTCCGAATGTCTCGTGAAGTTAAGTTTTTATGGAACTTTTTAACAAGTCAATCAAGAACAGTTACATAAACCCGTTTCGAAGGGAAGCTAGTCGTAATCCGTGTTCAACTGTTCATTAGAATCCATATAGACTTAGTACTTTAGATTCCGAAGAAAAAAATATAATAAACTATTGTAGAATTGTATTTATTGACTAAATTTGCACGCTCAATCCTAGAACTAAGGGAGAGACATTAAAAGATAAAAAGATGAAAAAAGGAATCCATCCTGAAAATTATAGATTAGTAGCTTTTAAAGACATGTCGAATGACGATGTTTTTGTAACTAAATCTACTGCAAACACAAAAGAAACTCTTGAAGTTGATGGTGTTGAGTATCCTTTAGTAAAAATGGAGATATCAAGAACATCACATCCTTTCTATACTGGTAAATCTAAATTGATTGATACAGCGGGTCGTATTGATAAGTTCAAAACGAAATACGCGAAATTCAAGAAGCCAGTCGTTGCTGAAGTTAAAGAAGAAGAATAGTCATTCTATCATATTATTTGAAAGCCTTCGAGAAATCGAGGGCTTTCTTTGTTAAAATTGTTTTCACTCCTGTTTAATAATTATCTATTTTTGAAACAACAACAATAAAATTGGCTAATTCACCTATAAACCAGTTTATGGATTGGCGATTCAATATTTAATTATGAATTACATTCTCTTCGACGGCAGCGTTCGCAATCAATTACTACCCTTTACTTATACGAGACCTGTTGCAGATATTCGGGTCGGGATTTTAACCATTCGTGAAAAATGGGAACACTACCTTGGTTCCACCACGACCACTGTTACAGAAGATTATCTATCAGATAAGTATCCCATGGTTGAGTTGGAAAGCAATGTTTTAATAAATGCGTCCTTTCTTCCTTCGGAAAATTTAGTACAACAGATAAAAAATCTTTCTCAAAATCAAGCAATTTTCTTTGAAGATGAACCTCTTGCTTTTTTTACTACTGAAGATCAAGAAGTCGATTTTGAAGCTTTTGATATATCACAATATGCCTTTGATGATGTGTTGCGAATAGAATACACTTGGGATATATTTTCTAAAAATGGAGAGGCAATTCAGAGAGACTTCGACCTTATTACCACGGGGAGAGAATCTCAACCTATTCCTGAAACTACCGTTGCCTTTTATAAAGAGAATATTTTTATTGAAGAAGGCGCCGAACTACCACTATGTTCATTAAATGCGAAAAATGGTCCGATTTATATAGGTAAAAATGCAGAGATCATGGAGGGATGTATGATTCGAGGCCCATTTGCACTATGTGAACATGCGATCGTAAAAATGAGCGCTAAAATTTATGGACCGACAACAGTTGGTCCTCATTGCAGAGTGGGAGGAGAAGTGAATAATTCTGTGCTATTTGCATATTCCAATAAAGGGCACGATGGATTCTTAGGAAATTCAGTTTTGGGTGAATGGTGCAATTTAGGTGCAGATACAAACAATTCAAACCTTAAAAATAATTATGCCGAAGTTAGACTTTGGGATTATGAAACAGAGGGTTTTGCGCGCACAGGTTTACAATTTTGCGGTTTAATGATGGGTGACCATAGTAAATGTGGTATCAATACTATGTTCAATACAGGAACTGTTGTTGGGGTAAGTGCTAACATCTTCGGTAGTGGCTTTCCACGAAATTTTATTCCTAGTTTTAGCTGGGGAGGTAGCGCTGGAATGACAACATATTTAACTAAAAAAGCTTTCGAAGTATGTGAAGTCGTGATGTCAAGACGAGGCGAGGAATTTACTGAAACTGAAGCAAATATTTTAGAGCATATTTTTGAAGAAACATCGCAATGGCGCAAAGGCTAATAAGGCGATGCTTTCTGTTTTAAATAAAAAAGCGACCTAACAATATCTCCGAAACACACCTTGAAATTTAGCTGTTTATCTCAATTTTTTAACCCGTTTCAGCACTAAAAAATTTTGTGGATTGATGCCTAATCCAGTTACCTTATTATTCACAAAACGAACTGCCATATCATAAAATAAGGGTATTATAGGCGCTTCATTTATTACTAAAGAATCCATTTTGGTATATAATAGTTTTCGCTCTTCAATATTCGATATTGATTGCGCCTTGGTATACAAGCTATCAAAAACCTCATTTTTGTAATGAGTATAATTAGGTCCGTTCGGCGTGAAATTAGCGCTGTAAAAGAGTGAAAGGTAATTTTCTGCGTCAGGATAATCTGCTACCCAACTAGCTCTAAATACATCTAGTTCACCACTGGATTTTAACTGTCGTAGAGTAGAAGGAGGAACAACATCTATGGTAACTGCGATTCCTAGTTTCTGAAGTTCTCGTTGAATGTATTCGCATAAATCTAAATATTGGCTATTCGTACCTATGCTAATTTCCGGAAACTCGTCACCAGTTTCTGCTTTGTATTGAGCAACTAAATCCCTTGCTTTTTCTGGTTGATATGTAAAGCCGTCAATAGCATCAAACCCTGGTAAGCCCTTTGGTATAAAACCATGTATAGCCGGGATGCCCATTCCATTCCTCAAATAAGTAACCATTTTCACTCGGTCAAAGCCGTAATTAATGGCCTTTCGAAGCGTCATGGATTGAATTTCAGGCGATTTGGAACCCATAAAAAATCCTAGATACTCGGTGTTCAGGTAGGGGCCAGTGACTAATTTTAATTGGTCTTTATACTTGTCTTGTAATTGACCTTTTGTGGTAACTAATTCATCCTTGTATGAACTATCTAAACCTGAAATAAAATCAATTTTACCTTGAACTAATTGAAGAAACTCACTCTGTTTGTCGGGTAAGAAAGTGACTGCAATCGACTCAAGATACGGCAGTTGATTCCCGTCCTCATCCTTTTCAAAATATAGCGGGTTTTTCCGAAGGACTAATTTTACATTTTCTTCCCACAGCTTAAATTTAAACGGTCCCGTTCCAACTGGATTTCTTCGAAATTCACTTCCATAAAACTCAACGGCTTCTTTTGCTACAACTGAGCAGTATCGCATAGATAACAAACCTAGAAAAGCAGGAAATGGTTGTTTCAATTGTATGCTAAACGTCGTATCGTTTTCGGCTTGATACGAATGAACGTTTTGAAGCACCCAACTCCCGGAGGACGCTACTTTCTCGTCGAGTAATCGATCAAAACTATAACTGAAATCAGAAGCGATAACAGTCCGAGTAGAGTCTAATTTGGTTGATTCAGAATTCTTAAATACTTTATTTTTATGAAAATAGACATCAGATCTTAAATTGAAAGTATAGGTGTTTGTTGAGTCATTAACGGTCCAACTTTTAGCGATGTCTGGCATAATATTGAGAGAATCATCTAGTTGAACTAATCCATTAAATAGTTGATTTGCCGGCCAAATACTTTGGGGGTTTCGAGCAAACGCTGGATCAAGAGTTGGGATATTACTATGTTCGTTGTATCGAAAAATGAGGTGATCCCTTTCATTAGTTTCATTGTCTTGACAGGAATTAAGAAATAGTAATAACGATATTGACAAGAAAAAGAAGCTGGAAGCTTGAAGGGGGAGGCTGGAAGCCAGAAGTCGGAAGCGGGAAACGAAAGTCAAGAATTAGTTTTTATCATTAATATTTGCTCTAAAGGCGATCATCATATTCATTAGGTTAAAACTATCACTATATTTTCTTTTAAAATCACTTTCTGAAATATAATTTCTAAATTTCGCCTTGTATAAACAAGTAACAACCTCTGCTAAAGAACGAATAGAATATCCTAAGAACCTTCGAAACTCCAAATTTGATTGTAGAATGGAGCCTTCAGATGTGTTAAGGGCAATAGAATCTGCAGAACGCCTAATTTGAGAGGATAAGTTGTGGTTTTCCTTTTTCGGGAAGGAGGCTGATATTTGATTAATTTCTTAGCCTAAACTCATCGCTTTTTGCCAAATAATTAATTCTTCAAATTTAAAACTCATAATAGTGGTTTTTAGTTGGGAGTTGAAAGCTCATCAGATATAATTAATATCTTTCCATACACCCAACACCCAACACCCAGCACCCAGCACCCAACTAACAACTCCCAGCTTCCATTCTTCCAACTCCCAACCAAGCTAGTTTTAATATTACTTCGTATTTTTGCGTATTAATTATATTTCCAAAATGAACGATAGAAAAAAAGTCGCATTTTATACCTTAGGCTGTAAACTCAATTTTAGTGAGACTTCGACCATCGCTAGAGGTTTTTCTTCGGAAGGGTTTGACCGCGTGGATTTTTCTGAAAATGCGGATATTTATGTGGTGAATACCTGCAGTGTTACTGAGAATGCAGACAAAAGATTTAAAAGCATTGTGAAGCAGGCTCAGAAGACGAATGCTGATGCATTTGTTATTGCAATTGGCTGTTATGCTCAATTAAAGCCAAATGAATTGGCAGATGTCGACGGTGTTGATCTCGTTCTAGGGGCTACTGAAAAATTTAATATAACACACTATTTAAATGACCTGTTAAATCAGCCAGATCGGAGTCGAGGAACGGCTGAGGTGCATTCTTGTGAAATAGAAGAGGCCGATTTTTATGTGGGATCCTATTCTTTTGGAGATCGTACGAGGGCTTTTTTAAAAGTACAGGATGGTTGTGATTATAAATGTACGTATTGTACAATTCCACTAGCCAGAGGGATTTCCAGAAGTGATGAATTACAAAATGTATTGGATAATGCCGCAGAGATTTCCGCTAAGGGAATTAAAGAGATCGTATTAACAGGAGTCAATATCGGGGATTATGGTAAAGGGGAGTTCGGAAATAAAAATCATGAGCATACGTTTTTTGAACTATGTGAAGCATTAGATGCTGTTTCGGGTATTGAGAGATTGCGTATTTCTTCTATTGAGCCAAATTTATTAAAAAATGAGACGATAGAATTTGTGTCTAAGTCCAGTTCGTTTGTCCCGCACTTTCACATTCCCTTGCAAAGTGGGAGTGATGAAATCTTAAAATTAATGCGCCGTCGCTATATGACCGATTTGTATATTGAACGCGTGTCTAAGATTAGAGAGGTTATGCCACATGCGTGTATTGGCGTTGATGTAATCGTTGGTTTTCCAGGAGAAACAGACGAATATTTTTTGGAAACATATAATTTTCTCAACGAATTAGACATCTCTTATTTACATGTTTTTACCTATTCTGAGCGGGATAATACCGCTGCAGCGCTCATGGAAGATGTGGTTCCAAAAAGTATACGAAGCAAACGCAGTAAAATGCTTAGAGGGCTATCGGTGAAAAAAAGACGTGCTTTTTATGAAAGTGATATAGGAAATATTCGGACGGCTTTGTTTGAAGGAGAAAATAAGGAAGGGTATATTCATGGATTTACTGAAAATTATATAAAAGTAAAAACACCATGGAATCCAGCCTTAGTAAATACACTGCATAGTATTCAACTCACTAAAATCGATGAAGATGGTCTGGTTCGATTTGAGTTTGTCTCGGAACCTATTTTGAGTTAAGAATCTGCCAACTGACAGGTTAAGACAGGCTACTGCTTCGTGTTGAAGTCCTAGCACACCCTTAGTGGGAAACATCGAATTCAGCTTTTATATATTAATACCAACAGGAAGTAGACTTTTGTATTTTCTTCTATTGTTTCTTAAAAAAGAAGCGACTTCCGGACTGGTTGGTACTAGACTAATATTGCGATCGCGAACTTCATCAAAAACGGCTTTGATGAAAATATTTCTAAAACCTTGTTCCTCCATTTCTTCAGGCATAGAATATTTCGTGAGGAAGATTTTACGATCTTGTAGCGCATATTCTATACGTGCCATATTATCACCTACTTCAAGCTCAAATTGCCTTAAAAACTCATTGTCTGTTATTTCTACATCGTCAATCATAGGGGGAGAATTAATTAATAAAATTTATTGTTGCGTAATTCTTGTAATTTATATTCTTCTGGAAATATACGAAGGTATCGTTTCGTATTTCATTTTTACTTTAGCTCTTAAAAGTTTGTAATGAAAATAAGCCATGGTTATCGCGTTCCAAAAAGTAATTGTCAAATTTATTTTGGTTCAATATATTTAAAATCAGATTTTTGAAAAAAATATTGCATTCAAAAACTATGTTTTTAAAATGCTCTAATAAAGAATTACTATAAAGAAAAGTATTAAACGGGAACAAGTTTTTTAACCTTTTCAATTCGCTAGGAAGTTTTGCGATTGTATTTTGGATAATCGTCATCATCGTTAAAAGCTAAGTTTACTTTAAGATATCCATATCTTTGTTAGTAAATTTACGAATAATCGTATAACTTTCATACATATAATTGAATATATCGAATATAGGCATATGAGCGATAAGAAAATACCGGTGTATTTTGTCCCTGGTTTGGCGGCGGGAAAAGAAATATTCACGAATATATTATTACCCAAAACACATTATCAAACAACTGTTTTGGAATGGCTAATCCCAGAAAAAAATGAGGATTTAAGTGCGTACTCTGCTAGAATGGCAACGCTAGTTAAAGAGCCTAATGCTGTGCTTGTAGGTGTTTCATTTGGCGGCGTGGTTGTCCAGGAAATGAGTGCCTTTTTGGATCTTAGAAAACTCATTATAATATCAAGTGTTAAAACTAGAAATGAACTCCCTAAAAGACTGAAAATTGCAGCAAAGACCTTAGCTTATAAGTTAGTGCCTACTAGTTTAGTTTTAAGTGCTTCAGACCTCACAAAATTTGCAATTGGCCCCAAAACTGAGAAGCGATTAAAGCTTTATCAGGAGTATCTTCATGTTAGAGATAAGGTGTATTTAGATTGGGCAATTGAACAAATGGTTACTTGGAAACGAAATGAAGAAATTGAAGGTGTATTTCATCTCCACGGAGATAGTGATCCTATTTTTCCAATCAAAAATATACGCAATTGTATACAAATTAATGGTGGTACTCATATTATGCTCTTAAATAAGGGTAGTTTAATTACCAAAAAATTAATTGAAATAATTGAAGAGAATTAAGTTAATTAATCTTAAAAAGGCATCCTTTATTTTTTATCTTTAGTCAAAATAGTATTGTTATGAACACTTTGTCAAAAATTGGGTTAGCCATTGTTGTTTTGGGAGTGTGCGGTTTATGTATACATGCTGTGCAGAATCCACCAACAGATGAAACTTTGGAGAAGAATTTAATCAATAATTACAATGTATATGCGCTTCCGATGCCGGATTACATGGACTTTGCAGGAGAATCGGTGCCATTGAGTAATCCCGATATTCGTGAGCGAATGGACCGAGAGTTATTGGTCAATACATATTGGCAATCCAATATGTTCTTAATTATTAAAAGAGCTCACAAATTTTTTCCAATAATAGAACCGTTATTAGCGGAATACGGGTTGCCAGATGACTTTAAATATTTGGCGGTTGCTGAAAGTGGTTTGGATAATGTGAAATCCTATGCAGGAGCTGCCGGTTTTTGGCAATTCATGAAGGGTACCGGAAAAGAATATGGTCTTGAAATAAACGGATATGTTGATGAGCGTTATAATTTAAAATTAGCCACTGAAAAAGCAGCAGAATATTTGAAAGATTCAAAAAAACGATTTGGTACATGGACGGCGGCGGCAGCGGCATATAACGCGGGCAATGGTGGAGTTAAAAAGCAAATGGTTAAACAAGAAGTTTCAGATTATTATGATTTGTTACTAAATAACGAGACGAGTAGGTATGTCTTTAGGATATTAGCGTTTAAGGAGATACTCACTAATCCTGAAAAATATGGATTTAACTATAGAGAAAAAGATCTCTATTCAGCAGTTCCTACTACTGAGATTGTCGTTGATGAGCCAGTTGAAAATCTAGCCAAATTCGCAAAAGAAAATGGGATTAATTATAAAATTCTAAAGCTGCACAATCCTTGGCTTAGAGATAATTACATTAAAAACGCTTCAAAAAAGGAATACATTATTGAAATTCCTGAAAACGGTCATTATAACAACGGACAGTAATCTAAGTTTATGAATTTCACCATAATTGCTTCTTTAATAATTATTGGCTTGTTGTCGGGAATGCTCAGTGGTTTTTTGGGAGTTGGGGGAGGAGTAATAATGGTACCATTAATGCTTATCCTACTAGGATTCAATCAGCACGAGGCTCAAGGCACTAGTTTGGCTGTGTTGGCGGTCCCTGTGACATTTATTGCTGCTTATACGTATCATGTTACGGGGAGTCCACTAAATTGGAGATATGCTGGGATAATTGCCTTGTTTTTTATTGTTGGTGGTTTTGTAGGATCGAAATTTGCAGTAGCTGTGCCTCAAAACATCTTGAAAAAGATATTTTCTCTTGTGTTGTTAGTGGTTGCGATTAAAATGTTTTTTTCGAAATGATCTATTCGATTTATGGTGTTTTTTCGACAGACGAACCAATATTAGAATTGAGAGCAAAATTTTTGAGTAGAGCGATTCCACTTGCAAATGCAGTGTAGTTTAAATTGTAGGAAACATTGAATTCTTCATTGTAAGGGTGTAACACACCTCTCCTTACATCCATAATTTTCTTGTTTTCATCAATAAAAAAGGTTGTCGGGAAGCCTAAACTATGCTTCATTGTTTCCACAATATAATCATGTGTGTTCTCCATCTCATCTACATAGAGTATGGTAAATTTACGGCTGTAATCGCGTGTAGCTTTTTTTACTTTACTTTTAGAGTCCCAAAACAAAACTATAAAATCAATTTCTTTATGATATTTGCTAGCAATTTCGTTTAAGGCAGGTATTTCACCCACACCAGGCGTACACCACGATGCGTATGTCATTAAAAATACAGGTTTTTTAAAATCATAAAACCTTATTTTTCTTCCTGATAATTTCTTGGCCTTGAAATCATCCATATAGCTATTGTTTACTACATTTTTGATAAGTGAATCAAAAAGAAATGTGGCACGTTCAAAATCTCTATCAGCATATGCTTCCTGAGATTTGATCCTGTATTGTTTTATATGTTTTCCAATCTCCTTAGAGAATAATTTATCAGGCTCATAATTTTGAGCTAGGGTTGAAATCGAAACCAATAGAAATAGTAGAAGTAGTTTTTTAACCATAGATTCCTCTTACACAAATCAAATATACATTCGGAATTTCCATTAACAGAAATTTTTAGACTAAGAGAATAATAAATTCGACAAACTACTGAAACAAGTAAGTTTTTTCGTAAAACATTCAAATTAAATAGATTATTTGTACTGTAGCTTCATTTTTACACTACTTTTTTAGTAGCGACACTCCGTTCATGTAACTTTGATAGTTTGCATTAAAAGAGAATGTGTATTCTATGCCATACGTATCGAGATGATTGCGACGTACATCCAATATAGTTTTTTCGTGACTAATAAAGAAAGATGTTGGAAATCCAAGGCTGTGTTTCATAACTCGAATTATAAAGTCATTGCTATTTTCTTTTTCATCTATGTAAAGAATATGAACCTGTTTACTATACCTTCTCTTAAGCTTCCTGATCTTTCTTCTTTCTCCCCAAAACAACACAACGAAATCAATTTCATTGAAATTTTTTTCAGCAATATCATTAAAGGCTGGTATTTCCCCGACATTCGGAACACACCAAGAGGCATAGGAGATTAAGTATATGGGTTTTTTAAATTTATGTAAAGTAATTTTTCTTCCAGAAAATTCACGGACCTTAAAGTCGTCTATAGATGTACCATTAACAACATTAATTACAAGTGAATCGAATAGAAATTGGGCCCGTTCTGTATCTCGTGTTCTGTATGCTTTTCTTGATTCTTCACGGTATTTTCGAATGTTTTTATCTATCGCCTTGGAAAATAAAGAATCGGCCTCTGTTTTTTGGGATAGCAGAGGTAAACTTGCGAGGAGCAAAAAGGTAAGTAACAGCTTACCCATAAGCGCACTAAATTTGGACCTTCAATGTAATAAGACTTTTGGTAATATTGCTAGAAATAGCAAATTAATTTGTGTTTTGTACTCGTAACTTTAAATTTCAGAGTATCCGTTAAATCTTGATTTTTTAACTTGCCAACTATAATTTCGCCTTATGAGGTTCCTTTTTAGTGTGCTGATAGTTATATTTCATTGTCAAGTATTAGACGCGCAAATAATTCAGGAATACGATTTACAAAAGCAAGTCGAGCACGCCGAGGCAAAAGGATATGATACAAATTTCCGTGTAAATTATTTTGAAAATATTATCGTAAGAACCAACTTTACTTCAGATATCCCTAGAATAAATGTGTCAAATGAAATTACAAATGAAAGTCTTGATATTAGACCAGCCGCTGAATATCAAATAGGGCTTTCTGTAGACTATAAATGGTTTGCAATTGGTTTTGGTTTTGCCCCCAACTTTCTTTTAACTTC
>Ga0075467_10004397_pt1 | contig 10472 bp, 9 predicted proteins | sample DEB08_DNA_9_FD_75067 | JGI IMG/M metagenome (GOLD analysis project Ga0075467, IMG submission 75067) | Aqueous microbial communities from the Delaware River and Bay under freshwater to marine salinity gradient to study organic matter... | ecosystem: Environmental > Aquatic > Marine > Coastal ... | reverse complement strand
TGATCTTGAAGGTCGCGTCACCGGGTTCGATGGTCAGCTGTGCCAGTCGACGCGTTTCGGGTGCAATCGCACTCTCGCGTAACTGCAACGGATTCATTTCACCCAGCCCCTTGAAACGGGTCACCATCACCTTGCCCTTGCGTTTTTCCGCCGTTATGCGGTCGAGGATGCCATCACGTTCGGCTTCATCCAGCGCGTAAAACTTGTCCTTGGCGATATCGATCCGATACAACGGTGGTTTGGCAACATAGACGTGTCCTTTTTCCACCAAAGGCTGAAAGTGGCGCAGGAACAGCGCACACAACAGGGTGGCGATGTGGGCTCCATCGGAATCGGCATCGGCGAGAATACAGATCTTGCCGTAACGCAGGTTTTTGAGATTATCCGAAGCGGGTTCGACACCGATGGCTACCGAGATATCATGAACCTCCTGCGATGCCAATACCTGGTCCGAGGGTACCTCCCAGGTATTCAGTATCTTGCCGCGCAACGGCATGATTGCCTGGAAAGCGCGATCGCGCGCCTGCTTGGCCGAGCCGCCGGCCGAGTCCCCTTCGACCAGGAACAACTCGGTACGACCGACGTCCTGGCTGCTGCAGTCGGCAAGCTTGCCCGGCAGTGCCGGACCGCTGGTAACTTTCTTGCGCACCACTTTCTTCGCCGTCTTCAGGCGGCTTTGCGCACTGGCAATCGCCAGTTGCGCCAGTTGATCGCCTATGTCGGCGTGCTGGTTCAACCACAGGCTGAAGGAATCCTTGGCGACACCGGAGACAAAAGCCGCGGTTTCACGCGACGACAGGCGTTCCTTGGTTTGCCCGGAAAACTGGGGATCCTCCATCTTTACCGACAACACGAAACTGACCTTGTCCCAGACGTCATCGGGCGCGATCTTGACACCGCGCGGCAGCAGACTGCGAAACTCGCAGAATTCACGAATGGCGTCGGTGATACCGGTGCGTAGCCCGTTGACGTGGGTACCGCCCTGCGAGGTTGGAATCAGGTTGACATAGCTTTCAGTGATGGATTCTCCACCTTGCGGGAGCCAGATCACCGCCCAGTCCACCGCCTCGTGTTCACCCTTCAGCGAGTTGAAGAAGGGTTTCTGCGGCAACATTTCGAACCCGGTGAGGGATTCAGTCAGATAATCAGCAAGACCATCCTCGTAAAACCATTCCAGCGATTCCTTGGTTTTCTCGACGTAAAACTTGACGCGCAGACCGGGGCACAACACGGCCTTGGCCCGCAGCACGTGCTTTAATCGCGTCACCGAAAAAACCGGGCTGTCAAAATACTTCGGATTGGGCCAGAAGCGCAGGCTGGTGCCGGAATTCTTTTTGCCGACCGTTCCGCTTTGTTTCAACTCGGTGGTCTTTTCGCCATTTTGAAAACCGATCGTGTATTCCTTGCCATCGCGGCGCACACGCACATCGAGCTGGCTCGATAGCGCATTGACCACCGATACGCCCACGCCATGCAGGCCGCCGGAGAACTGATAGTTCTTGTTGGAAAACTTGCCACCGGCGTGCAGCTTGGTGAGGATTACCTCGACGCCCGGAATTTTCTGCTGCGGATGAATATCCACCGGCATACCCCGTCCATCGTCAATGACGCTGAGCGACTGGTCGGCGTGCAGAATGACACCGATCTGGCCCGCATGACCGGCAATCGCCTCGTCCACGCTGTTATCGATCACTTCCTGGGCGAGGTGATTGGGGCGGGTCGTATCGGTATACATTCCCGGACGTTTCCTGACCGGATCGAGCCCCGTGAGTACCTCGATCGAGGCTGCATCATACTGATCTTTCAAAAGTGAATTTCCTGAGTGTGAAGCGATCGCGCTATCGCAAACCCTTGTAATTGATGACCATTGGCCTGATATAATGCGCATCTTTTTTCAGGTTCTCTATTATGGGCGAGTCACCTTATATTCACAATGTCAGCATGCAGAATTTCCAGAATTTGGTGCTGGAAAAATCCATTAACAAGCCTGTTTTGGTGGATTTCTGGGCTGACTGGTGCCAACCCTGCCAGACCATCATGCCGATGCTGGCAAAACTGGCCGAAGAGTACGACGGTAAGTTCGAACTGGCCAAGGTAAACGCCGACCAGGAGCAGGAGCTGGCAGCGCATTTCGGCATAAAAAGCCTGCCGACCATGAAGCTGTTCTACCAGGGGCAGATTGTCGACGAAAAGCTCGGTGCAGTGCCTGAATCGGAAATCCGGGCAATGCTCGACAAACACATCGTTTCTGAATCAGAGCAGTTCATGCAGGCCGCTATCCTGGCTTATGAGCAGGGTCAGACCGAGCAGGCACTGGAGATGCTGAACCATGCGCTCGCCAAGGATCCCGACAACGCCGAACTCAAGGTAACCTGTGCGCAGATGGTCAACGCACAGGGCGATACGGAGTCGGCGCTCGCACTGCTCGACAGTCTCGATGCGGAAGGTAGCAAGCTCGATGGAGCGATAAAGCTACGGGCTGAAATAAAGCTTGCAGAACAGCTCGCCGACCTGCCCGATCTGGATGTTATCGAACAGCGCCTGGTACAGACTCCGCTCGATCTTGAGGCCTTGCTGCATAAAAGCCGACACCTGACCGCGCACGGCGATTACGACGACGCCATGGCCTGCCTGCTCACCATTATGCGCACCGATCGCAGCTACGAAGATGACATAGGTCGCGTCAGTCTGCTCGAGTTGTTTGACCTGCTTGGCGGTGAGCACCCCAGCGTACAGACTTACCGGCGCAAGCTATTCAACCTGCTGCATTAAACAGCGCAGCATCCTCAGCTGCCCGGGTCATTCCCGCCCAGGTGATAGTCCGCAGCACCGATACTTTCGTGTTATCCGCGAGGATGATGCTGAGCGTGGATAGATTGCAGTCGCGTCTGCGCGATATGGGTGTATATCTGGGTCGTCGACAAACTACTGTGCCCCAACAACATTTGCACGGTGCGCAGGTCAGCGCCGTGATTCAGCAAATGCGTGGCGAAGGCATGCCGTAACAAATGCGGGGAAAAGGCTGTTTTGACACCCGCGGTCAACAGGTGCTTCTTGATGTTTTGCCAGAAGGCCTGGCGCGTAATCGCAGTACCACGGCTCGACAGGAACAGCGCATCGTTGACAGCACTCGATGCCTGCAATGCAGGGCGCGCCTGCTGCAGGTAACGTTTCAACCAGTGCAGGGCTTCCTCACCCACCGGAACGACCCGCTCCTTGCTGCCCTTACCCACCAGGCGCACCAGCCCGAGACGGGCATTCACCTGGTTCAACTGTAATCCAACCAGTTCACTGACGCGCAATCCGGAGCTGTACATCAGCTCGAGCATGCAACGATCGCGCAATCCGAAGTCACTCTCCAGATCGGGAGCCTGCAGCAGGTTTTCAACATCCCGTTCGTTCATCGCCTGCGGCAGACTGCGGTGAATCCGCGGGGCACTGACCAATGCGGTGGGGTTGTCCTGGCGCTCCCCCAGCCTGACCAGATGTCGATAAAACTGTTTCAGCGTTGATAGCAATCTTGCGTTCGAGCGCGCAGAAAATCCGCGTTCAAAACGCTGACCGAGAAATTGCTGGATATCGGTTTGCTCCGCGTTCGACAGGGGCCTGTTTCGCTCTGCGAGCCAACGCGAAAACTGTGTTAAATCCTGTTGGTAAGCGCTGAGCGTCAGCTCTGCGAGACCCTTTTGCGCCCACAGGCTATCGATAAATTGATCGATGACCGGATCCCGCTCGGGTTTGGCACTCTTCTTCAACAACAGGCCTTCATCGCAAACTGTTCATCCTCGACGACGTGGAATTTATCCTGCGGGCAAAAAAAAGGCGCAGCAAGCTGCGCCTTTTTCAGTATCAAACAGGCTTTGATCAACCTTTTGCTTTTTTCGACTTGGACTTTGGCTTCTTTCCAGCCGACGCGTTAGCTTTCCTGTCCCAACCAGTGATGAACCTGGCAATCGCTGCTCCACGCTTGGAGGATAGACTGCTAAGGGCATCAGCGCGTTTGGTAGCAGCCGTAACACCAGCTTTCAAATCCTTGACCTGTTTCTTCAAATCCTGGATGCTGGCCCGCAACATTTTAACCTGAGCGGCTGCGCCGCCAGCTTTGTTCGCGGCGCCCTTGCTGGCTGGAGCTTTGGCCGCAGTCTTTTTAGCCGACCCTTTCTTTACTGGAGATTTCTTTACCGCAGCCTTGCGGGTGGTTGCCTTCTTGGCAGCGGGTCGAGCAGCCTTCTTCTTAACCGCAGCTGTGCTGGCTACAGCCTTTTTCGGCGCGGCCTTCTTGACGGCTGCTTTCTTCACGGCTGCTTTCTTGACAGCTGCCTTCTTCACTGCAGGTTTTGCAGCCTTTTTCTTTACTACCGGGCGGGTAGCCGCTTTCTTTGCTGCGGGTTTACTTGCGGCTTTTGCTTTTGGCTTCGACGTTGCCGTATTTTCTGCTGTCGCCATTATCCAGTCTCCTCAATTAATTCAGGTACGAAAAAAAACAGTCACGATTATACATCAGTCAGCGGGTATTTGATACGAATGCACAGAACTCGCCGGCGTCCTGTATTATAGTTGCCAGATTGAAAATCAGTTAGAATTTTATCCGCGATGATTAACCTACAGCAACAACACTTGACTAACCAGAAACCAACAACAAAAAGAACACTTCATGTCTGACCCGATTTTTTCTGAATCTCCTTCAGCAAGCCTGATCAAACAACTCGCAGCGATGATTTATGACAGCCTGCTGATTTTCGCAGTACTGTTTTTTGCCGCTGCCATCGCACTGGTTTTCAATCACGGCGAAGCCATCGTGTCGAACAACTGGTTCAGCCTCTATCTGCTGTTTATGCTGTACAGTTATTACGCCTGGTTCTGGCATAAATCGGGGCAGACGCTCGGCATGCGGGCGTGGAAAATTCGTCTGGTCACCGAGTCCGGAGACAACCCCGGCTGGGGCATTTGCTACCTGAGGCTCGCCTGCGCTTTACTCTCCCTGCTGTGTCTTGGTCTCGGATACTGGTGGCGGCTGCTCAAGCCATATACCTGGCATGATCGCTTGAGCCACACGCGCGTGATAAATGTCTCAGCGCCGAGAAAGCCTGCCCAACAATGCTAACAGGACACGTCGCCACGCCCTGCCATACAGCAGGTAAAGTGAGAAAGTCAAAAACAAAAGATTGGGCATCAGCACAACTGCAAAAGGAGTAACACCAAACCTCGTACCAAGTTGGGTTAGCACCCGGTCAATAACCATAAAAGATAGTCCGAGCACAATCCCGATAAGTAATCGCTGACCGGTGTTTGATTGTCGCTGCGATCCCAGCACGAAGGGAAAAGCAAGCAAACACATGATAATTATGGTTACCGGGGCAAACATTTTCTGCCAGAAAATCAGGCGTTCGACCTCGGCATCGAGTCGATTGTCATCGAGGAATCGCAGGTAGGAAATCAGCTCGCGGCTCGACATGTGACGGGGATCGACCAGCAATACCTGCAACAACTCGTGGGAAATATTTCCCGGATATATCAGGCTTTCTATCTGTTGTGAGCTGGCCCCACCATTGGCGAGTACAGTCTGACTGACCTGGTGCAGCTGCCAGCCTCCGTCCAGTGGCTGCGCGCGCACCGCCTTGATCATTTTCTGCAGACCACCCTGGTCGTCAAAATGATAAATTTCGATATTGCGCGCGTGACCATTAGGTAGCAACTGCTCCACGTGGACAACTTTTGTCTCATCCTTCAACCACAGACCCTGGCCGACTTCAAGCGCGCTGGTTTTTTGCTGCCGCAGGTTTTCAATTTTGCGAGCATGAATCTCGGCATCCGGAACAATCCAGTCCGCCAGTAGAAAGCCGACTACCGCGATTAGCACGGCTGCCTGCAATACGGCACCCAGCATTCGTCGCATGGTAACCCCCGAAGCCTGCATCGCTATCAGCTCACTATTGCTCGCCAACGACCCGAGACTGAGCATACTGCCAAGCAACACGGCAAGCGGCAGGAACTCTACAACCTTGCCGGGTGCGCTGAGTGCCAGATATTCCAGCAACTGCCAGATTCCATAGCCACCCTCACCGAGACGATCGAGTTCACCAACAAGGGAAAAAAACAGCGCCAGGCTAACCAGCAGAAACAACGCGCCCATTGTCCCCAGGTGAATACTTCGCTGGATGTAGCGACTGATAATCATGCGGACACCCGGCGCAACAACCGCCCTCGATTACGCCGGTAGATAAGAGCCAGGGCCAGCAGCAGAAACAACAGATGTACCCACCAGAAATTGAGCGCCAGCGGGATTATGCCGTCTTCAATCTTGGCGCGGGTGAAGGCCAACAGGTTGAGATAAACGATCAGTACCAGCAAGGCAACGCCCAGCTTGCCATAGCGACCCTGGCGCGGGGCGACGTAGGCGAGCGGAACGGCGAGCAAGGCAAGCACCAGCAACACCACTGGAATAGCGATACGCCAGTGCAATTCGATTCGATGATCGAGTCGGCTGGATCGCCATAAAGCAGTGGGCGTCATTTGATCACTCTTTACTACCTTCTTCACCACCTTCTTCTTCTTCTGTAACAGGACACCGTGTTCAGCAAAACTGATCTGGGTGATGCGGTTATCACCAGCCTGCCCCGCATAACGCTCACCCGGTCCGATGACCAGGAACAGATCCCCGGTTTGTTCGTCGATTCTCTGGCGACCTGCTTCGGCGGTTTCGATAATCATGTCACCGCTACCGCTCTGGCCGATGATGACATCCCTCAATTCAAGTTTGTCTTCGCTTAGCGATTCCATGAAGAACACCAGTTCACCACCCCTGGCCTGGTTGAACTGTCCCGGCTTGATCAGCTGGAACTCATGCAGATTCGACTCCCGCACAACCACGGTCTTTGCGGCATTTAGCACCTGGGCATTAAGCCACAGGCTGGTGTAGACATTGACGATCATGAACGGGATCAGCGCAACCAATACCGGTCGGTAAAAGTCACGGTAACCAATTCCACAGGCTTGCATCACCGCGATTTCGTGATCCTTGTACATCCGCCCGAAGGTAAAAACGATACCGAGGAACATAGAGATAGGCAGCAACAGAGAAAGCAGATAGATCGCTTGCGCGAACAGCACCGGCCACAGTGCCTGCGAGGGAATATCGCCATCGGCGACATCAGCCAACGCCCGACCCAGGGAATTACTAAGCAGGATCACGTAGAGAACCAGCAGCGTGGCACAGCTGGTCTTCAGAATTTCTCGTGCAAGGTAGGAGCTGATGATACGTGTCATTTTTAAATAACAGGCTGGTAATCAAATATCCAAGCCTGGCATGCACAGGCTTAAAGCGAACTGAATTTTAGGCATTTACGACTGGTTTTTTTTGACGCTTCACGTATCTTATCGCGTTATCTACGCTATCGACACCAGGAAACTATGGAATTCGTACTTAAACACAATACCGCCGAAAAAGCCCGCAGTGCTTGCCAGATCATCACCGTGACCCAGCCACGCAAACTATCCGCCAGTGGACTGCGGGTAGACAAAGCCAACAAGGGCATGCTCAGTGCCATACTAAAGCGCGGCGACATGGACGGCACGGCCGGTCAAACCCTGCTACTGCCCTCCACTGGTATCAACGGTGTGCAACGCGTGCTGTTGGTCGGCTGCGGCAAGGAAAGCGAGATGAACGAACGCAGTTTCGATCGCGTTATCAACGCCATCGCCTCGACACTGGCATCCAGCGGCGCACGCGATGCAGAATTCTACCCGGCCGATATTCCCCTCAAGGGCCGCGACCTGGCCTGGAAAGTTCGCCAGTCCGCATTGCTGTTAAACAACAGCGAGTATCGCTTCGACGGGCTCAAAAGCGACAAACCGGCGCCACGCAAAGGTTTGCGCAAACTTGCCGTCAACGTATTGAAGAAAGACGCCGACCGCGTAAAACAGGCCATCACTGAAGCTAGCGCAATCAGCGCGGGCATGACCCTGACCCGCGATCTCGGCAACCTGCCGGCGAACATCTGTACTCCAACCTACCTGGCCAAACAGGCCCAGGCGCTCGCCAAAGGCGACAAGCGCCTGCGGGTAAGCGTACTCGATGAGGCCGACATGAAGCGCCTGAAGATGGGCTCGCTACTATCGGTGAGTGCCGGTAGTCGGCAACCAGCAAAGTTGATCACCATCGAATATCGTGGTGCAGCTGCCGCCGAACAACCTGTGGTGCTGGTGGGCAAGGGTGTCACCTTCGATACCGGTGGTATATCGCTGAAGCCCGGCCAGGCGATGGACGAGATGAAATACGACATGTGTGGTGCGGCCTCGGTGTTCGGTACTTTGCAGGCCGTCACCCAGATGCAGTTGCCGATCAATGTTGTGGGCATTATTCCGGCTACGGAAAATATGCCCGACGGTATCGCTACCAAACCCGGCGACATCGTCACCAGCATGTCCGGACAAACCATCGAGATTTTGAACACCGATGCCGAGGGTCGGCTGATTCTCTGTGACGCGTTGACCTATGCGGCTAAGTTCAAGCCGAGTTGCGTGATCGATATCGCCACCCTCACCGGCGCGGTCATCGTCGCACTTGGCAAGGTTCCATCGGGTGTCATGGGTAACAACCCCGCGCTCATCAGGGACCTCATCAAGTCCGGACAGCAGATCGAAGACAAGATCTGGGAACTGCCGCTGTGGGACGAATACCAGGAACAGTTGAAAAGTAATTTTGCCGACATGGCCAATATCGGTGGCCGCGATGCTGGAACCATTACCGCCGCCTGCTTCCTCTCTCGTTTTACCAAAGACTACAAATGGGCGCATCTCGACATCGCCGGTACCGCCTGGAAATCGGGCGATGCCAAAGGTGCCACCGGACGTCCGGTACCGCTGCTGACCCAGTTCATCCTCAATCAGATCAAGTAATGACGCGGATTGATTTTTACCAGCTGAATCCCGCAGGCCACAGCTTCGACCAGGTGGTCTGCAAACTTTGTCAGAAAGCCTATGACAACAGGCAACTGACGCTTCTGCTGACTAAAAATACCGAACAGAGCCGTCACCTCGACCAGCGGCTATGGACATTTGTCGACGATAGTTTTGTACCGCACGACAGTGAGGAAAGCGACGGCTTCGTCACTCCGATTCTGATCCACGACAATCCGGACCCTGCCGGTGATCGCCAGTTGCTCATCAATTTATCGTCGTCAGTACCGCCTTACTTTGCACAGTTTGAACGCGTCATCGAACTGGTCACCGAGGAAAACAAGGCGCAGGCGCGTGCGAGTTACAGTTTTTACAAGGAGCGCGGTTACCCCCTCAAACACGTGAACCTTTAACCGCTGATGCGCTAACAGTAGAACCTCTGAAGCAATTGAAAAGGAGTGAGCAAAGATGAGTGATCAAGACGACATCCCGGTGCTCAACGATCTTATCGAACGCGGCACAGAGATTACCATGTCTGATCTGGGCCTGGACGATTACGCCGATGATCCACCGCTCAAGGTCAGCGATGTTCTCGCAGCAGAGGCGCAGGCCCTGGCGCAGGAGAGCGACGCACTGGAATTCGAAGTCGACGAAACCCTGCCGTTCACGGCCGCCGTTTATACGCGCACAACAGCGGGCGCCTCCGCGTTTACGCCCGAGTCACTTGAGGTTGACCCGCCGAGCGTCGACCCCCTTGCCGACAATCCCGCGCTGGAACAGGCCGTGCGCCGTATCCTCGACGAACACATGGAACTGGCCTGGCAGGAAATCCGTCTCGCCATTCAGCAGCACCTCGATCGTTCCTGACCCGCGCATGTCGTCGAATACAGATGCTGCGCGTGATCTTTATCAATACCTCGGCCAGCGAAAAGCTGCCTGCAGATCACTCACAACCATTTCCTGCGCTTGAAAAACGCGAGCATGACGACCACCACGCCAATCATCAGTAACCACGCCAGCGTATAGCCATAGTACCAACGCAGTTCCGGCATCGCCCAGGGACTATCGATATTCTCAAAGTTCATACCGTACAGGCCGACAATGAAAGTCAGAGGAATGAAGATCGTCGCAATAATGGTCAATACGCGCATGATTTCGTTCAGCCGATAGCTGACGCTGGAAAGGTAGATATCCATCAAGCCGGTCACCATATCCCGATAGGTTTCGATCAGGTCCATGATCTGAATCGTATGATCATAGCAATCGCGAAAGTAGACCTGGTTCCCCTCGACGATAATTCCGCTCTCATCGTGCACCAGGTTATTGAGCACTTCGCGCTGCGGCCACAGCACGCGCCGCACGGTCAGCATGGTGCGCTTGAGCTGATGCAACTGCTGCAGCGAGGCGCGCGTGGGCGCTGCGAACAATTGCTCTTCGAGCTGCTCAATTTCATCACCTATCGTCTCCAGCAACGGAAAACCCTCGTCAATAACCAGGTCTACAAGTGCGTAAAGGAGATAATCAGCGCCACGTTCACGAATACGGCCAGCATGATCGCGTAACCGCGAGCGTAT
>Ga0075467_10004396_pt1 | contig 10472 bp, 9 predicted proteins | sample DEB08_DNA_9_FD_75067 | JGI IMG/M metagenome (GOLD analysis project Ga0075467, IMG submission 75067) | Aqueous microbial communities from the Delaware River and Bay under freshwater to marine salinity gradient to study organic matter... | ecosystem: Environmental > Aquatic > Marine > Coastal ... | reverse complement strand
CTCAAGACCGCGGATTTCGCCCGGCGGCCACTGTCCTGGCTCGACCTGATCACCCGCAATCCGGGCACGTCCTGCAGCTTTTCGCCGACCTTCGGCTATGAAATCTGCGCGCGCCGCATCGGCAGCCAGTCCAATGTACAGGAACGGTTCGACCTGTCGCGCTGGCGGCTGGCGGGCAATGGTGCGGACATGATCCGGCCCGATGTGATGCAGCGCTTCACCGATGCCTTCGCGCCGGCCGGATTTGATGCCAAGGCCTTCCTGCCAAGCTATGGTCTCGCCGAAGCGACGCTGGCCGTGACCCTGATGCCATCGGGCGAAGGCATGGAAGTGGAGCTGGTCGAGGAAACCGAGCTTTCCGGCGAGAAAAAGAGCGACGGCAGTCGCCCGAAACGTTTTCGCGCAATCGTCAATTGCGGCAAGCCCGTACGCGACACGCTGCTGGAAATCCGTGCCGAGAATGGTGCGATTCTGGCCGAAAAGACCGTCGGCAAGGTCTGGATGAAGGGCCCGGCGGTGATGGAAGGCTATTATCGCGACCAGGAAGCGACCGATGCCTGTCTGGTGGACGGCTGGCTCGATACCGGCGACATGGGCTATCTGTCGAACGGCTATCTCTACATCGTCGGCCGCGCCAAGGACATGATCATCATCAACGGCAAGAACCACTGGCCGCAGGATATCGAATGGGCGGTCGAGCAATTGCCCGGGTTCAAGGCCGGCGATATCGCCGCCTTTGCGATCACCACGCCGGGCGGGGAAGAAACGCCGGCCGTGCTCGTGCAATGCCGGACCTCGGACGAGATCGAGCGGCTGCGGCTGTGGAACGAGATCCGCGAAAAGGTGAGGGCCATTACCGGGATGAATTGCGTGATCGAACTGGTGCCGCCGCGCACCCTGCCGCGCACCAGTTCCGGCAAGCTGAGCCGCGCCAAGGCACGCAATCTCTACCTTTCCGGTGATATTCAACCTTATGCGGTTGCGGCCTGAACCGGGTTAATTTGCGTTAATCGGAAATCGCAAAAAAATTTAAGCCAATCCTTACGTTTCGCTAAGAATTTAAACGTAAGGAGGTGCGGTGTTGAAAAATATCGCTCAATCCGGCTTGCCGCGGGTCATCCCGCTCAGCGTTTTGCTCGGCCTGTCCGATCCCCCCGGGATCGACTGGGGCCGGATTCGCGCGCTGCAATTCAATGGCAACAACCAGCATAGCTTGCTGAAAGTCGTTTCCGCGATCGTGTGTGCTCTGCTGACCGCCCAATGGGGCATCGGGCAGGTCAATATCATGTTGCTCGGTCCCTGGCTCGTGGGATTGTGCACCCTTTATGTCTATGCCCATTTGCTGCTTCGTCGGCAGATCGCGTGGCAACGAAAAACGATCAACCGCTCCGACATGACCGTGGTCTATCTGATGTCGCTTGCCTGTGGTTCGTTGTGGGGCGCAGGCTTCCTGCTGTTCGCATTCAGCACCGACCTGATGACCATGATACCGGTCTGGGCGACGATCCTCTGCCTGATGGTGGGGTCCGCGATGTTGTTCTCGACCATGCCGCTCAGCAGCATATTGTTCATATCCTCTTCCGGCGTGGCCATGATCATTGGCTGGGCCTATATCGGCAGCATTCATCTGGCGGTCGCCTCGCTGGCCATCGGGGTCTTGCTGATCTCCGCCTGTCTGATGACTGGCCGGTCGTTCATTGACCGGAAGGTCGCAGAAGCCAGCCTTACCGAGAAAAGCGAAGTGGTCAGCCTGTTGCTCAAGGAATTTGAGGATACCGGGGCCGATTGGCTCTGGCAGACCGATACTTCGCGCCGGATCACGCATGCCTCGCCGCGTTTCGCCCATGCGATCGGCCAGCCGCCGGAGCAGATCGAAGGCAAGCCGTTCCTGCAACTGGTCGCCGGAGAAGCCTGGGAAAGCGGAAAATTCTCTACCGCCCTGCACGAACTGGCGGAGAAACTGAAACGACGCGACAGCTTCAGCAACATGCTGGTGCCGGTCCAGATCAACGGCGAAACCCGCTGGTGGGAATTGTCCGCTTCGCCGAAACTTGACGACAATGGGGTCTTCCACGGATTTCGGGGTGTCGGGTCGGACATAACCGAACAGCGTGAATCGGCCGACAAGATCTCGCATCTGGCCCGATTCGACACGCTTACCCGCCTGCCAAACCGCCTGCAGCTGACCGATGCGGTCAGAAAGGCGATGCAGACGGCTGAACAATGGAACGGTCGCTGCGGCTTCATGATGATCGATCTCGACCGGTTCAAGGCGGTGAACGACACGCTCGGCCATCCGGTGGGCGACCGGCTGCTGGCCCGCGTATCCGATCGGCTGCGATCGATCATGACCGACAATGAGCTCTGCGGCCGTCTGGGCGGTGATGAATTTGCGATCGTCGTCAAAGAGGCGAATGATACGCATTATATGGAAGTGCTGGCGAAGAAGATCATCGACATCCTGTCCCGGCCTTATGAGGTCGATCAGCATACATTATATATCGGGGCCAGCGTCGGCGCGGCGATCGGGCCGCGTGACGGACGGACGGTCGAAATGCTGATGCGCAGTGCCGACCTCGCGCTCTATCGCTCCAAGGATCAGGGTGGTGGTGCCTTCACCCAATATGAGCCGAAGCTGCACGTGCAGGCGGAAGAGCGGCGGGTCATGGAAATGGCGTTGCGCAAGGCGCTGCCGAATGAGGAACTGTCGCTCAATTACCAGCCCGTCGTCGACGCAGAATCCGGCGGGGTAGTCGGCTTCGAAGCGCTGCTGCGCTGGACCAATCCGCAATTCGGAGTCGTTTCACCAGCCAAATTCGTACCGCTGGCAGAAGAAGCGCGGCTGATCGTTCCGATCGGTGAATGGGTGATGCGGACCGCTTGCAAGGAAGCCATGAATTGGCCGCCGACGGTCAAGGTCGCGGTCAATGTTTCCGCGGGCCAGCTGACCGAAGTGAATTTCCTGTCGATGGTGGTCTCCGCCCTCGAGGAAAGCGGGCTTCCTCCCAGTCGCCTGGAGATAGAGGTGACCGAGAGTATTTTCATGCACGAGGGCAGTGGCTCGACAGAAATGCTCAATCAAATCATTGCCCTGGGCATCAACCTGTCGCTGGATGATTTTGGTACCGGCTATTCCTCGCTCGGCTATCTGCGCAAGACCCGATTCTCGACGATCAAGGTTGATCGCAGCTTTGTCCAGGGAGCTGCCAAAAACGCGCCCGAAAGCCTTGCCATCATCCGTGCGGTGGTGGCGATGGCCGACGCGCTGGGCATGTCCACGACCGCCGAGGGTGCCGAGACCGAAGAAGAAGTGCAGATGATCAGGAAATTGGGTTGCCGCAAGATCCAGGGCTATTATTTCGGCCGTCCGATGATCGCCGATGATGCCAGAAACCTGTTCGGGCTGATTGAAGTCGAACAGCTGGAATATAACAAGAAATCTGCCTAGGCCCGCCGAACCGGGTTATTTTTTTGCCAGCCGCTTTTCTATGCCTCGCCAGATGCGGGCATAGGCCTGTGCGGCCGGGCTGTGCGGCGCGAAGCTGCCGACCGGTTCCTGCAGCTGGGTCATATGTTCAACGGCGCTCGACATCGGGATGACGGGCCATTTCGGTCTGCGCATCAGGCTCTGCTTGTGGATGGATCGCCGGCGATCGACCATGGTGTAGACGGGCAGCAGCGGCGCGTGCTTTTTGCCGTTGCTGTCGAGGAACATCTGCACGTCGCTGAGCGCGCGTTCCGAAAGGGGCGAGGGAATGACCGGCACGACCACAATGTCCGCGTTGCGCAATATCTGCTCGCTGGTCTCGGTCAGGCCAGGCGGGCAGTCAAGGATGATCCGGTCATAGTCCTTGCCGATTTCCTTGAGCAATTTGCCGAGATGGCGCTTCTTGCTGATCTGGAAAAACAGCCGGTCGAGTCCGCGCAGAGAAACATCTGCTGCCAGCAGATCGAGATTTTCGATCTCGCTATGCTTGATCAGCTTGCCGGGTTTGACATTGCCGGCGACCATTGCATGCGCTCGGTCCTTTTCCGTCCGGTCTCCCTTGAGAATGAAGGATGCCGCACCTTGCGGATCGAGATCCCAGAGCAAGGTTCGTCGCGAACTGCCGACGGCGCTGTTCCATGCCAGATTCACTGCCGAACAGCTTTTGCCGACGCCGCCCTTCATGCTGTACACTGCAATTACCGACATTGTCTTTCCCGGTCTGTTCATTCAATTTCGCCGAACCTGCACCGGGTCAGAGAATCTCCTGTACGGTCTCCTGCGGTCGGCATAGCCTGACCCCCTTGTCGGTCTCGACCAGCGGCCGGTTGATCAGGATCGGTTCCCGGGCCATGGCGTCCAGAATCTGATCGGCTGTAGCCGTGTCTTTCGTCAGCCCCAGCTCTTCGGCCGGTGATCCGCGGACCCTTAGGCCCTCCAGCGGGGTCATGCCAGCATCGCGGAAAAGCTGTTCCAGCTTGGCACGACTCGGCGGGTTTTTCAGATATTCCACGACCGTCAGGTCAACGCCTGGCGTTTCTTCCAGTATCGCCATTGTCTTGCGGGACGTGCCGCAGTTCGGATTGTGCCAGATCGTGGCTTTCATCTTTCTCTCCCATTGCGCTGCGCCGTTTCATAAGCACAGGTTGGATGCCGGTTTCAAAGAAAAACGCCAGAGACGGCAGATTTTTCGTTGCATATGAGAATTATTCTCATTAGCAGACGCGCTATTGAGAATAATTCTCATATGAGGGAGTCTGTCTGTGAATATTGGTCCACGCCGTCCGTTGCGCCTTTGCATGTCTGTCAGCCTGGTCGCGCTCGCCGCCGGTCCGGTGCAGGCAAGCGCCCAGGAAGTCTGGGAGGACGGCATGGCAGATGATCAGGAGATCATCGTGACCGGGGAAAAGGAAGGCTATGTTGCGATCAGCAGCGCCGGCCTGAAGACCGACACCCCGCTGCTCGACACGCCGCAGACCGTGTCGGTGGTAACCCGCGAACAGCTTGATGATCAGGCGCTTCAGGATATTGGCGATATTCTTCGGTATACGCCGGGCGCATCGATCGGGCAGGGTGAAGGCAATCGCGACCAGATTACCATCAGGGGACAGAATACCACCGCCGATTTCTTCGTCGACGGCATTCGCGACGACGTGCAATATTTCCGGCCGCTCTACAATATCGAGCGGGTCGAGATCCACAAGGGCCCCAATGCGATGATCTTTGGCCGCGGCGGCGGCGGCGGAATCGTCAACCGGGTGACCAAGTCGCCGATCGCCGATCGCCAGTTCGGCGAGGCCAGCGCCAGTGTCGACAGCTTCGGTGCCTATTATCTCGCCGGCGACCTGAACCTGCCGGTCGGCACCATGGCAGCCTTCCGGATCAATGGTCTCTACGAGGAATTCGACAACCATCGCAATTTTTATGACGGCCGGCGTTTTGCGGTCAACCCGACTTTTGGCGCCGAGCTTGATGACAGTAACCGGATATTGCTGTCCTACGAATATGTCGATGATGACCGGGCCGTGGATCGCGGCAATCCGGCGGAACTCAGGGCGGCTGGCGATGCCTGTTCTTTCGCAAATCCGTGCGGGCCGTTGTCCGGATTCCGCGACACCCTGTTCGGCCAGCCGGGCACCAACCGCACGACACTGCAGGCCCATATCATCAAGCTGCGGGTCGAGCATGATTTCAGCGATGAACTGACCTTCAGCTCGACCACCCAATATGGCGACTATGACAAGCTCTATCGCAACGTCTACCCAGTTGATGCCAGGAGCAACGACGTCCGGCTCGCCCCGGTAGCCAATTCGGTCACGCTGGACGGCTATGTCGACACGACCGACCGCGAAAATTTCATCACCCAGGGCAATCTGCTCTGGACGGGTGATACCGGTGCCCTCGGCCACAGCCTGTTGCTCGGCTATGAAATCGGCCAGCAGAAATCCGCCAACGCCCGGCGGGACATATTCTTTGCGGCCAGCAATGATGACCAGATCGTGGTGCCGCTGACCGACCCGGTTGTCGTGCCCGCCTTCACCTTCCCCGCGTTCAACCGCAGCACCCGCTCCGACCTCAAATTCCTGTCGCTCTATATCCAGGACCAGATCAGCATCGGCGATCATTTCGAGATCATCGGCGGCGTGCGCTTCGACCGGTTCGACCTCGACCTCAACGATATCCAGAGCAGCCTGCTGCTGAGCCGGACCGACGAGAAATTCTCGCCGCGGTTCGGGGCGATCTACAAGCCGCAGGAAAATATCTCAATCTATGCGAGCTATGCCAAAAGCTTTCTGCCGCGGTCGGGCGACCAGTTTCTCACGCTCAGCCCCGCCACCGCCAATCTGGCCCCGGAAACCTTCGAGAATATCGAACTTGGCGTGAAATGGGACCTGACGCCCGCGCTCAGCCTGACCGCAGCCCTGTTCCGCCTCGATCGGGACGACCAGGCGATCCTGCTCGACAATCAGGGCAATACGACCCTGTCGGGTTCGCGGACCGAGGGCCTGGAATTGCAGCTCGTCGGCAAGCTCACCGAGCACTGGCAGATCAACGCCGGCTACAGCTATCTCGACGGTCAGCAGCGCAATGCGGGCACCGTGGGCGGTCAGGATCTGCGCCTGTTCCAGGTCCCGGAGCATATGGTATCGCTGTGGACGAAATATGACTTCACCGAGCAATTTGCCGGCGGTATCGGCGTGACCCATCAGTCCAGCCAGTTCGCGACCAACGACAACAGTGTCCGGATTCCGGCCTTCACCCGGGTCGACGCGGCGCTATATTATGACCTCAGCGAAGCGGTGCAGGTCCAGCTCAATGTGGAGAATCTGTTCGACGAGACCTATTATCCGTCGGTGCACAATAACGACAATATCTCGACCGGTGAACCGCTCAATGCGCGGCTGACGGTGAAATTCGGTTTCTAGACGCCACGCGGAATTTATGCCCCGGCAAAGGCCGGGGCCCATCTCGGAACGCCTCGGAACGCTGATTCGTTGTGTAGTAACTGCTGTTCAGCCCGGGAATATCTCATTCTCCAGAAATGGCACTGACACCAATTCACGAGATGGACCGCTCGGCTTGAGAAGGCTCCCCCGGAGCCTTCGTCGCCTGTGCCCTGCGCGGGTGTACTATTCAATCCTTTGGCGTCAGCGCCGGTACCGCCCTGGCGGCATCTTCGGGATCAATGCCCGGTGGCGGGGCAGCGCTGAGCACCGCTTCTCCGCGCGCGACGCGTCCGGCGCGCTGGATCGCCTCGCGAATCCGCGGATAGGTGCCGCAGCGGCAGATATTGGTGATCGCCTCGTCAATCGCGGCTTTCGACGGGTTGGAATTTTTCTTCAGCAATACCGCCGCCGCCATGATCATGCCGGACTGGCAGAAGCCGCATTGCGGCACATTTTCCGCTGCCCAGGCCTGTTGCACCGGGTGGCTGCGATCGCGCGACAGTGCCTCGATGGTGGTGACAAATCGACCTTCCATCTCGCCGATGGTGACCAGGCAGGACCGGATCGCCTCGCCATCGACCTCGACCATGCAGGCGCCGCAGTCGCCGGTGCCACAGCCATATTTGGTACCGGTGAGATTGGACGCGTCGCGCAGCGCCCAGAGCAGCGGCGTGTCCGGGTCCATCCGGTACCAGACCGGGCGGTCGTTGACGGTGAATTTGGTCATTTCGAGGTTATGGCGATCAATGATCGATACGGCAAGAGATCAAGAATCCCGGTCAAATGCGAGGGCCGGGCTTGATTCAGGCGCCATGTTGAAAATCCGTTAGTGGTGAGCCTGTCGAACCACGCCTCTCGTCGATAGGCGCCGTTGCGCCAAGCTCGCCCTTCGGGTCGACAAGCTCAGGACTAAAGGCATTCCATCCAGGCTGTCTACTCCCGCCAGCTTCGATCCTCACGATCGACCAGCCGCACCATCGCTTCGAATTCCGGCACGCCCTGCTTCATCGGATCAATCGAAGCCTGCGACAGATTTTCCATATGCTTCTTGATCACTTCCTCGCCGATCATCACCGGTTTGCCCATGGCAAGCGTCTGCATCTGGATTTCGCATGCGCGTTGCAGCACCCAGTGGTTGAGGAAAGCTTCTTCCAATGTCCGGCCCATCACCACCGGCCCGTGATTTTCCAGCAGCATCATGCGTTTTGAGCCGAGGCTGGCGAGAAAGCGCGGCCCCTCATCCTCATGCACGGTGATTCCTTCAAATTTGTGATAGGCAAGGCGCGGGACGACCGCGGCGGCATAGAAATTGATCGGCTGCAGCCCGCCGATCACGGAAGATACCGCCATGGTCGCGGTCGTGTGGGTGTGGATGATCGCATGGACATCGGGCAGTTCGCGGTGGAACAGGCTGTGCTGGGTGAAGCCGGCCTTGTTGACCGGGTAGGTCGAGCCATCCAGCGTATTGCCCTCGATGTCGATCTTGACCAGGGTCGAGGCGGTAACCTCGCTGAAATGCAGGCCATAGGGGTTGATCAGAAAGGCGTCATCCTCGCCCGGCACCTTCAGCGTGATATGGTTGAAAATCATTTCGTCCCAGCCGAGATAGGCAAAAATCCGGTAGCAGGCGGCGAGCTTCTGGCGCGCTTTCCACTCTTCTTCGCTGCAGCTGGACTGGACATTGATCGCGGTGGCCATTTTTCTCTCCTCGAATCGGCTGATATCGTGTCTATGCCTCATCCTATAGCAAAGCCCCGGAAAGGCGAATGCAAAGCACCTTTCATTTGCGCAATTTATCGTGTAAAAGCTTGCCTTGCTGCCGGGAAATTGATAGGCGGCGCGAGATTGAAGCAGATTGATTCTGCGGCAAACCCTTTTTTATGGCTTTTACACCAATTCAGGCCAGCAGAAATTGCTTCTGGCCCGCTACGGAATTTGAACGGAGTTACTCAGTCTTATGCAAATCATGGTTCGCGATAATAATGTTGATCAGGCCCTCCGGGCGCTCAAGAAAAAATTGCAGCGTGAAGGCGTCTATCGCGAAATGAAGCTTCGTCGCCATTATGAAAAGCCGTCCGAAAAGCGTGCCCGCGAAAAGGCTGCTGCCGTGCGCCGCGCCCGCAAGATGGACCGCAAGCGGATGGAACGCGACGGCCTGATTTAAGCGCTTCGGCTCCACGAACAAAAGGTAGCCTGCCCATGTCTGTCACGACGGTTCCGATTCATCCCATCAAAAAGGGTTCGCTGACCAAGATCTGGCTCGGCGTGCTGCTGATTGTCGCCGCCGCCCTCCTTCTTGCTTTTGCGGGAACCGAGAATGCCGTGGTAACCGGTGCCAGCAACGAGCAGTTTCTGGCTGCCAATGCGGACGAGGACGGGGTCGAAACAACCGCATCCGGTCTGCAATATAAAGTCATCAAGCCGGGCGAGGGACCATCCCCGACCGCCACCGATACCGCTCTGGTGAAATATGAGGGCCGTCTGCGCGATGGCACCATCTTCGACGCCAATGAGCAGACGCCGATGCCGGTCGGCGCCGTTGTCCCCGGTTTTTCCGAGGCGCTGCAGTTGATGCAGAAGGGCGGCGAATATCGGATCTGGATTCCTTCGGACCTGGCCTATGGCGAATCGTCGCCAGGCGAACAGATTCCGCCGAACAGCCTGCTGATATTCGACGTGACATTGCTGGACTTCATTTCCGCGGCACAGATGGAAGAGCTGCGGCAGCAGATGCAGGCGCAAGGCGCCGGTCCCGGTGCTCCTGGCCAATAATATAGTCGGCACGTTTGCGCCGGGAGAATAATTTGTGAACAATATCGGTTCCAGCCAGCAAGGCAGCAGCCCATCCTTTGCGATTAGGCCCTTCCTGCTCGGACTGTTGCTGGGCATCATTCTCGTGGTCGCGCTCGGGACCGCGATACCGGAAAAAACCAGCCCGACCGAATTTGTGCAATCCGGATGGGAGAAGCTGTTCCCGCCGCCGGGCAATGCAGAATTTCTGACCGAAAATGCGACGCAGCCGGGCGTCGAGCAGACCGCGTCGGGCCTGCAATATAAAGTCATCAAGCCGGGCGAGGGGCCATCCCCGACCGCCACCGATACCGCTCTGGTCAAATATGAGGGGCGTCTGCGCGACGGCACCATCTTTGACGCCAATGACCAGACGCCGATGCCGGTCGGCGGCGTTGTTCCCGGCTTTTCCGAGGCGCTGCAGCTGATGCAGAAGGGCGGCGAATATCGCGTCTGGATTCCGTCGGAGCTCGCCTATGGCGACGTTTCCCCCGGACCGGAGCTTCCCGCCAACAGCCTGCTGATTTTCGACGTGACATTGCTCGACTTCATTTCCGCGGCGCAGATGGAAGAGCTGCGGCAACAGATGCAGGGTGCTGCCGGCGGACCACCGCCCGCCCCTTAAGGCGATCAGACGGGCGCGCTAGGAGCGTTCCGCCTGCGCGACCGCTTCTGATGCGCGCAGCGCCGACAAAATCCGCATCAGATGATGGACATTATGCACTTCCAGATCGACGTCGAACGTGTGG
>Ga0075467_10004395_pt1 | contig 10474 bp, 7 predicted proteins | sample DEB08_DNA_9_FD_75067 | JGI IMG/M metagenome (GOLD analysis project Ga0075467, IMG submission 75067) | Aqueous microbial communities from the Delaware River and Bay under freshwater to marine salinity gradient to study organic matter... | ecosystem: Environmental > Aquatic > Marine > Coastal ... | reverse complement strand
CAAGTCATTGAAAAAGGCATTAAAGCCACTGGACAAGCAATACTGGCAGGATCTCAAAAAGCTGCGGAGGGGTTACCAGAAGCAAGGTAGCCTCGCTGGCATTGAAGCCACTGATGCCGAGATAGAGAAGGTGTTGGTTGCTTATAAGAAAAATGCACCTGCCTCTATTTTAAAGTATAGCTATGAGCCAAAAGAATCCTATAGGGGCAAAGGATCATTTGACTACACCGACAGATCGCTCGAAATACTAACAGACCCCGAAACCCGCGACAAGATTCTTGAGAAAGCGATAGAATCGAGCGAATTAGAAGAACGCGGCAATGAGGGTGAGGAATTGTGGCATGCCAAGAATAAACAAACGCCATACACAGGTTGGAGTAAGGATTTATATGACACAGGGCAGGTAGAGGCACTTAGCCTATACAAAGATGGTAAAGCGCATGGCCACTATACTGGGTGGTATGAGAACGGTCAGAAAAGTATGGAAGGCAACTACAAGGACGGCAAGCTTATGTCTGATATGTCATGGAAGCCTGATGGAGCGAAGTGTCCCCTCACCAATATCAAAGATGGGAATGGTGTCTTTGTCGCTTATCACATGAATGGGCAGAAAAAAGAGGCAGTTAACTTTAAGGACGGCAAGAAGCACGGATTGGTTACAGGGTGGGACGAGGAGGGACAAAAAAAAGAGGAAGGTGGTTTTCATGAGGGCAAACGGCACGGTGTTTATACAAGTTGGCATGAGAACGGCCAAAAGAAACAAGTGTCCGAATGGGAAGAAGACAACCAACATGGCCTGATTGCTGAATGGTATGAGACTGGCCAGAAGAAATCTGAAGGCAGCTTTAACGATGGAAAGCAGCACGGCATTGCAACATTCTGGCATATGAATGGGCAGAAAAAAGAGACAGTCAACTTTAAGGACGGCAAGAAGCACGGATTGGTTACAAAGTGGGGCGAGGAGGGACAAAAAAGAGAGGAAGGTAGTTTTCATGAGGGGAAGCAGCACGGTGTTTTTACGGATTGGTATGAGAACGGTCAAAAGAAACAAGTGTCCAACTGGAAAGAAGACAATCCACATGGTCTGATCACTGATTGGTATGAGACTGGCCAGAAGAAATCTGAAGGCAGCTTTAACGATGGGAAGCAGCACGGCATTGCAACATTTTGGTATGAGAATGGGCAGAAGCGTATGGAATGCACCTTCAAGGACGACAAGCCGCACGGGCTGTCGACAACGTGGGATGAGGAAGGCAAGGTAACGAGTCAAACCATGTTCGAGAACGGCGAGAAGGTGGAGTAGTCCACTCCTCTCGTCCACCGTAGGCTCGCTGGGGTGCGTGAGTGTCAGATGTGGGTTAGTGCGGCTGTGTGGGCGAGCGTAAATGCAGTCACGCAAGAATCTCACACGCTACACCTACGACACCACCGCCTTCCAAGGATGGCGGCTCAACCTCAGCAAGAGAGGCATAAACGCCCCAGCCACCTTTTTTACTGGGCTAAGGGCTATTTTTCTACTAATGTTTATTTCTACATTAGACCACTCTCCGTCTAATTTAACTATTATCCTAAAAATATGAAACATATAACACTGACAAAAATCATAGCCCTTTTTTATCTGATTGCACTCACAAGTTGCGCAACAAATTACGATACGAAGAAAGGCTTTTGGAATGGAGGCACTGGATTTTCTGAGACACAACTAGGATCTAACATATGGCAAATAGACTTTACTGGTAATGAATTTACTAACAGAGCTACAACAAAAAAATTCAGTCTAAAGAAAGCTGCTCAAATAGCCCAAAGAGAAGGTTACCCATATTTCGTAGTTGTAGAAGGCGAAACAAACAGGGATGTGATCGGGGCCAATTATGCTGGAGGAAGTTCCAATCAATTTTTTGGAGGATCAGCTAATGCTAGAACTAATACAGCCACGACTATGACCGTCGAACTACTAAGGGAAAAAGTAACTTCAAGAGGACTAGTTTATGAAGCAAGATTCCTAGCTAATACGCAGTAAAAAAGGGGTTTCGCCACTGTTCTACAAGATTGAACTACCCATGCGCCCTCCAGAAATCCTTACACCAACAACACCAATCAGGTCCGCAGGTTTTCGTGTCGCAAGCGTCAGCGCGGCTCCTGAGCCATCGAGTGTAGGTTTGCTGGTCATCGGAGCGATGGCAGAGCACACCTAAATGAAAACAATGATACCAAAACTCGCCACTATATCTGTAATTCTCTTCATCCCCTTACTGATCAATTCATGCGACAGCGATGACGGCGGCGCCTCGGATGGATCGAGTGCGGGTGGTGGTCTTGTTGATGCACCGAATGACCAAGACCCGGTTGTCACCCTCCCCATCACCGCCGCTGATGTGCCCAATCTCAAGCTTCTCTATCTAGGCAAAACCAGAGAACAAGCTTTTGCCATATCCGCGGCACAAAAACACGACTTGCGTATCGTATCCATTGACGGCGAGGGTCTTCCCGTCACAGAAGATTTTGTCATTGGTCGCATTAACGTCTCTCTGGAAAACAACATTATCACCTCCATTGATGTAGAAATCCCCTACCAAGAACCTATATATCCCTCCCTGCCTCCATACGAGGGCCCACTTACAGCAGAGGAAGTCGCTCAATTGAAATTACAATTTGCCGGTCTCACACTTGAGGAAGCAAAAAAGCAAGCCTATGAGAAAGGCCATCATTTCCGAATCACTTCACTGGATGGAGAAGAGCAAATCGTGACACTTGATTTTGTCCACGGCCGCATCAATGCCACCGTCGTCGCGGGACGCATTGTATCGATTGAAATCGAGGTCGCTATATTCTTGCATGACGGCTCCTAAAAAAACTTTTTTCATCGCGACTCGGCAAGTGATTAAGGGCCGGGTAACACCTACCCCCCAAATCCCACAGCCCTTCCTCGCCTCAGCCCCTATCTGCTAGCTTTTATGAGTTCACGGCTAAAGCGATCATCCCTGCTGTTGTTGGCAGGTTCCTGGTCGGGCTCCATGGTTTCTACCGATGTGCTGACCGCGACAGGGCTGCCATCCTCGGGCAGCCTAACGGGCACGGGGAATGACTGAATCTCTCCCGCAGCAAGGCTGCTGATATTGATGCTTTGACTCCCTGAGGGGGTGGTGATGGTGACTGGGCTATTGATCAGAGTTTCCGTGCCCTGATTCTGAATGGTTACCAACACCTTGGGCAGCGAGGTGTTGTTTGCGGCTGGCACCAGGAACTGGCTGGTAACGGCAGCATCGTAAATGCCCGGGCTACCGTGTTCGATGACGCGGTCAATGGCGAGGATGCCGCTGCCGTAAGCTGTGTCAGTGCCCGGGTAGCCAGCATCATTGCCGAGCTTGAGGACGAGGTCGGCCGCTTGTTGGGCGGTGAGCTGTGGCTGCTCAGACATGATGGCCGCAATGGCTCCGCTGACAAACGGAGCACTTGCCGAGGTGCCGGAAAACGAGGTCAGCTGGTTCTCGCCCCAGGCAGCATTGACCTGATAGCCGGGCGCGACGATGTCCAGTGACTCACCAGCGTTGGAAAAATCGAGATGCTCTCCCTGTGCTTCCACCGCACCCACGGCGATGACTCCATCATAGGCGGCTGGGTAGGCGATGCTATCAAGGCCTGCGTTACCGGATGACGCCACGATCACGGCTCCCTGCTGATGGGCATACTGCACGGCATCATAAACCAGCCTACTGTCGCCGTAGGAGCCCATGGAGATGTTGATGACCTTTGCCCCGGCATCAGCAGCAGTCATGATACCGTTGGCGAGGGTGAAGGAGTCCGAACTGCCTTCGGCATCCGTGATCCTGATGGAAAGGATGTCAGAGGCGGGTGCGACGCCCGGTATCAGGGAGTCGTCGCCTGAGATGATGGAGGCGACTGCGGTGCCGTGGCCGAGTTGAGTGTCACCTTGCGCGAGTTCCGTGAGCGGGGCATGGGTGACCTTGCCATTGCCGGCATCAAGCGCGGGGTGATTGTTTACGCCGGAGTCAAGGACGGCGACGGTGATGCCTTTGCCCCAGGTGGAGTTGTCAGCTTCGATTCCCAGCCATGCCAGGGCGTGCTGGCCAAATCCCATGGCGCTGGGCTGAGCCTGGGCATCGGGGGGCGTGGGAATGGTGACCAGGTAATTATAGCCAAGCTCCGCTTTTTCGAGTTCATCAGGATCAAAACCATCAGCATAGCCGAAGCGGACGGCAAGCAGCCGATCTGATTTGCCAAGCAAGCTGAAGTCGCGCTCTTCCAGGCTGGCGAGGAATTTCTGGTAATCGTCCTCGTTCTGGAAACGTGCAATCCGTTCGTTAGCCAGGGCAAATGGAGGTGCTGCTTGTCGCAGTGAATGTTCCCGCGCATAGGGAGCGGCACGTCTCAGCGGCTTGTTCTCCGCGAGTCGTCCGGCAATCGGGCTACTTGGTTTTTCTTGGTCAAACTTGCTTGCCTTAGTTGGGAACGTGGTCAGCCGAACCAGATGATAACCCACAACCGCTGCCAGCAGCATGAGCAGGGCGAGAATAATGGAGCTACGCATGAGAGGGAAAAACATAAAGTTGAAATGGGGAAAGCTGAATTGGGCCGATTCGCGATTAGATGACAAGATGCGTCCTACATCGCCCAGGTGCTAATTTCCAACGAAAAAGATGGTCACGCTTTAAGCTCTGGTCAGGGGACATGTCGCTTAACGCCATTCCCGAACTGTCGATTGTGAGCTTGGCATTAACCGTCTAGCCAAAGGGCATTAGAACAACTCAGAGAGCTCTTCTTTTCAGTAAGTCGAGGAGTCATTGCGGCGATTCTAAAAAAGGAGCGGCCGGCAGTCGTTTTGTCGTTTATTCCGAGGGTGAACCTTGACGACACCTCCGTTCGGCCTCATCATTAAATCTCATTTTATTTTCATTACCCATGCCAAACCATCGCTTAGCCCTCTTCGCCACCGCCATCTTCCTGGGTCTTCCTGCTGTCCATTCCGACGCCAAATCAATTGCACAAACATGGAACGAGGAACTGCTGGCTGCGGTGCGCTTGTCGTTTCCCGATCCGCCCGTCCACGCCCGCAATCTTTTTCATGCCTCGGTAGCGATGTGGGATGCATGGGCCGCCTACGAACCCACAGCGGTTGGTTACCTCCACCGTGAAGCCGCGAACGTCCCGGAAGGCAGCGACATCGCCGCCGCGCGACACGAGGCGATCAGTTACGCCGTCTTTCGCGTCTTGAGCCATCGTTACACCACCCGCAAGCACCCGAACACGCCCAATGCTAACACCGTCACCGCGCAGGCCAACTTCAACTCCCGCATGGCCGACCTGGGCTACCCCACCGCGAACACCACCACTGTCGGTGACAGCCCTGCAGCAGTCGGCAATCGCGTGGCCGAGACGATCATCAACAGGACCGCCGGGGACGGCTCAAACGAAGTGGACGGCTACCGAGACTCAACCTACACCCCGGTTAACGATCCCCTGACGATCGCAGACTCAGGCACAACACTCAACGACAAGAATCGTTGGCAGCCGCTGGAGTTCGTTCTCCAGGTGTCACAGACCGGCATTCCGCTGGACTTTACAATCCAGGAGTTTGTCGGTTCCCACTGGGGCGAGGTCTGGCCTTTTGCACTGAGCCGCGAACCCGGTCAGGTTGTCTATTACGATCCCGGAACTCCACCTCAGCTTGGCGGCGTGGGCGATGAGGCCTTCAAAGCCGGCATCGTGGCGGTCATTCGCAACAGTAGCCTGCTCGACCCCAGCAACGCGCCTCAGGTCGATAGCTCCCCAGGCATGATCGGCAACAGTACCCTGGGCACCAACGACGGTAGTGGACATTCTACTAACCCGTTAACAAATTCACCCTATCCAGCCAACCCCGTGAACGAGGCGGATTTCTGGCGCGTCATCGCGGAATACTGGGCAGACGGACCTCAGTCCGAGACCCCACCGGGGCACTGGAACGTGCTCGCCAACGAAGTGATCGATCACCCTGCGTTCGAACGCCGTTTCATGGGTATCGGCCCACAGCTCGATGCCCTCGAGTGGGACGTAAAAATGTATTTCATGATCAATGCGGCACTTCACGACGCCGCAGTGGCGGCTTGGGGATGCAAGCGAGCTTACGATTACATCCGGCCCATCAGTGCGATCCGCTACATGGGAGAAAAAGGTCAGTCGAGCGACCCCAACGGACCTTCTTACCACCCCGATGGGCTACCCCTCGTCCCTGGTCTTATCGAGGTCATTACAGCCACGACGACCCTGGCGGGAGCCAAGCATAGCGAGCTCGGGTTGGGCGCCATCGGCAAGATCGCGATTTACGCCTGGGGCGGTGAATCAGACAATGCGGCCGTGGAGTTCAGCGGTTCAAAATGGATACTCGCCCAAGATTGGCTGCCCTACCAACGCTCTACCTTCGTGACCCCCGCCTTCGCGGGCTACATCTCCGGCCATAGCACCTTTAGCCGCGCCGCCGCAGAAGTTCTGACGCGCATGACTGGCAGCGCATACTTTCCCGGAGGAATGGGAACCCATGATGCCCAGGCCGGCTCGCTCGAATTCGAATTCGGCCCCAGCACACCGGTTCAACTCCAGTGGGCCACTTATTACGATGCCTCTGACCAAGCCGGCCTCTCGCGGATCTATGGCGGCATCCACGTACCGGTCGACGACGGCCCTGGACGCATCGTAGGATCACAATGCGGAATTGCGGCCTACGATTTGGCGATGAAGTATTTCTACGGCAGTATCCTCACGGAATGTCCCGAGCTAACGATCCCCCATCTCAGGAACGACTCCGATGAATCGCCAGACTCTGATAGCGATGATGTGGCTGACCATTGCGATGCCTTTCCCAACGATCCGAACAAGGTCGGCACCGGCGTAAGGATCGTGGACCTCGGCGATTTTGGGCTTCTTTACATTCAACGGAAAAACATCGTCGAGCTCCGGCGTGCCGTCGCAGCTTTGAGCATTGATAGCGACATCATCAAACACATCAACGCCACGATAAGCTATATCACGGATGATCAAGTTATCGCCGATGCTGCCTGGCAGAACACAGACAGGCGAAAGGAATTTCTCGACAAACTCGATGCCGTTTTGGAACTGATCATAGCAGCTGAAGCAAGCGAGGACCCTGTACAAGTGGCCATTGCCTACGCGGCGGCAAGCAAAATAGTTGATGATGAGCTCATCATCAGGACCGATGGCTTGCAAGATCTTGGAGCCAGTGAGAAGAACGACTGGGTGCTTACCCAGAAGGCTCAGGATGTCATCTATCCATATCTGTCATACCTGAGTGACTACCTGTGGTTGAAGATACTTTAACGGCAACCAAAGAAAATACAGCACCCCCTCTCTTTCTAACACGATACGCTTGAGCAACTCACGCAAAAAACATCTAGTCGGCAGCCTGTCAAGTGGCTGACAATTCACTGCTGCATGGAATTGTTCTCTGCTGTTCATGATGCTTCTTGACAGCTAGCAGAGCAAACTGGCAACCAAGATGTGTAATTATGACGTGACGGAGTTCTCTATTTTGGATAGAAACAACCAAACCAATCAAAACGCAAAGTTCTATACGCATATTAACTTGCAAACAAAATAGCATACTACAATGAAAAATATACTATACCCACTGGCTCTAACAGCAATCGTCACCTCTATAGCATCAGCTCAAGGTGATCTACCGCCATCAAGCACAGGAGACTTTTTGACAGGCTTCAAAGACAAGGAGAACTGGTCAGCCGGGGTCTTCGGCGGAACAACAGGTTTGGGCGTCAGCGCGAAATACAAGGTGCAGCCATGGCTTAAGATCAAGGCTGAAGTGGGCGGGGGCTCTTACAGCCGTTCGGATGAATTAGAAGGCAATAACTACGATAGCGATCTCAATCTTTTTGCAACTGGTCTTTCGGCAGACTTTAATCCATTTCACGACAAGAAAGGCTGGCGAGGCTTACGCTTCTCAATTGGCGCATATGCGGTGGATAATACAGCCCAGATCAAAGCGAAGCCTGGCGAAAACATTGATCTCAACGGAGTAACCATCACTCCCCTGGGTGGTGAGGAATTAAGTGGAGACCTCTATTTTAATAATTTTGCACCCTATGTGGGAGTTGCCTGGGATTTTATGTTTGGCCAAGAAGATCAATTTGCTTTCTCCATAGATCTCGGTGTTCTTTTTACAGGCTCTCTTAATGCTGATTTGAATGCAAATGCCGCACTTCAGGCTAACCCAATATTTGACCAAGCTGATTTAGATGCTGAAGAGCAAAGTCTTCGCGATGACGTTGCAGATATAAATTTCTATCCAGTGCTCAAATTAGGATTCCACTGGCAATTCTAAACACTCCTCCACCTCTCTTATCTAAAACGTCAAAACTATGTCTGCTACCTGCTCTTAGTATGCTGACCTCAACCTAGCTGACTCAAAAAGCAAACTCCTCGCCTCAGTGATCGGAAGATTGATGAAGAAAACAGGGTGTTCACGGGCTCCTCTTCACCAGAACTGTACGGACATCTCCAATAAAAACCTTCGAACGTAACTCGATCAAAATACGATCTTTGTCGTCACTAATCCACAGCGTGGCTTTCTTTAATTTTTTATAGCTTTTTAATTCCTGCGTCGCCATGTCGATATTCTTTATCTTGAGGTCAAGTTTGATACACTTATAGCCTTGGTGCATCTCTCTACCTAACACCTTTACCTCAGCCAATTGAGCCGACTTAAAAGGGTGAAGAGCCAGTTTCAATACATCCCCGTTGTCAAGTTTACGGGCACGTATGTAAAACATCGCCGAGAGAGCATCATGTAGATTTCTTTGATTGAATACATGCCCCGTATTCACCATCTTGCCATCACTCTTTAGGGTTGTAGTTCGGGTGTGAGTCACGTTATTTTTACGGTATTCATTTTTAGTGATTACCTTTTCTGATTTATCTGTTTCTTGAGCAATGAATATAAGCGGCTGATAACTTCCTCTACGCATAAAAGAGTTATAGACGAAGGAAAACGGGAATAGAGCACCTGCAACTCCTGAAGATCGTCCGTATGCCTGCGCCAAGAACATTTTATTCCGGTGTTGATGGTTTTTATCAAAAACCATTGTTGTATATCCCGATTTAATCTTACCATTCCAACTCATCTGATAGACTAACGACATCGGCCTAATCTCGGGATGAGGTCCTTTAGTGAAAGGTTTGACTTCGCCCTTCCAGGCAGGCTCCACACAATCTGCTCCTTGTGGGAAGATCATGACAGCAGCTAGCAAAACCAATGCCGAACGAGCAGCAGGTATGCCACATCCCTGAAAACGATATATTTTTTTTCTCATGTCAATGGTTCGAATACAGGGGCTCCTTATTTATTCAATTTTCTTTTGTTTTTTCCTGCAACACCCCGTCAAAATCCCATAAAGAAAAAAGCCTGGGATACTGGTTACCAAAACGATGAGCGCCCACAGAGCCGCCATCTTTCCAAGATCCCGCCGACGCCCATTCCTATAAACCCAAAGCGACATCAGGATTTGAAATACGGCTAACAATACTGCGCAGAATATCAAACGCTTCATCGTCCACCACCGTTTGCCATAATCACGCTAATCCTTAGCTAAAACGTCGTCCGCTGCGGCCACTTCACTTTCTGCAGCCTGGCCCACAAGATCATAAAAATCCTCTTCATCGATCTCGCCCACCATCTCAACCCCCTTGTTTTGATCGTCAATTGGCAAGTCCGTCTCCTCGCCTACCACCAAAGACGGGCCGGTGAAGCTGATGCAGCAGAGCAGTATGAAAAAACGAATGGATTGCACGTTGATGAGTGTCGCAAATCCGCCGCTAGCTGACCAGCAAAACCTCGATTTCAGAATATCGAATCACGGTCTTTTTTTTCTTGTCCTAGCAGAGATTATCCTTTTCAGCGAAAAATCCCACACGCCCTACCTTTACCCCATGAAGTTATATGAATTGATCATTGTTGGCCGTTCGGATTGCGCGGGCAATTGGCTTTTTGACCCAGCCACGGGAAAAACACGAAAAAATCTGATATCGCTCTATGGTTAACCCAGTTTCACCGTAAGATAGAGGCTTCACATGGAGTATAAAGATGAGGGTATGCAGAAATAGTAAGTAATCGTATACTCCCGTTACTATTACACTCAGCCCCCAAATAGGGGGTTGCAGGAAAGGCAAGCAACAGCATAATCCTATTGCAACATTCTCCTCTGCACTCGCCAACCACCGAGCGGCATTCCACCATCCGCCATCCGCCATCCGCCATCCGCCATCCGCCATCCGCCAACCTCTCCCCATGCTTCTACGCCCACTCACTTTCATTCTTCTGCTTGCCCCCGCCCTCTTTGCCGCGGAGGATAAGATTAGTTTCAACAAGGACATCCGCACGATCTTCTCCAATTCCTGCTTCCTATGCCACGGCCCCGATGGTGAAGAGCGGCAAGCCGATCTGCGGCTT
>Ga0075467_10004393_pt1 | contig 10475 bp, 9 predicted proteins | sample DEB08_DNA_9_FD_75067 | JGI IMG/M metagenome (GOLD analysis project Ga0075467, IMG submission 75067) | Aqueous microbial communities from the Delaware River and Bay under freshwater to marine salinity gradient to study organic matter... | ecosystem: Environmental > Aquatic > Marine > Coastal ... | reverse complement strand
TGCGCCGAAAATGCGTAAGGAATGAAAAGGGAATACGGTGAGGAAGAGCCAAAGCGCGCCAAAACCGTGACTGCCCCCGCAACTGTAAGCGGCGAGTGACCCCGATGATCACCACTGAGCGTTCTGCTCGGGAAGGATCGGGCGAACTGCGACCCGCGAGTCAGGAGACCTGCCATCAATGGCGCTGCATTGCGCCGACTGAAACCAACCGGACGGGGTGTCTGGGAAGGAGATGATGATGGTATTTCGGCTTAGCCCGCACACACTTGCATATCACCACCCTTGCCCCGCGGTATCGCGGAGGGCGAGATGGACGGGAGAACAACACACCGCATAACAGTTTGCACATCATGCAAACATAAAGGGACGGATTGCCGCCCCGGTTATGAATTGATCGAAAAACTGCGCCGCGCAATCGCCGCTGCAGGCGACAGCATCGCCGAGGGCTTCGCCGTGTCCGGCGTTGCTTGTATGGCAGGCTGTGACCGGCCCTGCACTGTGGCTTATCATGGCACACAAAAGGCCACGTATCTTTTTGGGGATATGACACCCGAGGACGACATCGACGATCTTGTGGCCTTTGCGCAGCAATATGCAGAACTTGACGATGGTTGGTGTTCGTCGCTGGATCGCCCCGGTAAATTGCGAAGCTCCACATTGGCCCGCGTCCCCGCCGCCATGCTGGTGATCGCAGAAACCAAGGCGCTGGCGTCATGAGCGGTGCCAATCTTTCTGTTCAGAACGTCAGTTGGCGTCCGGCAAAGCGCGCGCCATTGGTCCTGCATCCGACCAGCTTCGAAGTCGGCGCTGGCCGTGTTCTTGGGGTTGTCGGTCCGAATGGCGCAGGGAAGTCGACCCTGCTGCGCCTGCTTTACCGCTTTCAAGCGCCAACTTCAGGACAAGTCCTTGTCGACGGGCAAGATCTTTGGGCCGTTCCTGCCCGCCAAGCCGCTAGGCAAGTCGCAGCCGTCTTGCAAGAACAAGCCGCCGCCTTCGGGCTGACCGTTAGGGAAATCGTGGCGCTTGGGCGCACGCCTTACCTGAACGGGATCGCACGCGCAGGCGCCGCCAGCGACAGGGTCATTGATCGGGTCATGGCGCTGCTTGACCTGACAGAACTCGCCCACCGCGACATCGGCACATTGTCTGGCGGCGAACGACAGCGGGTTATGGTCGCGCGCGCCCTGGCGCAGGAGCCGCAGATCCTGATCTTGGACGAACCGACAAACCACCTTGATATCCGGCACCAGCTAGAAGTTTTGGCGTTGATCCGTCAGTTGGATCTGACGATCATCGTGTCCCTGCATGATCTGAATATGGCCGCGCATATTTGCGATGATATTCTGCTGCTAGATGACGGACATCCACGTGGTTTCGGATCGCCCGATGATTTGCTGACGGAAGCGCTTGTTTCAAAAACCTTCCGCATTGATGCACGCCGCGAAAAACTGGCGCCCAGCGACAGCACGCATCTGTCGTTCCATTTACCCGAATTCAGAGACAATTGATGAAACTGACGACAACCCTCACCTTGGCCTTGTTGGCCGGGCCAACCTTTGCCCAAACAACCGTGCAAAGCTGCGACCGCACGGTGACTTTTGACGCGCCCCCGCAGGCGGCGGTTTCCAACGATATCAACCTGACAGAGATGATGCTGGTCCTTGGTCTGACCGACCACATGGTTGGCTACACCGGAATTTCAGGCTGGAACAAACTGGACGCCGAAATGCGCGCTGGCGTGGATGAATTGCCGGAGCTTTCCGCGCTTTATCCTTCCAAGGAGGTTTTGATCGGTGCTGACGCCGACTTTTACTTTGCAGGCTGGAACTATGGCATGCGGGTGGGGGGCGAAGTGACGCCCGAAACGTTGGCCCCTTTCGGCATCAACGTCTACGAACTAACCGAAAGCTGTGCCCAGATCGGCACCAAAGGCCCGGCGTCGATGGATGATATGTACAACGACCTGCGCAATCTAGGTGCAATCTTTGGTGTGCAAGACCGCGCCGAGGCATTGATTGCAGGATATCAGGTCGATTTGGACACTTTCCTTGCGACCCTGCCGCCCCTCCCCCAAGCCCCACGAGTCTTTGTCTACGACAGCGGCGACGACACGGCCTTTACCGCTGGCCGCTACGCCATGCCAAACGCCATGATCGAGGTCGCAGGCGGCGTAAATATCATGAACGATTACGAAAAAAGCTGGGCAACCGTCGGCTGGGAGGCCGTCGTCGCGCGTAATCCCGAAATCATCATCATCGTGAATTATGGTGAAGTAACTGCCGCGCAAAAACGTGAATTCATGATGTCGAACCCTGCTTTTGCAGAACTTGATGCGGTTAAGAACGACCGCTTTGTTGTTCTAGAATACGTCGAGGCCACCCCCGGTCCACGCAACATCAATACTGTCAAAACGCTCGCTGCCGCGTTTCGGGAAAACTGATCCGGTATGGCCCATGCGGAACAACAGATTGCCACCCTTAGCCCGCAAAGGATCCGGCTACGGTTGACCTATGTCCTGGCGGCGGTTGCGCTTTTTGTATCCCTGTCAGTGGCCGTCAGCGTCGGGGCTGTTTCCGTGCCGTTGCCCACGGTTTGGGGGATCGTGGCAAACAAGCTATCCGCTGGCCTTATCAACCCAGACTGGTCCGCAGGTCGCGAAGCAATCGTTTGGGACATCCGCCTGCCCCGTGCAATTCTGGCCTGTCTGGTTGGTGCTGGTCTTGCGGTTGTTGGGGCCAGCCTGCAAGCAGTCACACGTAACCCACTGGCCGACCCACATCTGTTAGGCATTTCGGCAGGCGGCGCATTCGGCGCTATTGTGGCCCTGCTACATACGGGGTTGTTCTTGGGGCTGATGACAGTGCCATTGCTGGCTTTCGTTGGTGCTTTGGGCGCCACGCTTTTGGTCTTGGGCGTCTCGCAATTTGCCGCAGCAACCAGTGCTGACCGCTTGGTTCTGGCTGGCGTCACCGTTTCCTTTATCGTTATGTCTGCGGCCAATGCGCTGATTTTCCTTGGCGATCCACGTGCGGCACACACGGTCGTGTTCTGGATGCTTGGCGGTCTTGGCCTTGCACAATGGAGCCAGCTTATCTTTCCTTTGGCGATCCTTGTGGGCGGAGGTGCATATCTGATCGCCAATGCCCGCAATCTGAACGCCATGACAATCGGGGATGAGACAGCCGCGACCCTTGGCATTCCCGTACGACGCTTTCGGCTGACGGTTTTTGTTGTCGGCGCGCTGATCACTGGTGTGATGGTTGCGTTTTCAGGAATTATTGGATTCGTTGGTCTTATGATCCCGCATATTGTGCGGTTGATCGTCGGTGGCGATTACACACGTGTTCTGCCCGTGTCCGCACTTTGCGGAGCCATTTTTCTGCTTTGGGCGGATATTTTTGCACGCACTGTGATGGCCCCCGATGACATCCCCATCGGGATTGTCACCGGATTGATCGGCGGTGTGTTTTTCGTGTGGTTGCTACGTCGGAACCCGACCTAGCCACACTTGGAATAGCCGCAAGATCCGCAGGTCATACACCCTTCGACCATCCGCAATTCGTACGACCCACAAGACGAACAGGCCTTGCCGCGCGGCGCGCCATTGATCGCGACGATATCCGCTTGTGGATCAGCCTTGAGACCCATGCCTTCGCCCGCCAGAAATCCAGTAGCAATCATATGCTTTTCCATCACGCCACCGATTGCCGCCAAGATCGAAGGTACGTATTTACCCTGCATCCAAGCGCCACCACGTGGATCAAATACTGCTTTCAGTTCTTCGACGACAAAGGACACATCGCCCCCGCGCCGGAACACCGCAGAGATCATGCGCGTCAGGGCAACCGTCCATGCAAAATGCTCCATGTTCTTGGAGTTGATGAACACCTCAAACGGGCGTCTATGTCCTGCAATCACCAGATCATTAACAGTTATATAGATCGCATGTTCGCTGTCCGGCCACTTGAGCTTGTAGGTGGCTCCTTCCAGTTCCTGCGGGCGGTCAAGCGGTTCGGACATGTAAACCACTTCTGCGCCCTCATCGCTTTCGCGTAGCAAGGCTGGCTTTTCGGCAGGGGTCGTGTCTGCGCTGACGGATAGCACCGATCCCGTCACGTCATTGGGGCGATAGGTTGTGCAACCCTTACAGCCTTGATCCCACGCGGCCATGTAGACCTCTTTGAACGCATCAAAGCTGATGTCCTCGGGGCAGTTGATCGTTTTGGAAATAGAACTGTCGATCCATTTTTGTGCCGCTGCCTGCATACGCACATGATCCAGCGGGGCTAGCGTTTGGGCATTCACAAAGTAATCCGGCAGAGGTGCGTCACCTTTTAGGTCACGCCACATCTTAACGGCATAGTCGACGACTTCTTCCTCGGTCCGCGATCCATCTTTCTGCAACACCTTGCGGGTGTAAGCATAAGCAAACACAGGCTCGATCCCGGACGAAACATTGCCGGCATAAAGGCTGATCGTTCCGGTTGGCGCGATCGAGGTCAGCAGCGCGTTGCGAATACCGTGTTCACGTATCGCGGCGCGAACATCATCATCCATCGCTTGCATGGCCCCACTGGCTAAGAACTTGTCAGCGTCAAAGAGTGGAAACGCGCCTTTTTCTTTGGCCAGATCCACGGACGCCAAATAAGAGGCCCGCGCAATCTGGTGCATCCACTTATCGGTTTGTGCTGCAGCCTCTTCAGAGCCATAGCGCTGACCTACCATCAAAAGAGCGTCAGCCAGACCCGTGACACCTAACCCAATCCGGCGTTTTGCTTTGGCTTCGGCGCGCTGCGCCTCAAGCGGGAAACGTGATGCATCGACCACATTGTCCATCATGCGCACAGCAGTAGCGACCAGATCAGACAGGGCGTCCTCGTCAAGGGCTGCGCCATCCTCAAACGGGTTGATCACAAGCCGCGCCATGTTGATCGACCCCAGCAAACATGCGCCATAAGGCGGCAAAGGCTGTTCGCCACAGGGGTTCGTCGCAGCGATCGTCTCGCAGTAATTGAGGTTGTTCATCTGGTTGATACGGTCGATGAAAATCACACCTGGTTCGGCGTAATCATAGGTCGAGCGCATGATCGCATCCCACAATTCACGGGCTTGCACGGTGCGGTAAACCTCTCCGTTAAACACCAGGTCCCAAGGGCCGTCTGCTTTGACCGCAGCCATGAACGGGTCAGTAATCAACACAGACATGTTGAACATACGCAGACGCGCCGCGTCTGATTTGGCGGTGATGAATGCTTCAACATCAGGATGATCACAGCGCATCGTCGCCATCATCGCACCACGGCGTGACCCCGCAGACATGATTGTGCGGCACATCGCGTCCCAGACATCCATGAACGAAAGTGGACCAGAAGCATCCGCCGCAACACCCATAACGCCCGCGCCTTTGGGGCGGATGGTCGAGAAATCATAGCCAATCCCGCCACCCTGTTGCATGGTCAGAGCCGCTTCCTTGAGCATATCAAAGATACCGCCCATACTGTCAGGAACGGTGCCCATGACAAAACAGTTGAACAACGTCACAGACCGCGCCGTGCCAGCACCTGCCGTGATCCGACCCGCTGGCAGATATTTAAAATCGGCCAAAGCGTCGTAGAACTTGCCTTCCCACGCTTTTGGATCGTCCTCGACCACTGCCAGAGCTTTCGCAATCCGCCGCCATGTATCTTCGACCGACTGATCAATTGGCGTACCATCGGCCTTTTTGAACCGGTACTTCATGTCCCAGATTTGTTCGGCGATTGGGGCAGAAAAGGCGCTCATTGCGGGGAATCTCCAGAGATGGGTGCGGGCAAGACCTGTACCATACGTTGTTCAACTTGGGTTGAAAATGATGAAAGCGTCACATGACGCCAAGAATAAGTCGTACCACATATAGCGGTTGATCTCAACACAACCACCAAATAGACATTTCTTGCGCGCGCTATTGATTGCGGCCTTACGTGCATTACTTACTGCGTATCCCGGGGGGGATTGATGCCTAAAACAGTACACATGCTGAAGCTTTCGGTCGGCACCGACGACATCGCCGGCTTGCTGGACTGGCAAAGCACACGGCACGCGCAGACCGATGACGGGCTACCGCGCCACTTGACCCGCATGTGGCCCAAACGCGGCGAAGAAATCCTGAATGGCGGATCCATTTTCTGGGTCATCAAAGGCGTAATCCTGTGCCGCCAGCCGATTCTGCGGCTTGACGAATACCTTTCAGCCGACGGCATCCGACGGTGTTCGATTGTTTCACAACCCGGGCTGATCCGCGTTGAAGCTACCCCAAAACGCGCCTTTCAAGGCTGGCGCTATCTTTCTACCGAAGACGCGCCGCGCGATCTGCCCAACGGTCGCCAAGACGAAGAGGCGCTTCCTCCAGAGTTGTCAAAAGCGCTTGCAGCCATTGGCGTGCGGTAGGATGGTTGCAGGATGAAACCAACCTCATCACGCGCCGCACGTCGGCTGACCAAAAAAGCCGCCGCCGGTGGACCGCCAACATTCACAAGCCTCGATGATCGTATTGCACGCGCCAAGATCAAGGGATTGTCCAGCACCCAAGAACACCGCGCCAAGCGTATCTTGCGGTCCTATCTTCAGACTGCGCAAACCTACGGCATGTCGGTCACTGACGTGATCGCTGAATTGGGAAATGGCGAAGCCGCCCACCGCCTTGGTGCTGCGGTCCGTGACGAAATCCTCAAGACGCCACCTGATGCGGTTCGCAATGCGGCCTGCAGCAACGGATGCGCATTTTGCTGCATTCTATCCGGCGGCGAAGGCGGACTCATCACACAAACCGAAGCCGCGACACTGCACAGCGCACTCGCCCCACTTCAGGGTCAACCGGACGGGCGAGCGTGGCACAAAGACGCGTGTCCTGCGTTGGACCCAAAGACACAAAGCTGCCGCGCCTACGAGGCCCGGCCAATGATCTGTCGTTCATTTTTATCAACGGATGCCGAAGCTTGCCGCCGAAACGCGGAAGGCGGCACCGAACAAGGGGCGGGGTTGCTGGGCAGTCACCTTGACTATCTTGCCGTACATGCACTGTGCCGTCAGGTCCTCAAGGGGATCAGCCAAGTGCACAGCTACAGCCTTGCAGCAATCGCAGCGGGTGCCATTGCGGGGGAGGATACCGAAACAAGCCTCAAGAACGCGCGGCACAAGCCAAGTGCCTTGGACATCGCATGTCGTGACGGGGCAAACGCCGCGAACGCCTGATCAGATATCCAGAACCCGCAAAAGGTTGGAAAGCTGCGAGCGTTGCTCTGCAGTCCAGTCCTGACGGCTTCCGCGGAACAACGTCGCTTGGCTGGCATGGATCAAACCATCGTCCAAGATCTTCAGACCATTGGCGCGCAAGGTTTCACCAGTTGATGTGATGTCGGCAATTGCCTCGGCGGTTTCGTTCTTAACGGTGCCTTCAGTTGCTCCTTGGCTATCAACCAACTGATAATCCGCCACACCCTGTTCGCGCAAAAACTCGCGGACCAAACGGTGATACTTCGTGGCAATCCGCATCCGAAATCCGTGCGTCCGTCGGAACGCAGCCGCCGCCGCATCAAGATCGTCCAATGTGCTGACATCAATCCAAGCCTGCGGCACAGCAATTATCAGATCAGCCCCACCAAAGCCCATCGGCGCAAGTGTTGCGACGCGGGCACTCCAGTTCGCCAACTTCTCGCGCACCAAGTCGGAGCCAGTCACACCCAATTGGATATTTCCGACCGCCAATTCGCGCGGAATTTCACCTGCGGACAGTAGAACCAGTTCAACCCCGTCGATACCGTCAACAGCCCCCGCATATTCACGATCAGACCCTGATTTGCGCAAGGTCACACCGCGCGCACCAAACCAGTCAAAGGTCTTTTCCATCAACCGGCCCTTTGATGGCACACCAAGTTTCAACATGTGCGTATCTCCAATGCCAGATCAGGACGGATCACGCCGCCCACTGCAGGCACGGCACGCCCCTGGCCCAGTTGCGCGGTCAACGCATCATAGCGACCACCCGTTGCCACAGGTGGCAGATCAGGGCGGTCTATCGCGTAAAAACCAAACACAAACCCGTCGTAATATTCCAGCGACGTGCGGCCATAGCTGCCTTCGAATTCAAGCGCGGCAATATCAACGCCACGTGCATCAAGAGCGGTCAAACGCGCATCCAACCGTGTCACAGCATCCCCAATCGCGGGCATATCAACCGCGATATCGCGCAATGCGCTAAGCACATTTGTCGCTGTCTCGCGCAGGTTCAAGATCGCGTCGATCAGTCCGATTTCGTCCCTCGCTATGGCAGGCGCATCAGCATCCGCGCGCAAGGCTTCAATCCGCGCGGCAACTTCTTGCTTGCTGCGCAAACCGATGTCCGGACCAGCCGCGGCAAAAGGATCTTCCGAGGCCAAAAGCGCAGCACGAGACGGAGAGATTTTGCCCGATCCAAATCGCTTCATCAGGGCACGAAATCTTGCGGGTCGCCAGATATGGCGCAACAATGCAGCCTTGCGCGCGTCGGTCGTATTCAGCCCGCGCACAGCGGCCATCAGAACACCGATATCGCCCGTTGCTGCGCGGACAGGCAGACCAGATAGGCCCTCTGCAATGGCTGCAAATACTTCGGCGTCAGCGGCAGCAGGATTTTGACCATCAAACACCTCAAACCCGACCTGAACGTACTCATTGGCACGGGTTTCATCTTCTTCTTGCTTGCGGAAAACCTTGCCTGAGTACGTATAGCGCGCTGGATCAGCGCGACTTTCCATATGCATTTGCACGACAGGGACTGTGAAATCAGGACGCAAAACCATTTCACCGCGCAGCGGATCAGCCGTCAAGTAAGACCGTCCACGAATATCCTCGCCGTAAAGATCAAGCAAAGTGCCAGCAGGCTGCAGCACATCGGCCTTGATCACTTGGCCACCCTTTGCGGCGAACAGATCACGTAGACGGCGTGCTTCGGTCAATGTCTCTGGGCTCGTCGGCATTAAGACTGACTACCCAGAATTTCGCGGACCTTTGCGACAAGCTGATCACGCGGAACTTCGTATTGGCTGGGGCGGTCTTTCCATTCTTCCAAAGTCGCGTTCTTGGCAATTTCAGCACCCAAGATCAGGTCCTTGATCTGCACGATCCCCGCGTCAAATTCATCACCACCCGCGATAATCGCAACAGGTGAACTACGCTTATCCGCATATTTCAACTGATTGCCAAAGTTTTTGGGATTGCCCAAGTAAACCTCTGCGCGGATGCCAGCGTTGCGCAATTCAGACACCATCGTTTGATAGGCGGCCATCCGGTCGCGATCCATGACGGTCACAACAACTGGCCCTGCGGCGGCTTGATCTGTCCGGCCCTTGTCGCGCAGCGCTGCAAGCAAGCGGTCGACACCAATCGAGACACCCGTTGCAGGCACAACCTGCCCTGTGAAGCGTTTGACCAGATCGTCATAACGACCACCACCCGCAACCGAGCCAAAGTTGCGCGGTCGCCCCTTTTCATCAGTGACTTCAAAGGTGAGTTCGGCCTCGTAGACGGGGCCGGTGTAGTAGCCGAGGCCACGCACGACAGACGGGTCGATTTCAATCCGGTCAGCGGCATAGCCTTGTGCGGCCAGCAAATCCGCGATGGTTTCAAGCTCGGCGACGCCTTCTTCGCCAATCCCGGACCCCGCTACAAGTTCGCGCAAACGCGCGACTGTGGCGGCGCCTGTGTCGCGCTTGGCTTCCATGAACCCCATGACGACCTCGGCCTTTTCGGCAGCAAGTCCTGCGCCCTTAGTGAAATCACCACTGGCGTCTTTGCGGCCTTCGCCCAACAGATCACGGACGCCGTCGGGACCCAAACGATCCAATTTATCAATTGCACGCAACACGATCCCGCGCGCGGCCTCTTTGTCGTCTCCCGAAAGTCCTGCCACTTCCATGACACCGTTCAAAACTTTACGGTTATTCACGCGGATCACATAATCCCCGCGCGCAATCCCGACGGCTTCAAGCGTATCCGACAGCATCGCGCAAATCTCGGCATCAGCCGCCACACTTGGCGCGCCAACAGTATCTGCATCACACTGATAAAATTGACGAAACCGTCCAGGTCCGGGCTTTTCGTTGCGCCAAACAGGACCCATCGCATAGCGGCGATACGGGGTCGGCAGATCATTGCGAAACTGCGCATAAACACGGGCCAGCGGGGCCGTCAGATCATAGCGCAGCGCCAACCAGTCCTTGTCTTCTTCCCACGCAAAAACACCCTCGTTTGGGCGGTCCACGTCGGGTAAAAACTTGCCCAGCGCCTCAACCGTTTCCACGGCAGAGGTTTCCAAAGCATCAAAACCATAGCGATGATAGACAGCCGCAATCTTGGACAGCATCGCGGACCGTTCGGTCACTTCGACGCCAAAATAATCCTGAAACCCTTTGGGCGTTTGCGCCTTTGGGCGGGGTTGCTTTTTGTCATTGGCCATTGGG
>Ga0075467_10004390_pt1 | contig 10479 bp, 11 predicted proteins | sample DEB08_DNA_9_FD_75067 | JGI IMG/M metagenome (GOLD analysis project Ga0075467, IMG submission 75067) | Aqueous microbial communities from the Delaware River and Bay under freshwater to marine salinity gradient to study organic matter... | ecosystem: Environmental > Aquatic > Marine > Coastal ... | reverse complement strand
GATCAGTGTGGTAATACAACTATACATACTCAAACTGTAACGGTTGAAGATACAACGGCTCCTACATTTAATGAATCACTTCCTGCTGATGAAACTGTAGAATGTGATGCTGTGGCTGATGCTCTAACGCTTACTGCTGCTGATAACTGCGGAACGGCTGATGTAACATTCACTGAAACAACTGCTGACGGTTCTTGTCCTAATGCTTATGTACTAACTAGAACTTGGACTGCAACTGATCAGTGTGGTAATACAACTATACATACTCAAACTGTAACGGTTGAAGATACAACGGCTCCTACATTTAATGAATCACTTCCTGCTGATGAAACTGTAGAATGTGATGCTATAGCTGATGCTGTAACTCTGACTGCTATTGATAGTTGTCAGGTTGAAGGTGATAGAATTGTTGTTACATTTACTGAAGAAACTACAGAAGGGTCTTGTCCTTCAAACTATATTGTGACAAGAACTTGGACTGCCACTGATGATTGTGGTAATAGTGTAAGTCATACACAAACCATAACTGTTCAGGATACAACAGCTCCAATAGTAACAACAGATTATGAGGATGAAATTTCAGTATCCTGTGGTGACATACCTGAAGCCCCTGAATTAGAATTTGAAGATGCTTGTTCAACTGATATAACAGTCGAATTTTAAGAATCATCTACTTTTGATGGATCTGATGACCCTTACCAAATAATTCGTATATGGACTGTAACTGATGAATGTAATAATATTGGAACATATACACAAACAATATCTGTTTCTGTTGAATCTCAAGTTGAAGGATTAAGTACAGACTTATGTAATGGTGATGATATCCAATTTGACTTATTTGCATTGTTAGATGGTGATTATGAAATAGGAGGAACATGGACTGTTACTTCTGGAAATGCAACTATTGATGGAAGCATATTTAATCCTTATGAATTAGAACTTGGAACTTATACATTTACTTATGTTGATGATATAAGTGCTTGTCCAAGTGAAACAACAGTGACTCTTGTTTTAAATGATGACTGTATCGTATTGCCATGTGGTGATGCAGATGAAGTAATTATCTCTAAAGCTGTAACAGCAAATGGTGATCAATGGAACGAATATTTTGAAGTAACTGGTATTGAAGGATGTGGATTTACTGTAGAAGTACAAATATTCAATCGTTGGGGAGCTATGATTTATGAATCTAAAGACTACCAAAACAATTGGAATGCATTCGTGCATGGTAGCTCTGTTGGTGGATCTGATAAAGTACCAACTGGAACATATTACTATATTATAAACCTAAAAGACAGTGGATTGAAGCCTTTCGCAGGACCAATCTACGTTGGAACCAAATAAATTTAACCTATCATGAAAAAGTTCATTAAGTTTAACATTATTGCATTTGCATTGCTTTGCAGCTCAGCTGCATTCAGTCAACAGCTACCTCAGTTTACGCAATATATGTTCAATACAATCTCGATAAATCCAGCTTACGCAGGAAGTAGAGAAACCCTCAGTCTGGTAGGACTTCATAGAAGTCAATGGATTGGGATAGATGGAGGACCAACTACACAAACCTTTTCTATTCATTCTCCAATGAGAAATGAAAAAGTTGGTTTAGGTTTATCGTTCATTAATGATGAATTAGGATTTGAAAACTTTACATATATCTATGCAGATTTCTCTTATACCATTCAAGTGAGTGAAAAAACAAAACTAGCATTTGGTTTAAAAGGTGGTTTTACATCTTATAGTATAGATCAAGAATTAAGAGATGCAGAACCAGATGATCCTGCTATTTATGGTATTGAAAATCGTTGGAGCCCTAATATTGGTGCTGGTGCTTTCTTACATAGTGATAGATGGTATGTTGGTTTATCAACTCCAAGAATATTAAATACAGATTATCATGGCTCTGATGATTATGAAGCTCTTGAAAAAGTGAGTTATTATCTTACTGGTGGCGTTGTTGTAGATGTTAATGAAAGCGTCAAGTTTAAACCATCTTTTATGGTTAAAGCAACAAATGGAGCGCCATTATCATATGACATAACAGGTAATTTCCTGTTTAATGAGAAACTTTGGTTAGGTGCTGCTTATAGGCTTGATCAATCTGCTGGTGCTCTAGGTGGTATAATTGATTTTCAAGTATCAAAACAATTTAGAATTGGTTATGCTTATGAACATCCAATTTCAGATTATAGACCTTATACTAGTGGAACTCATGAAGTATTATTGATGTTCGAAGTATTTAAAAGTAAACGTGTAAAATCCCCAAGATATTTCTAAAATATAACTACTATGAAAACAAAATTATTATTAATCATATTAGTACTTACAAGTACATTTAGTTTTGCCCAAACTAAAGTTGCAGATAAGTTTTTTGACAACTTTGCTTATATAAAGGCAAGTGAGTTATATGAAGATGCTGTAAAAAATGGCGACGATAGCGTTCACGTTTTAACACGACTTGGAGATTGTTATTACAACAATTCTAATTCTGAAAAAGCAGCGTTGTGGTATAAGAAAGCTTTAGATAAAGACATTGATAAAGTTAGTGCTGATTATATTTATAAATACATCCAAACACAACGTAGTTTAGGAAATTATAAAGAAGCCGAAGCTTGGTTAGACAGATTTAAAGAACGTCAAACTAATGATGGAAGAGTTGATTCTGAAATTACGGACATGAGTGTATATGATGAGCTATCATCAATGGATAAAGTATATATTGATGTTATCAACCTAGATTTAAATTCAGAATATTCTGACTTTGGAGGTTATGAGTATAATGGACGTATGTTTTTTGCATCGGCCAGAAGTGCTGATGCCACAGGTAAAAAAGTTTACAGTTGGAATGAACAACCGTTCCTGGATATCTTTGAAACTACAGTAAAAGAAACGAATGGTGTCAAAGAATTTGGAAGTGTTATGGCTATTAATGCCGAAGGTGTTAATACTAACTACCATGAAGCTACTGTTGCTATTACCAATGATGGAAAAACTATTTATTTTACGCGTGATAATTTAAATAAGCGAGATAAATTAGATACTGATACTAAAGGAACTACGCATTTAAAACTGTATAAAGCAACTCTTGATAGTGGAAACTGGAAAGATATTGAAGAATTAAAATTTAATGGTGATAAATTCTCAACTGGTCATCCAGTATTGAGTCCTGATAACAAGCAATTATATTTTGTTTCAGATCGAGAACATGAAGATGCACTAGGTCAAACTGATATATATGTTGTTGACATCCTTGAAGACGGTAACGACTATAGTTCACCTAGAAATTTGGGGCCTTCAATTAACACTCCAGGACGTGAAATGTTCCCATTTATAGCTAAAGATAGTACAATGTACTTTTCTTCAGACGGATTTGTTAATCTTGGACTGTTAGATATTTACAAATCTAATATCCTTAAAGACTCTAACGCAAAACCTGAAAACTTAGGAGCACCTTTTAATAGTGGATCAGATGATTTTGCTTTATACCTAGATTCTGACACTGAAACTGGTTATTTTTCATCAAACAGAGCTGGTGGAAAAGGTAACGATGATATTTATAGTTTCTCAGCCTATGAGTGCAAGCAAATGGTAAAAGGCATTGTTAAAGACAAAGAAACTAATGAGCCTATTTCTGGAGCTACAGTTGAGCTTATTAACGAAGCAGGTAAAATTGTAAATAATGTTACTACCAACGAAAATGGTGAATATACCTTTGAAGTTGAATGTGAAAAGAATTATAGTGTAAGAGGAAGCAAACCAGATTACGAAGATGATGTACAAAGCTTCACTACAAGTGCTATTAATGGTGATGAGCAAACAGTTGATTTGTATTTAAAGAATATATTGGCTTTGCCTTGCGAAATAGTAATCAATCCTATTTTCTTTGATTTTGATAAGTGGAACATTCGTACAGACTCTAAATATGATCTTGAAAACATAGTAGATGTGATGAGAGCATATCCTGAAATGAAAATTACTATTGAATCTCATACAGATAGAAGAGGTACATTAAGGTACAATGATAAACTTTCTGACAGAAGAGCAAATTCTACTAAAGACTATATTATCTCTAGAGGTATTGCAGCAGACCGTATTGTAAGTGCGACTGGTTATGGAGAGCGTAAAAAGCTTATAAGTGACGAAGAAATAGACAACATGTCAACACGTGCTGAGAAGGAAGCTGCTCATCAAAAGAACAGACGATCTCACTTTAGAATTGTTGACTGTGAAGAAGGAAGAGAACAGTAATATATTCCCTAATATAGAAGCGCTTTTGCTCTTTTAGTTAAAACTTATTACTCAAGAGGCCATTTACATTGTAAATGGCCTTTTTTATGAGCTCTTACTTTTTTTACAGTGTATTAGTATAAATATGGTAATACTAATTAATGTATAGCAACCTTCTTGACAGTTAAAAACAAATACTATAAGTATGTTTTAGGATATAAATACTAGGTTTTTTACATTTAGGTATTATAACTAAGTTACAGCACATATGACCAAAAAACTAACATTGTTACTCTTTCTGATATCAGTACTTTATTTTCGCTGTGATAAAAAGCAAACTGAATTGGAATTTGAGCAGTCTGTAGTTTATGAAATATTTCCTGCTTTAATGGATTCTCTATATTATGATTTTCGACTAAAACTTCCACGACCTCCTAAACCTATTTTTAACGAAAAAGGAGAAATAATTGGAACGGATACAACTGGAAATGGAAAAGAATTAGCAGACTATAAGAAAAGAAAAACGGAACTAAAAGCTGACTCTATTAAATTAGTAATTGCGATTAGAGATTCTGTCTATTCCCTTGAATTGAAAGAAAGAGAAGAACTGCTAAAGCACTTCTCTGAACATAACTTAATTCTTAATTCTAATGACTTTTCAACTGAATATAAAATTGACTTAGAAAAGTTGATAGCTGACGACAAGTTAAAATTTAAATATCTTTCGGAATTTCCAAAAGGTGGTAGTAATATATGGAAAAATGAATACGCTTTTTATTTGAATGCAACCACTAGCCTATCCAGAATTCAATTTGACTCAACTAAATCATTCGGAATTTTTAATAGCGGAATGGGTTGCGGAAAATTATGCGGAACTGGAGTAAGAGTTTTTATTCGAAAGGTCAATGGAAAATGGATAATTGATGAAATTATCGTAAATGAAATAGCATAAAAATACGTACTGTAACAACGTGAATAATTAATTACTTCTAATAATAAACACCTAAACGAAAAACAAATACACTATTATTTTCAATCACTAAAAAAGCCGCATACTAACGTACACGGCTTTTTTTTGCTATTAATCAACTATTATACTACAGAAGAATCTGTACTATTTTTTTATAAATATATTGGTGTAATACCATTTTCCATCTTCATCCATTTCTGCCGAAATATCAAAATTAGTATAATCACCTTCAATTACATGTTTATGTCCTTCACTATTTAACCATGCATTCACTACCGATTCTGGCGTGCTAAATGCGTAAGCAACGTTTTCAGCAACTGATATAGCTCCTGCGTTATTAATTAGGTTGTTTTTTCTTTGATAAAAATTTGCATGAGATACTTCATCATTTTCAATCATATAATCTGTATGACCATAAGCTTGACCTTTTATAGCACTCATTCCGTTTAAGGGAGTTAACCCAATATTAATCCTATGACTGTTAATAAGCTCTAAGATTTCAACTTCAACCGTTTTTGCTTGTGGAACGTAAGTAGATGACATTGCATCTATCTTATCCTCATCTATCGCATCTGTAGAACATGAAAACGATAGTAGCGCTAATAATGCCATTGCAGGCAACAAAGTAGGTAGTTTCATTATGTAGGGTTTTTGATTTGGTTCTTCAAATATATTTACCTACTTCGAACTAACTGTTAAATAAATGTTAAATTCGATGAATGACATGCATTTCATCGAATTTTTAACACTTTTTATCGATGAAATGCATGATTTGAAATTATTTTTTGTCTTTAATCGTAATTAAATTGCATTTCATCGATGAAATACACAAAACATTACTTATGAAAGAATTAAGGTGCTAATCGGTCTATATTCCAATAATATTCATCGTCCAATTTATAACGTATTCTATCGTGTAAACGATTGGCACGACCTTGCCAGAACTCCATTTCAACAGGTTTCACAATAAATCCGCCCCAATATTTTGGTCGCTCTATTTCTTTCCCATCAAACTCTTTATCAAGTTCTTCTAGTTTAGCTTCAAGCTCACTCCTATCTTTTACTACATCGCTCTGGTTAGAAACAACGGCACCTAATTGGCTTCCTCGCGGACGTGACTCAAAATAACCATCACTTAAATTTTCTGCTATTTTTTCCGCCTTTCCTTTTATTATAATTTGTCTTTCAGCAGCGTGCCAAAAAAATGATAAACATACATTCGGATTATTTTGAATGGCTTTTCCTTTTTCGCTATTATAATTGGTGTAGAAAATAAAACCTTCATAGGTGTACTTTTTTAATAGCACTACTCTACTCTTCGGATAACCATCTAACCCAATAGTAGAAACAGTCATGGCATTGGCTTCATCTACTCCATCTGCATTATCAACTTCATAAAACCACTTCTGGAATAATTCCAACGGATTTTCTGGAACATTGCTCTTTAAGAGTGCCCCTTTTTCGTAAGATTTTCTGTAATTACTTAAATCGTTCTCCATTATTATTTACTAATTAAATAAAATCATATCTTTAATATTCAAATTTACACAAAATGCTTTTTGCAGAAACACTTAGTGGTATCATTTTAATTATTTGTGGCATCTTAGTAAAAAAGTATCCAAACTTAATTGCTGGATACAATACATTAAGTGCAGAAGAGAAAAAGAAGATTGATATAAAACGTCTTTCTAACTTTATGCATAATAGCCTAATAATCATTGGTGCTTTATCTATTGTCGTTGCAATTGCTCTCTATACTATAGGCATAAAAGAATCTTATAGATTTATTATATCAACAAGTATTGTTATAATTGGTGTGATTTTCATGTTAGTAGAAGGAAACACTAAGAATTAAAGGCTAATTAAAATTCGAATACTTTGCCATCTTCAGCAAGTTCTACGTTGCTAAACACTGTATTTGCTTCCTTTTTAAAATCTTCTAAATTCTCATAACGTGTAGAGTAATGACCTAATATAAGTGTCTTTACATTTGATTTAGAGGCAATTGTAGCTGCTTGTCGTGCGGTAGAATGTTTTGTTGGTAAAGCAAGTTTTTCGTTTTTCTCTAAAAAAGTAGATTCATGATATAACACATCTGTATCTTTTATAATTGGAATGATGGTTTCGTCATAAATGGTATCACTACAAAACGCATAGGATAATGGTTTTTTTCCTTCAGAGGTAACCATTTCATTTTTTATAAGTTTACCGTCTTCATTAGTTGCATCAAAACCTTGTTTTAACTTTCGATAATAGGCCACATTAATGTTTGCATTTTCTGCAGCAGTAATATTTAGTTTTCGTTCGTTCTTCTTTTCTTTAAAAAGGAATCCATTAGTATAAATGCGATGATTTAAAGGAATTGTATGAACTATAACTTTATCATCTTCAAAAATACATTCAGAATCTTTTGAAGCCAATTCATGAAAAATAAGTTGGAAATTAGTCCATGATTTGGATAACTTCAGTTGAAGGGTAATAATATCTTTCAAGCCTTTTGGACCATATATGTGCAAATCTGTTTCTCTGGTCAACAATCGAAATGTAGAAATTAAACCAATTAAACCGAAAAAATGATCTCCATGAAGATGAGAAATAAAGATGTGTTTAATTCTTGCAAATTTAATCTTATTGTGTCTGAGCTCTACTTGAGTCCCTTCACCACAATCTATTAAAAACAAATGATTTTTTATATCCAGAACTTGTGCTGTAGGATTGGAATTTATTCGTGGTGTTGCGCTATAACAACCTAAAATAGTCAATTTCAAAATTAAAAGCCTAAATCACGTTCAATTTCTTCCATTTCAATTATATCGTACGCTTCCTGTATTGTTGGTACAATAACAAGCTCATTAGGAATATCTTCGAGCTTAATTTTGTCAGTGACAATAACAAATGAATGTTTTGCCTTTCTGTGTTGAGCTGAAATCTTTAAGAATTCAACAACGTCTTGTGTTGACAAAGACTTTAAACTGGTTAGATTAACAATAATGTTGTCATTCTGAAATCGACTATAGATAACATCTAATTTTTTTACAAGTTCTATAATCGATACTTTTTCCTGAGTAATAATTGAGGTATTACCATCTTTATCAAAAATCATAGTCTATTGTTTTATTTTTGAAGCTAATAAATAAATTACAGCCATCCTAATTGCTACACCATTTTGAACTTGATCTAAAATGATGGCTTGTTTAGAATCTGCCACATCACTGGTGATTTCTACGCCTCGATTAATTGGTCCAGGATGCATAATAATAATTTCCTTGTCCAAACTTTCAAGAAGTTCTTTATTTACACCAAATTGCTGTGTGTATTCTCTTGTAGATGGAAAATAACTAATATCCATACGTTCATTTTGTACACGAAGCATATTGGCCACATCGCACCAATTTAAGGCGTTTCTAAGGTTTGTTTCAACCTTTACTCCTAATTTATCAATATACTTTGGCAGCAATGTTTTTGGCCCACAAACCATAACTTCAGCGCCTTGTAACTGCAGAGCGAAAATATTTGATAAAGCCACTCTACTGTGTAAAATATCTCCAACAATAACGACCTTCTTTCCTTTAACTTCACCTAAACGTTCTCTAATTGAATATGAATCTAGTAATGCTTGTGTTGGATGCTCATGAGCGCCATCTCCAGCATTAATAATACTTGCATTTACATGTTTAGACAAGAATACGCCTGCACCAGGATTTGGATGCCTCATTACGACCATATCAACTTTCATTGATAAAATATTATTAACTGTATCTATTAAGGTTTCTCCTTTTTTTACTGAAGATTGAGAAGCTGAAAAATTAATAACATCTGCTGATAAACGTTTTTCTGCTAATTCGAATGATAGTTTTGTACGAGTTGAATTCTCGAAAAATAAATTGGCAATAGTAATATCTCTAAGCGAAGGGACTTTTTTAATAGGTCTGTTAATCACTTCTTTAAAATGATCGGCAGTTTCAAAAATGAGTTTAATATCTTGTTTGTTAAGATATTTTATACCTAGTAAGTGATTTACACTTAATTCGCTCATAATTAATTATTAATTAGATACACTGAATCCTCACCATCAAATTCAGCCCAATTTACTTTTACTTTTTCTTTATTTATAGCATCTACTTGTCTTCCTCTATAATCTGGTTGTATTGGCAAATGCCTACTAAATCTTCTATCAATTAAGGTAAGAAGTTCTATACTATTTGGTCGTCCAAATGACTGGATTGCAGTAAGTGCTGCTCGAATGCTTCGTCCAGTATATAGCACATCATCAATAAAAACAACGTTTTTATTTTCAACAACAAAATCTATTTCTGTGGTGCTTGCTTCTAAGGGTTTATCACTTCTTCTAAAATCATCTCTAAAAAAAGTAATATCCAAATTACCAAGCTTAACATTTTTAACTTTATAATCTGTACGTAGCATATGTACAATTCTATTGGCAAGAAATTTACCTCTAGGTTGAATGCCTATTAAAACTGTATCTGTAAAGTCGTTGTGATTTTCAATAAGTTGACAAGCCAATCGATGAAGAATGATGTTTACTTCTTTTGCATTAAGTAACACTTTTTGACTCATAAACTATCCAAAGTTATTTGATGGACAAAGTTAAGCTAAAAAAATAGGGTTTGCAATGGTTTTATTCATCAATAAAAAAGCCTCTCATTTCTGAAAGGCTTTAGTTTATTATAAATTACGGTTTTTTACTTCCCGTCTAATTTATCTTTAAGAGCTTGTAAAGCTTCATTAGCATCACCTAAAGTTGGTTTAGACTCTGCAGCTTGAGCTTCAGCTTTCTTAGACGCTGCCTTTACATTTGCAATTTCTTCTTCTTTAAAAATAGCTGTATGAGAAGCGACAACACGTTTAAATTCTTTATTGAATTCAATAATTTTAAACTCTGCTTCTTCACCTTTTTTAAGTTTCTTACCATCTTCTTTTTCAAGATGACGCGAAGGAATAAATGCAACAATGTCTTCGTTAAACTCAACAGTTGCGCCTTTGTCAACAATCTCTGTGATTTCAGCTTTATGAATCGTATTTAAAGCAAATTCCGTTTCATATTTGTCCCAAGGATTATCTGTTGTTTGTTTATGACCTAAACTTAATTTACGACCTTCAACATCTAATTCTAGAACAACTACATCTAACTTATCACCAACTGCACAGAACTCACTTGGATGTTTAATTTTCTTAGTCCAAGATAAATCAGAAATATAAATTAATCCATCAATACCTTCTTCTAATTCAACAAATACACCAAAATTTGTGAAATTACG
>Ga0075467_10004389_pt1 | contig 10480 bp, 7 predicted proteins | sample DEB08_DNA_9_FD_75067 | JGI IMG/M metagenome (GOLD analysis project Ga0075467, IMG submission 75067) | Aqueous microbial communities from the Delaware River and Bay under freshwater to marine salinity gradient to study organic matter... | ecosystem: Environmental > Aquatic > Marine > Coastal ... | reverse complement strand
TTGATCCCAGAAATTATCTGCTCGGAATGATGCAAAAAAGGCATTGAATGTCCATGCTAAGAGCATGGAGTAATATGTCACTAACATATATCCACATGCAATAGAAGCCAAACCTACGCCACGAAGTCTCTCGTGAATCTTTCCAAAGCAGCCAACGTCTCCAAGCTGAAAGTGCTGCCCTAAAGAAATTTCCAGAACCAATAGTGGAATGCCTACCAAGAATAAAGCAAGCAGATATGGTATAAAGAATGCTCCACCGCCATACTCAAAGACGAGTGACGGAAATCTCCATACGTTTCCGAAGCCGACGGCTGATCCGACCGCGGAGAAATAGAATGCTAACCGACTTGAGAAACGTTCACGACCTTCGCCTTTAGTTTCTACAGACGTCTCGTTGGTCTTGAGAAGAGGAGTTGGGCTCACTGCCGGCGAGTCCATATTGCTACACGAGAGAAATTATTTGTTGTACCAAATGTTATTGTCTGATGCCTTTAATGTATTGCCTTCTATCGGATGTCAGTGTTTTCGGCTCTGCGTTAAGCCATTGCTGCGTTGAATCGGCACATTCACATTGACGCCGGCCATGCATGGGCATTTTGCAAAATCAACGCTAAAATGTCAAATGTCAGAAACTGAACAAGAAAAACGACTGTCACATTGGACATCTCCTATTGGCCGGACCTCTCGCTTTCTGCTGTTGCATTTCTACTTCTCACACTCTGCATCCCAGATCGATAGCCTAAAAGTTGGCTCACGGGCTCGTGTTTGGCCTCAAGGTATTTGCACATGCACACATCTCTTGTTCTGACATAAAATAGTCTTAATCTATGACTTATGTATCGATGCATTTGCCTCACTTCCTTGCTTTCTCGGGAATATCCCAGTTCATGAAACCTCTACACTGTCTAGATCCACAATTACACGGGATCCTTGAATCAATATTCATTTCAAGTGGAAACTGATAGTCGTACGACAACTCTTCAGTGGCTTTGATATCTCGTTGAGCCACAATTATCACCCTCTTCAGATGCTCATTTGGTGCTTTACCTTTGACAATATTGGCAGCGCAGTTTGGATTGCAGCTATGATTGATATAGCGTGCATAGCCGCCTTTATGTGTTGCATCAATAACCAAACTTTTATCAACTCTGAATTGATAATCCTGGATTCTCTGCTTACGATAGTATTTCTCTCTTCCATCTGCAACAGCGTCAGTAACGTATTCCCCAATATACTCAGCCACAACTTCCCCCTTGGAAAAAGGTTTATCACAAAATAGCCCCCAGCCATGAGTCCTACTACCTTGCACACTGACTTTATTTTCAGTCATTACTTGGCCAATTGATTCCAGGGTAGCACCGCTTTCCAATTGCCCTTCCTTCGATGCTTCTTGCGCGTTCCGACTAGCCAACCCCGTACTTTGAGCCAACCGTGACGGTAGGACTCTCGGCTTCGTAGCATCAAGCGTTCGTTTAAATTTCCTTCGTAATTTCGATACGTTCACTTCATCTCCAACCTTGAACCCATCACAGCGAGCACTTCCACTGTCAGAAGACAATCGGGCTTCAGCCCGACGTTTCTGGACTCGTTTCAACAAAGTTAGAAGCCCCTCCTCTCTAAAATTCGGAACGTCAGATAGTTGTATCGAACCAGTATGAATTGATACTTGCTGGTCAATATGTCTTTGAAGCAATTCATCTTGGAGATGCGACCTCTTCACAACAGGCCGTTGAAAACTATCAAAATCTGAATTTGATAACATTGACGCCTCAGCCGCAGCAGCAGTCCTTCGTACCGCAAGGGCTCCATAGTACGCAATTTCATTTTCCTTCGTCCTGACAAAGTCAGACTTCGCTTGTTCATTTAGCCACGTAGGCTCTTCTAATAGCTCAACTGCGCCAGGCCACATCAATCTAACATCCTTGAAGATATCTTCTTTGCTGCAACCTGCACTTTCTTTGGTAAACAATGCGCTATCCTTTGTAAACGCTGTAGCGTGAGCGTTTTTCAACATCGCAATCCACTTCTTCGCCCTGTCAGCCATGATTTCAAGCGAGTCAAATATTTCCTTTGCCGTTGTTGCGTAGAGAGTGTCTGCAGCATTAAATACACATGCATTGATACACAGTTTCCGAGCGTCGTTAATAAATGCTCCTAGTGAGGAGTACTCGTTCGTGAAGATCTTCTCCTTGATTTTGCTGAAGTCAATAGGATCTGTGATCATCTTGTGATACTCAGCAACTTCTTTTTTCACCGGCTCAGCGAAGAGACGCATCGGGTCTCGACGGATCATACCTGCAAGTATTCCACAGCATGCAATCGTTAAGCATTTTTGTGAGAGTTCGTCGGCCTCCTCCTTGTGCTTTAGAGCTAAAGAGTGTCGATCTACGGGTGGCTCTTCTTCTCCGGATTTTGTTGTGCAGCTGCGTGATCTACTGCTACTTGTGATGTTTGGCGAATTCTCCTCTTTGTTGTCACCTTTCCACTGCTGACAAGCGCCGCACTTGACAGACGAAGACTCATTTTCAATGCCACATTTGTCACAGCACCACGATAAATCATCGACAGACATGTCTTCGTTGCTAGTTTCCGCGGAAGAATTATTGCTTGATAGCATGGACTCGTCATCATCATAACTTTCAACAGAATCATTATCGTCTAGTTTTGGTATCGGGAACTGTTTCGAACGAGGAGGCATTACTGCATTCGGTGCCCAACCTTCTTTCGTCAAAGACAACCCCACTTTGTCAAGGCCCTCTTTGTGAAGACCCTTTGAGCCACTATGACTAACATCTTGTAAACTTGACCGCCCTAGCATGACGCAGCTATATCTGATGTCATGAGAGCCAGAGGCGCCATCCCCGCCTGCATAAAATGATTGGAGATCTCTTTTGGATATTTGCGAAATGAGCTGTGCTCTGCGGCAAGGGATGCAGCCAAACGAGTTCCCTTCAAGGTTTCCACACTTCCCACATTTATTACGTTGCTGCGTATTGTCGCCAGTGTCCTCATTCTTCTCATTATTGTTATCTTTTTCTGCACTTTTTGTTCGACCTCGCATGGGTAATAATCGCGACGATGCCTTGACTTTCCCAGGAGATGAAGACAGCTTTTCACTATTGCTCTGATCATCGTTGCCCCCGGATCCAGGCACCACTGTTTTCAATGCGATGGCACTTTCTATGAAAGCAGTAGCATCATCCTTCCGGAGACTAGGATCATCAAGAGAATGAGTATTTCGTGGCTGGTAAGTAGGGCATATTTTGCTAATGCCTCCAAGCCTTGCTGCATCTTCAACGCTTGTGGAATTAGATGCATCTGCTTTCTCAGCATCATCATCATAGTGCGGAAGATTCGCTTTTAGACCCAAGCCAATCCGAGTGGCAAATAGAGAGCTCACAGGAGGCTGCAATTTTGCGCGATGTTCAGCGCTGGGAATATGACGCTTTAACACAAGACAAAAGTGACTCCAACCTCTAGTACAACCAAGGCAGTCATCACCGATGCACGTCTCAACTGGCCCTTCTACAATAAACTTTTGAATTGCCACATTATCTCTGACATTAAGAGTCAAGTCTTCATCATCTCGGGTTGTACTAATCAATGGCAAAGGCCGAAATCTGATATCTTTCAGAAGTTCAAGGAGGATACCATTGTTGCTTTCTTTCGACCCGACATTGACCGGTTGGGACTTCACTTTGCTGAATTGAGTCAACCTGGCACGGTTGGTCGCTGCAAATCCTTCATCGTCAGGAGTGGCATCTGCCGTGGAGTTCGTTTCATCTGAAGTCTGCCTTTTGAACTCGCCTTTAGCTTCATCACCGTCCATTGCATCTATCATGGTATGGATAGCTACCTTTTCCTTCCACGCAACGACTCTTTGTTCAAAGTCCTTCATACTGAACTCGATCCATTCATTTCTTTCAGCGTCATTCATTCCAACCCATATCGCTGCACCTTCCTGGGCCACCTTTTCGTTCCTGGACAATCCTTTCGGCATGGCCCGAAAGAAACGATTTCTTTTATACAACCGTTTCTCTATTGCACTTCTATTGTGAAGGAGGAAAAAGAAAAATGCTGGCGTCGAAGATGTAGGTTTCTGGACGGAGGCCAATGCTTCGGGTCCAACCTCTTCATCGTCTTCATCGGTCCTAACAAAGGGAGATTGATATCCAGAGCCATGACCCCTAGGAGATCTTTCATCATCCGATGGGGTCATGGAAGGACGCGCACGATATCTCCCAGCACCACCAGCACCCCTCCCTCCTTTACCACCCAATCGTTTCTTCTTTTTTGGATTAATCGACCTGCCCTTCATGTCTTTCTTGATGCAATCGTGACAATACCATGGATCGTCATCATTTTCGAGACTCGTCTTGCTCGGACCTGCAGGTAAGCAGAACGGATGGAAAACGTGTGGGCATCCATCGCAGCACACAACCTCTCCCTGGAAGAGTTATAGAAAAGAGACAAATATTAGAGAGAGTGGCGCAAAGAAAGAGCCAAAATAACAGGCAGCTCAACTTACCACACCCAAACATACTCGGCAGTAAAAGAGATTACCATCATTCCCGACCAATTCATCTGGAACTCGCTTAGACGTCGCAATCACCTTTTCTGCTGCAACAGCTCCAGGATGAACGTAGTCGCGAAGTGGCTTTGTTTTCACTTTCGATTGGTGTTGAGGGACGGGTGCTGCTGCCATGAACGCTTCTGCTCTTGCTTGCGAGGTAGCTTTAATGACTGCTTCTGATAGTGAAGAATAGACATTGGTTCTTTTGCGTTTGGGACGAGACCCGGCTGGTCCGCCCTCATCCTGATCTTCCTTCTCTCCTCCCTCCACTTCCATGGGAGTATCTTCCACAACCCCCCTCGAAGGCGGCTTTGCCAAGAGATGATGCTTAATTTCAATAGGCTGTACATCTTGAGTAGGAGGAGGGGGCTTTTGCTTTTTCGTCCTAATATTCTCTCTCATCCCACCCTTCCAAGCTTGACAGTGTCCACATCTCTTCTTCCCATTCATGTTGGATTTTCCACAGAGATGACACTGCCAATTCGCCGCTTCGATGGCGGCATCATTACGGACGGGCGATTTTTGAGGAGAGATGTGTTGAGGAGATATGTCAAATACTTTAATTTTTACACGGAGCTCTCTACCATTTGGAAGGATTGCGGTGAGATCTTGGGTCTGTAGGCGTACATAATTTGATACAAAAGATATTATGCAAAGCACAGATGAGAATATGGTATTATTATGTAGGTGCACAAGAAAATATGTTCAAGCAATGGGCATAACTAAACCCCCTACTAATACCACTAAACAACTCACCTCATCAATATCATCACTTCCATCCTCATCACTCAAATAATACGTACTGTTCTCGTTTTCACCAATTTCGCCGGTACCAACTTCAGCCCCTCCGCTTGGTACTACTGCACCCGCCGCTTGGGTATCAGAGTAGGAAATAATTCCAGTCCTCGCATGTCGACTCGGCAGCACTCTACGCGGCGGCATGATTTATTCGTATTACTTGTGTGGGTAAAACACACACGCACCGAAGGAATTCTTGTGTCTCTACTGAAATATTTGCATGAATTTTTAGAGAGAGCGGGGCTTTGAAATGTGAGGCTCGCTAATAACTCAACACACTTCAACCAGCGATCTGTCGGGATCTGCTGCAAAGTCCTGTGCTTTCTTGAACAAAGCCCCAAGACTTTTCCAAAATGGAGAGAGTTTTCCTGCTGCCACCAAAACGGTAAAATTCGCTGAAACGGTCAATTTGCAAGCACACATCATGAACATCCTTCAATACAACACAACACAATACAAAGAAGAAGCCCAAGAGAGATATCGCTGGCTAAGCACAGTAAGCACAAACACTGGTGTTTGATAGAGCAACAAAATGGTTACTATAGCCAAAGCAGCTGCGGTTGCCGCAGCACTCACAATTCTGCCCCACACATCGGCCAAACTTGCCGATAGGGGAAGATTCGAAGCAGCCAAGAAACAACGTCAAGGTGGTCGGCGAATTGTAGCTCAACCTCGCAAAACTCTACCGATTGAAGGGCCAAAGTATCGAGCTACTCGTAAGCACAATTTTAAAGAGGATGTGTCCGTCGCTGCACCATTGTATCAGACTGACACTGCGACTACAAGAACTGGAGGTGTTCGCGGAGCAACAGAAAAAGTCGTCGATTCACCAGAACAGTTTCGCCGTCAACTGTCATCCCAGCTCACTGGATGCTGCTACAACTATCAATCCTATTCGGCCATGGATATGTGTGCCATGTACGGTAATGACTGCGAGAGTGGAGAACAGCCATCTCATGATTCAGGAGATGAAGACTGCTCTCAAGCTGGCCTATCATTCATTGGGATTTCATTCAGTGTGAACACTGCAATGGGAAATCCGTATAGCTTTCAGCTTTGTGATCAATTTCCCATGGAGAATTTGATTGATAGAAACTACGATTATGTCATGAGTATGGATGAAGATGGTTGGTTGGTTGGTGGAGGTTACAAGAGTTTTGATTATTCAGGAAAGATGCCGTAAGTCAACACAAGTCGTCACTCTGATGTGCATGGGTCATTTATCGTCTTTTCTATTGACAAAGCTAACTTGTTTTTCTTGCATTCTTGCCTTTCATCAATCAGGTACATTGACTCGTCGCACACTGAACTACTTCGAATTGGATCGCTTGACCCTGAGTATGGAGGTACCTCCATCGAGCAAGTATATGATGCGATGGATAGTCTCTCATTTCCGCCATTTGCCGTCTTTCCCGAGTATGTCAAAGGTGGAGGAGGTGGCGGCTCAGGTGATGGCGACAATAGTGTTCCTTCCAGTGATATTACATTGATTGTATCTGTTGTTGATTCTTACACTGATTATGCAAGCTATTCCACCTATGATGATTTCTTGGACAATCTATTTGATGCAATGGATGCTGTCGGTGGAGGTGCCTGTATGGATGATCATGATACTGATCCTCACGTGTCGATGTCTCGCGGTGTCAAGTTTAAGTCACTGACTCATCAACAAAAATACTTCTTCCAGGTGAATCTCGAAGTGGCAGTATGGCAATCAATGTATCCAAAGGGTGTTGTGATTGGGAGCAAGGGATACGCTTCTTTTCCACCAGAATCAAAATCAGCTAACAAAATGTATGTTGGGTATGGAAATCTTTACTTCTTCTTCGATAGAGCCAATATCACCAAGGCATTTTTGCCCAACCGCGACCTGACTGATAAAGAATTAGGCTATGCAACCATCTATTCGAGTGGAAATGCTGGCACATACTACGAAGAAACAACTACCATTGACTTTGATTACAACAAAGGTTCCGGATCTAATGACAACAGCGACCAGGAGTACTATGAACACAACCCGTATGGATGGAATGCACGGATGGCAAAGCACGACATGACAGATGGGTGGGATCTACCTCCTGGGTGCGAGCAAGAGGGCGAAACTTTCCTCGGCATTCCTCTATCTCAATACTCAGATTCCAAGCTACAAGGAACTAGAAGTTTCCAAGATCAGTTTGACTTTGAAACACTGTTGGATCGGAACTTTACATATATACAAAAGTTTGGGACGAATCACGGCTGGCTGGTGGGAGAAGAGGTGGACAATGGCGCTGGTAGCATTGTTGACAAAGACACTGCACACATACCTCTTTTCTACACCGGAACCCTCAACCCTGACATGGTGAGTATTTGTATCTTACTCATTCGCGACTTGAAGAGTTTTTCAACATTCTAATCATATCCATGCAATGCCATTTTTACAGGGAGGAATCGACTTGAAGGATTTAATCAAAGTGATGGAAACAATTGATTTTGGAGAGCTGTATATCAAACCAGCATTTGTATTTCAAGATGACGATGGAAGTATCAAGCTGCAATTCGAAGCGGACGCTAGTTCTGCACTTGGTTACCTCTACAATAGCTTATGTAGCATGCTAGGAATCACGTGGAACTACGAATCACCTTACAACAGCCTTGGTTTGTACAGCAACTGTGCTATGCATGCTGCTGGAGATAGGGCAAAATATGGCTGTGGTCCAGACAACGCAAACACTGGAGGCTTCTGCCCTCAAATGACGCTTGCCTACCGCGTTGGTTTTCAGTCAGAAGAACACGCAGCTGCATATCTCGAAAGATCCAATAACTACGTGGATTATTGGCGCAGTCTTTATCCATCCGGCGTTGCTGTTGGAACATCGGAATTTTGTACCAGCGGTGGCTGTCTCGCTCTCTTTCTCCAACGACAAGACCCACTCATGATCTTCAGCCCGAACTTGGCAGGGTCATGGGTAGAGTTCATGGGAGGAACAGTGGCGCCAACCATCTCACCCGCTCCAACTTTTGACGGTGGATGTGATGACCTACGCAACAGCAAACTGGATAAGTGTTACCGACAGAAACACGCACGGAAGGCATCCTCGGTTGCTTGGGACGCACTTGGTGCTGTTGGACAGCTCTCCCTATTCCTACTCTTTTTCATGGCTTCAACTCTCACGTTGTCCATATTTCACGCACGCGCTAGAAGTCGGAAGAATGATGGAGAATCTTACCTTAGCTTCTTCATTCGTGATATGCGAGGTCCAGGTAAGAAGAGGAAGAAGAAGCTACGAAAGAAAATTGGCAGAGGAACGTTGGATCAAGACCTACTTGAGGAGGATCAAGTCGACAACAAAATCAGGACAGTTCCTGCTCGCCCAGGAAAGTTGGCGTTGAGCCACAAGAAGAAGCCGAAGCGCTCTGCAACCCCCTCTTTTGATCCGGATGCAACACCTCGTGCGAGCAGCAAACCTCGTCGAAGACCAAATAGTGGTGATCGTTCAAGGTCAGGTACAGCACATGCTAACGTGCCAGCAGCTGATCCGCCGAAAGAAATAAAAGACCCAAGGCGGCAGCTAGTATAAGCGCCTCATGTAGAATTTAAGATACTATAGATGTTAACGTTACAATAGTTTGAATTGACTCTCTTCAGGTTCGTTTGTGTAGAGAGAGTGAGTGAATCTTAAATGAGAGGCTCTAATCAAGATGGTCGCTAAGTATTGTAGTAGCAATGACCAAGACTTGTTCAATACTGTATCACACTCTTCAGTAGTTAGTACAATCTATGATTACTTAGTTTATTAATGTGCATTTTGTACAAGTACATGAGGCTGAATTGCCAATGGATATGAACATGTTCTGTGTCAGTATGTACTTGAGGCGCAAGTTCTATTCTTGAAATGATATGCACGTGGGGTGATGTTGTTTCAACAGTTCAGTGGAGTGCGCGAGCGTGAACGCAAAAGAAAAAGGCCGATAGTCTATGTTCCCTTTGTGCGTGAAGAGGTATGATATTTACATGGCACCCGCTTCAGTTACAGTAGGGATCGACCGTTTTGTCTTCTTGTTGGGCTCTAATGTACAAGATGAGAGCATGGATAGGAGAGACGAATCTGCAGAGACCGAATCAATGGTTCTGGATGACCAAGACGAGTCTGATACTGATGCCAGCGACAGCATTCTCGACGAGAAAGATACGGTTCTTGGTCGCTTGTCACCATCATCACCTTCTTGCTGTGATGATATTACGGAAGTATCAAACTTTCGAGGAAATGGGAGCGATTCATCGCTGTCATGTTTGGACCATGATGATGAATGTGAATCATCACAGGGTTGCTCATCAAACGAGAAGTGAGCAAAGTCACCTTCATCATCATCTTGTGAGGTTGTGAGTCTACTAACGGCACTCTTTTGAGGCAACATAAATCGCTCTAAAGCAGCTGTAGCGGGACACTCATCGACGCAGCTACTACTATCCTTGAGTCCTTTTAGTAAAGGAAAGTTCGGTGCAACCCTGAGTTCTTCACTTGATGGCATCTCAACTGGTGCCAGCTCTGGAGTGACAGCGTGTGTAGTAGAACTACGACTAGGTTCCGTTGCCGCCGATGAAGTCGGCAGGAACAATGATGAATCTTCTGTACAGGATGTCCTGTCTTCCTCCCAGCAGCAATAGCAGACGGCCGAGCACGACGATGCAGTCGAATCTGCACGGCGTCGCTTCGCCGGTTGCTGGTAATAATCATACTCATCACGGCTAGCGCCAACGACGCCAACAGAGTCGCTAATGGAAGATAAATCGGGGCAATTAAATGATCGCTTCATTCTAAGGTTGCTTGTAATGAAATTGTGTGAAGTATATGTCATCTTTACTCTCTCAGCTTTGATGGTGGTCAAGGAATAAACATCAAGCCTTATTGATTGGCTTCTATCAGCCTAGACCGACCACGGCAACATTCTGTTGTCAGCATGCAGATGTAAAGTCAGGGAAGCCTCATCAAGTCAAACCACGACAACAGATAGAAGAGGCTTCAAGGTGTCAGAAAATGTCTGTAAAGGCATCAATGCACTCGCCAGACCTTCTCTTTCTCCTTTCCCTCTTGCATGCCTTCTCCCTTCCCATTCGAACATGGACTT
>Ga0075467_10004387_pt1 | contig 10487 bp, 10 predicted proteins | sample DEB08_DNA_9_FD_75067 | JGI IMG/M metagenome (GOLD analysis project Ga0075467, IMG submission 75067) | Aqueous microbial communities from the Delaware River and Bay under freshwater to marine salinity gradient to study organic matter... | ecosystem: Environmental > Aquatic > Marine > Coastal ... | reverse complement strand
TTCTTTAAATGAAATGGCACTGCACTACCCTACCAGCTATGATGAATTAAAACAGATTTCTGGCGTTGGTGAAGGAAAGGCGAAAAAATTTGGCGCTCCTTTTTTAGAGCTTATTGCCAAATATGTGGAAGATAATAATATCGAAAAAGACGATGGTCTTCTGGTTAAATCAGTGGTAAACAAATCGGGACTAAAGGTTTACATTATCCAAAGTACCGATCGAAAGCTTACGCTAGAAGACATCGCTGCGGCGAAAGGCCTAAGTATGGATGACTTGATTACCGAAATTGAACATATCGTGCAATCGGGAACCAAAATCAATCTCGATTATGTAATTGATGAAATGTTTGATGAAGATCAGATTGAAGAAATTCACGATTATTTTATGGAGGCCCAGTCGGATGATCTTGGTTTAGCGCATGAAGAGTTTGATGGCGACTACAGCGAAGAGGAGTTGCGCATTATGCGAATCAAATTTATGAGCGACGTAGCCAATTAGTACAACTTTAAAAAGCAATACCCTTAAATGCAAGTAATAGAAACCAATATCCCAGGTTTATTTGAAATAATGCCGCAAGTTTTCGGCGATGATCGTGGATACTTTTTCGAGTCGTATAGTAAAGATGCTTTCGCAAGATTTGATGTTAATTATGAGTTTGTTCAAGATAATCAATCTTTATCTAATAAAGGTGTTTTAAGAGGTTTACACTTTCAAAATCCCCCTTATGCACAAGGGAAATTAGTGCGCGTAATTCAAGGAGCCGTTCTAGATGTAGTTGTGGATATTCGCAAAGGATCGCCTACCTATGGCAAACACCACAAAGTGATGCTTTCGGGAGAAAATAAGATGATGTTCTGGATTCCACCCGGTTTTGCCCACGGCTTTTTAACCTTGGTAGACAATACAATTTTCAGTTATAAGTGTACCAATTTATACAATAAGGAAAGTGAAGGGTCCGTGCTTTGGAATGATCCAGAATTGGCAATTGATTGGAATGTGGAAAACCCCTTATTGTCTCCGAAAGACATAGATGCTCGTCCCTTAAGTGAACTTAATTCTCAATTCCGATATTAATGCGTAAAAGTCTTAAAACATTAAGCTTTTTAGTGATCCTTTTTATGATGAGTTCGATCTTTAGCTTCTTCACTTACCCTAGTGTGGAAGAAAGTGTGGCGAGCCTTTCAAATGATGATTTTGAAAAAGCTTTCAATGAAAATTATGGCATTTATAGCATTAGTTTACCCGAGAATTTAAAATTTGCGGGCGAGGAATTTCCTTTAGAAGATGAACAAATTCGTGAGGCTTTTGACCGTGAGCTATTGGTGAATACCTACTGGCAAAGTCAAACTTTACTTTTTTTGAAGCGCTCGAAGCGTTATTTCCCTATTATTGAACCGATTTTGGCAGAATATGGCATTCCTGAGGACTTTAAATATTTGCCGCTAATTGAATCTGGTTTTATGAATGTGGTTTCTCCAGCGGGAGCGGTAGGTTTCTGGCAAATTATGGAAGGAACGGCAAAAGACTATGGCTTAGAAGTAAACAACGCAGTAGACGAACGTTACCATTTGGAAAAAGCTACCCGCGTGGCTTGTCAATATCTATTAGATGCCAAAAAGAAATTAGGTAGCTGGAGTTTGGCTGCTGCCTCTTATAATATGGGGATCAATGGTGTGCAGAAACAATTGGAACGCCAAAAAGCCGACAACTTTTTCGATCTCACTCTCAATCCGGAAACAGGCCGCTATTTATATCGAATCATTGCGGTAAAAGAAATTATCTCTCAGCCCGCGAAATACGGATTTCATCTTAGAGATGAGCATGCCTATTTCCCTGTTGCCACTACCGAAGTTCCGGTAGATACAGCTCTAGGTCACGTGGATTACTTCAATACCAAATATGGCATAAGTTACCGCCAATTGAAGTTTCACAACCCTTGGCTGCGTTTAGAATACTTACCTAATGCCAGTGGTAAAGTGTATATGATTAAAGTGCCAAGCGCATCTGTTGACGCATCTGCGCAAGCGCCAGAAAAGGAAAGCACTGAAAAATAAAATTTAGCATGGAAGCGCCGAAATTACCCAGTTTCATAAAGCAAAATCGCCATAAAGCCTTTGAGTTTAAGCCGCGTTATTACGACGAAAGGCAAGAACGCTTGGACAAGCTAAAGCGGAAATATGAGCGAGAAAAGCAGATTAAGAAAACGAATGGCGAGCATATGCGCGAAAACCTGAGTAATTCTTGGCAAGATGCACGTCAAACCAAAGTGAACTCATCTAACCGCATGTTGATGGTTATTATTCTTGCTTTACTTAGCATTACTTACTATATAATTAAATTTTAATGGCCGATATCATCAGGCTTTTGCCCGATAATGTAGCCAACCAAATTGCCGCAGGAGAAGTGGTACAAAGGCCGGCTTCGGTAGTAAAAGAATTACTAGAAAACAGTGTCGATTCTGAGGCCAGTGAGGTGAAGCTAATTGCACGTGAAAGCGGTAAAACCTTTATTCAAGTAATTGATAATGGGAAAGGCATGAGCGAAACCGATAGTCGTATGGCTTTTGAAAGGCATGCTACCAGTAAAATTACCAAGGCAGAAGATATCTTTAGCATTATTACCAAAGGCTTTCGCGGTGAAGCCCTTGCTTCTATAAGTGCGGTAGCTCAGGTGGAGATGCGCACCCGCACTTCAGAGTCGGAACTTGGAACGCATTTAAAAGTAGCGGCCAATGTAGTAGAATTACAAGAGTTTTGTTCTTGCCCGCAAGGAACAAATATTGAAGTCCGTAATCTCTTTTATAACATTCCCGCTCGTCGTAATTTCCTGAAATCAAACCAAGTTGAGCAAAGACATTTGATTGACGAATTTGAAAGAGTGGCGATGGCTCACCCCGATGTGGCCTTTAGCTTTGAGCATAATGGTTCGGAGATTTTCAATTTACCAGCCAGTTCTTTAAGGCAAAGAATTGTAAACATCTTCGGGAAAAAGTACAATGAGAAGTTAGTGCCTGTAGAAGAATCGACGGAAATATTAAGTATCCACGGCTTCGTAGGAAAACCGGAGTTTGCCCGTAAAACTAGAGGCGAGCAATTCTTTTTTGTAAACCATCGCTTCATTAAAAATGCCTATCTGCATAAAGCGGTACAAAAAGCTTTTGAAGGATTACTAAACGACGATAGCTACCCGAGCTACTTTTTATACTTAGAGCTAGACCCAGCAAGAATTGATGTAAATATTCACCCCACTAAAACGGAAGTGAAATTTGACGATGAACGCGCTATTCACACTATAATCCGTTCCTCAGTAAAGCACAGCCTGGGTCAATACAATATTGCTCCCAGTCTCGACTTTGAGCATGATCAGCAATTTGTGAGCTATCCTAAAAGTGGCTCGGTAGAAGCACCAGGTATTTACATCGACCCGAGTTTTAATCCCTTTAACAAAGATGCGGGCCAAAATACGAGCGCTGGAAGCAGCGCACCTAGCTTTAAATCAGGTTCTAATTATCAAAGACCCGAAAGTTCACAAAGCCGAGAATGGGAATCGCTTTTAGGTCAGATTCCTGAAATGCCCGATACGAAAAGTGAGCAAGGGCAACTTCTTGCTTCAAATGAAGGATTAGCCAATACGCGCAAAACCTATTTACAAGTTGGGGGGAAATATATTTTAACCAAACATGGTGATGGGCTTATTCTTATTCATCAAAGAAGAGCCAAAGAGCGCATCTTATTTGAGAAAATTATGGCAGCCTTACGCAACCGACAAATTCCCAGTCAGCAATTAATTTTCCCGCAAAATATCGAACTCAATGCGGCCGATTTCGCTTTGAGCCTTGAGATTCTTCCAAAACTTAGAGCCTTAGGATTTGATTTAGATGAATTCGGTAAAAACCAATTGGTGGTGCATGGTGTTCCTTTATTTCTAGAGAATGCGCCCGTGCAGGAAATCATCGAAAATATTATTGAAGCCCATAAAGACTTCAATGATAACTCGGAAGAGGAATACCAAGAAACAATGGCACAAAAAATGGCCAAAGTGGCCGCTTTTAGCAGGGGAACACTTATTGAAAACCCCGCTATGGCTAATTTGGTGGATGAGCTTTTTGCGAGCAAGTCTCCTTACCACAGCCCTGATGGCAAAGCGATAATAGTAAATCTCACTTTAAGTGATATCGATAAAAGTTTTAATTAATGCAGCAGTCACCTATACAATTTAGACTACTTCCGGAGGTTATCAAAAACCTGCTTATTATCAACGGACTATTCTTTTTAGCCAGCGTTGTTTTAAGTAATGTTTTCGGGACCAACTTGATTGAATTATTGGGGGTTTACCTGCCACAATCAGAGCATTTTCGTCCCTATCAATTGGTAACCCATATGTTTATGCATGGCAATATGGGGCATATCTTTTTTAATATGTTCGCCTTGTGGATGTTCGGTAATGCTTTAGAAAATGTTTGGGGACCGAAACGCTTTTTAATCTACTACTTTGTTACGGGTTTAGGAGCAGCCTTTTTACATTTAGGTATTCAATACTGGGAATACAGCTCTTTGGTTGAGCAGTTATCAGAAGTCGAAATTAATACTGTTTTAAGAGAAGGTTCAGTTCTCTTGGAAAAAGGTATGAATTACTCAAATCCAATTATGGGCCAAGCAAATGCCCTTTTAAACTCCCCCACAGTGGGCGCTTCGGGCGCAGTTTTTGGCGTACTGCTCGCTTTTGGAATGCTTTTCCCGAACCAATACATTTACATTTACTTTGTGTTACCCGTAAAGGTTAAATATTTTGTGGCTATTTATGGTGCCTTAGAATTATACAATGGAATAGTTAATGATCCCGCTTCTAATGTGGCGCATTTTGCTCACCTGGGAGGAATGTTATTTGGCTTCTTACTTTTACGCTACTGGAAAAAGAATAATGGTACCTTTTACTAATGGCTAATATTATCGACGATATCAAACTGAGTTTTAAAAGTGGTGACGCCCTTACCCGCTTAATTCTTGTGAACTTAGGATTTTATGTAGCCTTTTTATTGCTGCGCATTCTAAGTTTCTTATTTCAAGCCAATATTAGTGGCTTTTTTATCAGCTTTACCGCCCTTCCTAGCGACTTACTTACTTTAGCCACTCGCCCTTGGACCTTGGTTAGTTATATGTTTCTACACGAAGGCTTTATGCATATTCTTTTTAACATGCTTTGGCTCTTTTTTGGAGGACGGTTGTTCTTAGAATATTTTGGCAGTCGCCGCTTAATTAGTACTTATTTATTGGGAGGTATTATTGGTGGTTTTCTTTACGTTATTTTTTATAACATTTTCCCAGCCTTTAGTGATGTTGTAAGTATTAGCAATAACCGCGGTGCCTCTGCAGGGGTTATGGCTGTTATTTTCGCTATTGCCACTTATAATCCTCGTTTCCCCGTTCGCATCTTTTTTATTGCAACCGTTCCGCTTTGGGGAGTTGCGGCTTTTGCTCTCTTAACCGATTTAATTGGTTTAGGCGATGGTGCTAATGCGGGCGGCAGAATTGCCCATATTGGTGGCGCAGCCTTTGGTTTCTTAATGGCGCGTGCTTACCGCGAAGGCAAAGACCTTAGCGATGGATTTTCGGCCTTATTAGACAAAATTGCTAACCTTTTCAAAGCTAAGCCAAAACTAAAAAAGGTGTACTCTTCGGGGGGCTTTAATAAGGGCTATCGCCAAAACACCGGCCCGCAGAACGATGAAGCGAAACTCAATCAAATTCTAGATAAAATTAGCCGAAGTGGCTATGATAGCCTGAGCAAAGATGAAAAAGAACATCTTTTTAAATTTGGCAAAGACTAATGGCCACGCGGAAGAAGTCTTTTATTGATGGTTTTTTATATGTAATAAATACCATTATTGCCTTTCTTCTGATGGCTTCCTACCTAGTTGGCTATATCGACCCTCGCATTGTTTCGTGGTTTTCATTTTTAGGATTGGCCTACCCCTACCTCCTTTTAGGAAATATCATTTTTGCCATTTGGTGGGCTTTACGTTTAAAACTGAAAATCATTTTACCAACGCTTGCCATTGCCCTAGGTTATACGCATTTGGGTGAACTTTACCAGTTTAGAGGCAGTAATCACGTAATTGCGAGCGGATCTACCTTAAAGGTGATGAGCTATAATGTTCGCATGCTTAATCACTTTAATTGGCTGGATATCAATGATGTGCCCAAACAGATTGAGGATTTAATTTTAGACGAGAATCCCGATATTTTGCAATTGCAAGAATACCGACAGCTCAGTCCGGCCTTAAAGGTGAAGCTTAACTACCAGTACAGTAGCTTTAACGAAAGAGCGGGTGGAACGGGCCAGATCACTTATTCTCGCTATCCATTAGTAAGAACTGAAACTTATGAATTCGCTATCCCCGACTCAATCGGCCCCAAAGGTAAAGCCCTAATTTGTGATGTAGAATGGCAGGGACGCATGATACGCTTCCTTAATGTTCACCTCGCTTCTGTCGGTTTAAAAGATGAAGATTATGCCGAATTAGGCAGTTTGAGTGATAAAAATCAAGATCAAATAACCAAGGGATTGAGCAAGGTTGGTGGTGATTTAAAAGCGGCATTTATTCGAAGGGCGCATCAGGTGGAAGACTTGAAGATACTGCTTTCAAAAAGTCCATATCCCCTTATTTTAGCAGGCGATTTTAATGACCCTCCCAGCAGTTATACCTATCAAAGCATAACCGATAGTTTATCCGATAGCTTTATAAATGCCGGTGATGGACTGGTTAGAACCTATAACCGCGGACCTATTCCTTTGCGAATCGATTATATTTTATATTCGGCTGAATTGCGCTGCTTTAACTATAAGGTTAGAACGGAAACCCTATCGGATCACTATCCAGTGATAGCAGAGTTTGCTTATCAATAAATTAGAACCTCCACTAAAATACGAATTCATTAATGTCGATTTTAGTGTAATTTAGGAGCAGTATTATTTAGTTTCACCTAATTTTTCATATCATCTTGTTTTTACGAAACCATGAAAAAACTTCTCCTAATTTTCATACTATTTAGTTCGACTCTTAGCGCCCAAGAAAAAAGCTTTAGCGATCTATTTATCCCCGCGAGGGAATCATGTTATGAAAAAGACCAGCGCATTCCTCAACTAATTAGTTCAAACTCGCGCGCTGAAAATCTCCAAAACCTCGACTCACTTTTAAACTATTGGCAAAAAGACTGCGGAAATTCTGAAATGCAAATTCGCACGAAAATTCTGCACGATCTTAGTCAAGGAAAGTCCCTCGATAGCGCCGCCTCATTGAGTGAATTCTATTCTTTATACATCAATAACCTCTCGTATTATAATGCTATTGGCACTTTACAAAAGTATTTAAGTTACACTACTACTTGGGCAGAGGAAATATTAGCCTCCAAAAAATGGAGAGCGCGCGAAAGTTTATGTCTTAAAATACTAAGCTGTAACAAATTTCAAGAGGCTAATAATTTAATTTATCGCTCCAAAACCTTAAAGCTAACAGAAGGTCGAGATACCGAGAAAAGTTTATCTGAGCAAAGTACTTCGTTATCTGAATATTATATGTTTATCGCTTATGCGAACACCATTTACACCGAAGCTCTGGCGGAGAAAATTGGCACTAGTCATGGTTTTGCTATTAGCGCTGGTGGAGCTTATAGAAGGCATAATTATGGGATCGACTTTATCCTCAGCTTTCCGGTTCGATCCGATAGCTTAAGAATCGATTTAGAAGATGTAATTCAAAAAAGTGACATTAATAGTAACCTTTATATGGGTGGCTATTATGCCTATGAGTTTTTAAAAGCACCGCGCACAAGCTTGGCTTTTCGTGCAACATTAGGATACACAATTTTAGCCACTGATTTGAATACCTATGATGCCGATACCGATACCGAAAGTCCTTTTTGGCTTGAATCGTTAAGCTTAGGTCTTGGCTTAGAATGGAAGGTACGGGTTTACGGCACTCGTCAAGTTGGAATACGTTCTAGCTATAATTACTGCAACTTTAGCCGTAATAACGAATTGCGTTCTAACCTTGGTGGGGCTATCATCCAAACGTCCTTATTCTTTCAGTTTTAAGGTTCAATTGGCGATAATTTCCTTGGTGGACCTCCTTTCGGGTGTTTAATTTAAGTTCCAAAAATAATTTCTAGCTCATCTTGGGAAACCACATTAAAATAAAAAAGAGCCTTGTACCAATGGACAAGGCTCTTTTCTTATACTATTAACCTGAATTATCAGATTGGAATCTAAGTTTTAAACTTAGTTTTTGCTTAGGTAGCTTGCAACGCCGTCGTGGGTAGCGCTCATCCCTTCTTTACCTTCATCCCAGTTGGCAGGACAAACTTCACCTTTTTCTTCGTTAAACTGTAAAGCTTTTACCATGCGTAAGGTTTCGTCAACGTTTCTACCTAAAGGCATATCGTTAACTACTTGGTGACGAACAACGCCTTCTTTGTCGATTAAGAAAAGACCACGGTAAGCAACTAGCTCGCCTTCTGCTTGAAGCATGTCGTCCTCATCGTAGTAGAAACTGCCGGCTAAAACATCGTAGTTATTAGAAATGGTTTTGTTGGTATCCGCAACAATTGGGTAAGTGATACCTTGGATACCACCATGATCTTTACTTAATTGTAACCAACCCCAGTGGCTTTGTTCCGTATCAGTAGAAACTGCTACTAATTCTACGCCTAATTTATCGAAATCAGCTTTGCGTTCGTTAAATGCGTGTAACTCGGTTGGACAAACAAATGTGAAGTCTTTTGGGTAAAAGAAAAGAACAACATATTTCTTTCCTAAGTACTGATCTAAAGAGAAGTCTTCTACAATTTCCTCTCCGTTTATTACTGCCGCGGCAGTAAAGCTTGGGGCTTTTTTTCCTACTAAAACACTCATGGGATTGATTTTATGATATTAGTTAAATTTATACGATTCTGAATTTCATAACCATTGCAAATATAGTTCAAGAATTAGCCACTATCGAAGGGCCTTGTTCAATCTTATCTATTGCAATTAGGCAAAAGAAATATTCTGTGCAAATTTAGCGCTGGCACAGCGGCTTCGGCTGCAAATTTATGATATTCAATACTTTAAAATTACTAGTGACTTACTGATAACCAAGCTAAGCCAAGAGCTAAGAGGATTACGCCGTATTTCATAATATTAAATCCATGCGACTGATTTCCTTCAAAAAGAATAGTGGTGCTGATATGCAGAAAAATACCAAAAACAAAGGCCGGTAGTTCTCCGCTATAATCGCCTAAAGCCGGTAAAAGCGAACCTACCAAGACACCAAGAGGAGCCATTAAAGCAAACAGTAACAGCCAAAATAATACTACCGGCAGCTTCTTTGTAAACTCACAAAGCATATTATACAAGATGATGGTTACGGGAACTTTGTGTACCAGTAATCCCCATAATAAGGCATCCCTACTTACATGATTGTGCGATCCACCAATAGCGATGCTTTCTAAAAAGGCATGTAAGAAAAGACTAAGTAATACCCCAAAGGGCAAACCTTTATTAGCAAAAAGCTCACTGTGACTATGACCGTGCTCTAAACCTTTACTAAAAGCTTCCAAAATGAGCTGAACAAAAAAGCCGAGCATTATTACTGCCCCGTAATGGTGGGAATGGGATTCGTACACTTCCGGTAAAAGGTGAAATACGCCAATTCCCAAAAGATAAGCACCACTAAAAGTAAGGAGCACCTTTATAGAAATGGCTTTTGAACGCCTCAAAATAGCCGCTAAAACTCCACCAATAGCTACGGCTAGAATTAAAAAAAGAATTTCTTTTATCATTTAGAAGCGAGAATAATTAAGCGCTTTGATTTCTGAGCTGAATATGGTTCAAAGGTATAATCTCCAAAGGATTGTTCATAATGTAAACCGCATTCTTCTAGCAAGTTTTTAAAGTCGTCTTCGTACAACAACTGAACGCATTCATAAAACACCTCTTCTTTCTCCTTCTGCTTTACTTTGATGGTTTTCAAAACCTTCCCTTCTACAATTTTTCGCTCGATAGCAAAATGACAATCTTCTATTAAAAACTCATCTTGGGGAACCAAACCTTGCTCGAGCTGACTAACATTAAGGAAATCTATCAGAACTTTAGCCCCTGGTTTTAAGGCTTTAGCAATTTGCCTGCATACTTTTCGATTATCATCATTATTTTCAAAATAGCCAAAACTGGTAAAAAGATTGATAATAAAGTCAAAGCGATTTTCACCATACGATTCGCGCATATCGCCGCTGTAAAAGTGAAGCTTATCAGTGGTAAATTGCTGAGCAAAATTAATACTCTCCTCACTTAAGTCCATACCAGTAACCTCAAAACCCTGCTGGTTTAAAAAAAGGGAATGCCTACCTCTACCGCAAGCTAGATCTAGAAAATGACTGCCTTTTGGAGGATTTAACTCCTTTACCAAATTGGTAATAAAAAGTTGCGCCTCGGTATTGTCACGTTGGTG
>Ga0075467_10004385_pt1 | contig 10488 bp, 9 predicted proteins | sample DEB08_DNA_9_FD_75067 | JGI IMG/M metagenome (GOLD analysis project Ga0075467, IMG submission 75067) | Aqueous microbial communities from the Delaware River and Bay under freshwater to marine salinity gradient to study organic matter... | ecosystem: Environmental > Aquatic > Marine > Coastal ... | reverse complement strand
TTATTTGTTTGTTAGTATTTCATTGTTATTTTCAATATCATCCAATGAGTTTATCTTAAATTGGTAAAACCCAAAGTCTGTATTAATATCGTGCTCATCAAATGTTCTAGTTTCAACATCCCAGAATAAGAATCCGTGTTTATTAACTGTTTCACCAAAATTCTGTTGAACAAGGCTAGATGGATAAGCAATTATTGTATCACCGTACTTGAATGTTTGTCGCTTATGAATATCACCGAGCATTGCTATATCACAACCCTCAAAATGAGATAATGCTTTAGCACCATCAAATTCATAACCAATATCTGTAGATGCACCGTTGATTGGTGCATGATATAATCCAATATATGTTTTATCATCACCATATTCTAATCTAGCAGCTTCAATATTTGGTCTAGAGTTTTCTTCGAAGATACTGTAGTTACACCAAACAATATTTTCATCTAAATAACATTTAGTATCTTTATAGTATTCAATATCTAAACCACCTAATAAATTAACCATTGGTGTAAGACTATCTAATCTATCTTTATTGTTTTCTAATAAATCATGGTTACCAGCGATAAGTACTACCTTACCACACCCCTCTAATTGTTGTAAGAACCAAGTTCCAAGCATTAATAGTTCATTAGATATTGTAATCTTTTGGTGAACAAAATCACCAGCAATTACTATTCTAATTTCATCCCTATCATAACCTTCTGTTAATTCATCAATCCTTTTGAGTGTAGCCTCAAACACAACCTTATAATCATCATGCATCCTATATGTTCTAATATGGATGTCTGCCATATGTATTATTTTCTTTATCATATTTTATGAATTTTCATCTCTTATAAACTTAGCCTCTTGTACCTCTATCAATCTAATCCTATCCTTTTCGATTTCTTGATACTTGTATTCTAAAACTTCATCTATTCTTGGTAAAGGGTCCATAGATAATACAATATCACTAAACTCCTTTTCCACTCTTATTTCTCTAAATCTACCCTCAGCACTTAAATGAACTATTATAGAACCTAGATATTTAATATCTTCGTATTTACTACCCTTTAACATGTCTAAAATAAGTCTAGCATATAGTGGTAGTTGTATTTTATAATGGGCTAATGCGGTATCCATATATTTTGTAAATGGTTCTAACATTGGTGTGGTGTATGGTTGTACCTCAAAATTCTTAGCCTTATTGGTTTTCCAATCCGTAATAATAAAACCAAGAACACCATCTTTATCAAATATTAACCAAACCTTATCTGGTTGTCCAGTAAACCCTAGTTCAGTACTACCAAGTATTATCTCTGTATCTAATAATATTGCACCCCTCCTATGCATAAGTCTAATGAAGTTATGCCCAGCATCCACCATTGCGTTCCCATCCTTTGTTTGTTGTTCGTCACACTCAAAAAATGGCTTTCTAACTTCTTTATATGACCCATATTGTTTCAATAAGTCAGTCTCTAATAAATAATGAACCCTAGACCCCTTACTATTTGCATAATCAGCGGTTGCTTTCCATTGTGTTAGTAATTCATCTTGTTCAAGAATATCACCCTCACACATTGATAATGATTTATCTAATGCTGGGAATTCATCATAGAATTGCTTAATAACTGTTGATACTGAAGGAAATTTAGTGGTTATCTCACCATCTTTATTCAATATATAATAAACGTGGTCATCTTCAACAAATGTTAGTTGAAGTTCTTTTTGTTTTTGGTCAATAATATCCCTTATTTCCTTAGCGATTAAGGTTAATTCACTTTTGTTATCGGTCATGCATGATTAGTTTCGACTAATATAGTTCTATTTTATTGATTATTCAAGTTTTTTTAGGTTTTTTAAATATTTATTAATAAATCATTAACCTTGAAATTATCAAAAATATATAAAGAAGTATTAAAGGAAGACCTAGAGTATAATCATGTTTCAGATGCATCACCAGATTCAGATGAATATATGATGACTGAAAAAATTACTATTCCAAACCTTTCATTACCACAAGAAGTTATCTTAAGTAATGAAGATAAGGTAAATCTATCTAAGGTTCAATTTAATAATCTAGATTTTGAACAATTATCTAATTCATCACCAGTAAGTTTAAAGGTTATATTACCTTGGGAAAATGATATTGAAAAAGGTGTTGCTTTAGATTTACAAATAATAAATGATTCATTATATCAAATCCATATATCAATACATGAAAACCTTCAGAAGTTTGGATTGGGGTATAAAATATATAAAGCATTAATAACCCAATTTGGTAATTTATATTCTGGTAAAGGTAGAAGACATAATAATGCCGAAGTACCTAGAATATGGGAAAAATTAAATTCAGAACCTGGAATAACTTGTACTTCTAATGATGATATGGAACTATGTGTTTACGATAGAAACCCAGATGCTGAGAAATTATTAAACATGGTTAATAAATCTTACTCTCCAAAAGTAACTTAGAACTCTTAAGTAATTTAACAATACCTTTAGCACCTAATTTTTCATATATCTTTGATGGGTCATATCCATATGGTGCAACACACATTTTAACCCTATTATATAAATTACCCATATTTAAATCCTTATATATCTTAAGGGCATCTTCATATGCATCATCATCTAATAGAATTACAATATCTGCTTTAGCATTATTATGTAATAAATGATTCAACATGGTTGTCATATACTTACCCAGTAGTGGTATTGAATTTGGTGTGACAATATGGTCAAAAGCACCTTCAACCAAATAAATGGTTGCATCCCAGTTAATCTTATTTTCGTTAAATACAATTAATTGTTTTTCAACCACTGGGTTTAAGTATTTTGGTTTTACCCACTTATCCCAAGTTCTGCTAACAAAGAAATTCAATTCACCAATCTCATTATATGATGGTATGATAACCCTAAACTTATAAAGCCCAACTGTGGTGTAACCAATATTGAAATAATCAATCATTTCATCGGTTATTCCTCTATCCTTTATATATTTGTATGCATCGAAGTATTTGTAATCATATTCATTACAATCGGTAAGTCTTTTAAAACCTTTTGGTAGGTCTACCTTTGTTGGTATGCCATCGGAATCTTTTGCGTGGTAGTTTTCTGGTTTAAGAAGATTATATTCTCTTAGGATTGCTTTATTACCATAACGTTTTATCAAAACTGGTAACTTACCATGCATATTATTTTGGAACTTACAAACCCAACATTTAAATATGCCTTGATTATAGTTAACGGCTAATTTGAACTTACCATCACCATCACGCAAACCTTTATCTTCGGCACATGCGGGGCAATTGAAGGAAACTTGACCACGTTCATCATCATGGTTGTGGTCTTCTCCGAGAAATCGTTTAAATAGTTCTAATAGTATAACAGACATATGACAAAGATACGACTATTATTTTAAAGTTACAACATTAGGTTAATTTTGAGGCCATTCTCCAATCTTATTCATATAACCAAGCACACAAGTATATGCATCTGCCATATCATAATTTTCCTTCATTAGATTGTTGTTACGGTTGTATAACCAAACAATTTGTGACTCCATATTTGCTACTTGTTCCCACACAACAACTTTTTTATCAATAGTCCATGGGTGTCCACCAAATAGTACTGGTTTCTTCTTTTTAATCTCATTTTCGGTATATGGTTCACCCTTTTTGTTAAATCTTCTGATTTCCATAAGAGATGGGAAACCAAACTTTCTAGAATCATAAGATGATATGAAATCTGGTACTACCCCAAGTGTTTCATAAACAGACCTGGATATCATACCATTAAATCTAAGTAATGTTCCAACGGTATTAACATTATTGGAACGTAAAAGTGGTTCTTCAATAATAACCCTAGTTATACCCATGCCAACGTACTTATTTAAGAATTCTTCCTCAAAGGTTTTAACCTTAATAAATAATTCCTCTGCTTTAGTAGCTGGTTTTGGTCTAATGGTTGGTGTTACGTGATTTAACAGTTTTAACTTACCAGAATCACCCATATTCTCAAATAAGGCAACACCGATAGTTTTTGTTGATACGTCTAAACCTAATACTAGGTCATGTTTTGAATTTTCACTCATTTTAATTAATTTTGATTAAATATAACCAATTAAGAAACAAATGTCAATACTTAATAGTCTATTGTTATATTAAAAGCAACAAAGTCATCTGTTGGTTTAAAATATGTTTCATTTAACTTACCAATTGCTATAAGTGTATTAGTGTTATCCCAAAGACCAATTTCTGTTATCCTTGGTACATCACCAAGTTTCCATGTTGGGTTTGTAGATGATGCAAATTCACCCCTATTAGCTATACAAGTAAATGATTGTGAAATTCTATTTCTAACCGTATCAAATGTAATTGTTGTACCAGTACTACCAGTAAACGCATCTACAATTGTTGGTTCTGTGATAACTAAAAATCCTTTATCTAAGTATGCAACACCAACAGCTTTATCTGTTACAAATCCAGTACTAGATTTATAATTATATAGTTCTTTATTATTAACACTAAAAGGTTTGTTTGACGCATAACCCGTTCCCCAACTTTTTGTTGCATCTGAATTAGGTTTTTGAATATCATCCGAAAATAACATTGCAATATTTGGACCGAATTGTGATACATTATTTGATGTCTCTCTAACACTTATGTCTTCATTTGATAATGAAACACCTTTTGTTTCAAATGTAGAGAATATAGTAAATGAAGAACCACTTGATGTTTCGATTATTGCTCTAATTGTTTTACCATCTATTAATTCTGCATATGTTGAACCACTAATACCTATTGCAAGTATATCAGTTTGTGCAACACCACTTAATGCTGTATTTGCATAACCACCACTTGTTGATGTGGTAGCAGTATAGGTAGAAAATTCTATATCACTTTTAGGTAATCCAAATGAATAAAATAGATTAACCAATCGGTCAGTATTTTTATTGGTTAAACTTATTATGTTTTGTGTTAATGTACCACCACTATAATACTCTGTTCCATAACCAAGATTTAACACCTCACTATTAACATTAATAGATTGGGCTTCAATTGTTTTTTTACTAATATTAGGTTTATAATTTATAGTACTTTTTATAGTATAATTAGTACCACCATTATTTGTATCTTTTAAATCGTTATCACCAGATATTTCTGGAACTTGGTTAGTTGTTAAACCAGTATATACATCGTAATAACCATCCGAATCACCCAAAGAAAATTGTGTCACTAATGTATTTGTATTAGTAATTAATTTTTTTCGTCCCTCTGGGGTTAATTTAGCTTTTAACTCTATATCACCCGTGTTTTTTATAAATCCCATATCTATTGTTTCATTTTATTATTATTAAAAGTCCATAGCTAACTCAACTAATACTGTATTACCAGTTTTTAATCTAATAGGTCTACTTAGTTTACTTATCATTACTAGTGTACCAGTATTGTCATAAATACCCAATTCACTTATTCTTATATCTGGTTGATTTGATGCACCATTATCCATGGTTGGGTTTTCAGTTGTTTTAAAATCATCTGCTGCCACAGTTATATTGAATACACTTTTATATATTGTTGCACCAATATATGTTTCAATATTACCATAGAAAAAACGTTCATCACCAAATGTCATCAAATCTGGATTAACATTTAGTGGTAATGATAATTCACCAATTATTGAAAATGTGGTTGCAGCAGTATCAACGTTAGTGTCTATTAAGAACCCATTAACTATTGGGTTTTGATTTTCTAATAGAACTGGGTCAATAGTTTCACCACCAACACTTGTAATTGCCGTGCTTGTGTAATCATATACTTTCCAAGCTGAAGGGTCTGGTCTATCCACATCATTAGTTAATATTTGATATAGAACCTTAAAGCCTTTACCAGAGAATCCCATACCATCATAACCACCTTTTTCTTCTTTTCTCATATAAGGTAATAAATCAACATCACCAATTTTAAATTGTACATCTTTAGTACTAGATGTTGTGTTTGATATTTTGGTATAATTTTGACAAGGTAAAGTAGTTGTAAGTCCATTACCATCACCCTCAAATGTGTATGTTATATACATCGTTTGTGTCGCTTGAAGTAACCCAGCAGTTGTACCACTCACAGATGTTATTAGATTAGCACTAAGTGCTGGAAGTGTCCAACTTCTATTAGATTTATATGATATCGCAGCGACAATTTCATCGTCTGTAAATACCACCGTTTTTAATTGTGGAAATACTTTACCAACCACCCTTGGTGTATCCGCAACAAGTGTTGGGTCTTCGATTAAATCTATAAATTCAATATCTGTATCAGTTATTAATTGTGTAGTACCAGAAGCTATGAAATTCATACCCATTAATACACCACTCTCTGTTGCATAATCTCTTCTATGATACATAAGGTCTGGTAGACGAAGTGTTAATACTTTGTCATTATCACCATCAATAAAGAAATATTCACCATAAAAATTAGATATAGTATTATTAGTATAATGAAGGATTGAAATCGATTTACTATATGGGTCAGTTACTGATGCCCCAGGTGTATCACTAATACAATTTGTGGTATCAGTTGTTGTTGTGGTAGCTAACTTTGTAGTCGTATTAGTTGTAGTCGTTGTAGTCGTTGTAGTCGTTGTACTATCTTGTAAACCACATAACCCAAAATATGGTAACTGTTGCCCTTGATAATCATTAGAACCGAACTTCTCAAAACTTTCATTTGGTAAGGTAACTGTATCTGAAATACTTGTACCAGTCATACCAGCCAAGTTTTCACACCATACATTATTCATATTCCAAACTGGAACATCTGATACTGATACATCACAACATCCTTGGAATGCAAGTGTATTAGAATTCCAATATGGGGTTGTTTCATCAAAACCAAAATCAGTATAAACTTCACCACCATGATATATTATATATTGTGATGTTCCAACCGTATCTGCTAGATTAGGTAATGGTCTATCTAATGTAACCGTATCACTTGGGTTTGTTGTTGTACCACTTGATTGAATTTTATACCATAAGTGTGGTACTGGTATTGCATTTTGATAATCTGTTTGTGTACCAATTGTATCATTGGCTAATTTAATTAGAATGAAATCATTTATTGAATATGAATATCCCAATGGTAATACTAATGTAGTTCCACCATTAAATTTGGTTGGAGCTACGATACCACTTGATTTTATATAAGTTGAACCACTTTGTGTTGTAAAGGTTGTACCAGTTTTACTGAAGAACCCTCTATCTTCTGCACAATTACTCACAACCGCTTTAATCGTATTAACTTGTGCTGTTGTAAGAGCGTTTAAACCATTAACATTAGTGCTTGTTGATGATACAAAATGTTTGATATTTGGTTGTCTGTCTACTGGCTTTTGAATCCTACTAGACCCAGATAAAGACACATCTGTTGAATTTATTTGTGATAGTAATTCCCTATCATAATTTATCTCAGAATCACCAATAGCCCAAGATGCAAAATTTAATTGCCCTTGTGCTAACTTTTGTCTACCACTTTCTGTCAACTTAATGTTGATAAAAGCATCTGAATTGTTAATTATATAACTCATATTTTAAAATTTCTATTATTCTTATTTAATAATAAATACTAAAAAGTAAATATTTTAGTACGAATTACTTATATTAGTTTGCATTGTTATTTCTATTATTTCTGAGTTCTTCTCACTAATGATAGGAAAACCGTTAATATTTATATACTTCTTGACATTTCTAACCCTATAATATAAAACATCACCAAATGAACCTACTAATCCAAGTATTACCTTATAATTAGAAACACCCTTAATATAATTGGTGGTGACAGAGTTAACAATATTACTAAATGTATTATCTGTACTAAGTTCAACTATAAACTCACCACTACCATTTTGTGGTTGATTTTCTATAGACCAATTTATCTCAACCGAATCTTTAAATATTTCTCCAGAAACATCAATACTTGTATTATAATAAATATTAATAATATCATTTAGAAACACATTACCCGTTAAAATAATTCTTTTTGGGTTAGATATTGAAGAATAATAATCAATTTTATTTGCTAATGTAACACCATTAATAGTCACCATTATATCATTATTATTAACTGGTGTATATTTAGTAAATAATTCAAACATTGTTGTTCCAGTATTATAATATACTAAATTAGTACCCTCACCATCTGTTGCACCACTAACCGTTGGTGTATCAACTTCGATAACCTCAATAGTAATGTTATTAGCAGTATTAGTATTGGTATAAATATATGTTAATACATCACCACTAAAAGTATCACCACTTAGTTTAAGAATGTTAGAACCTTCAACTGGTGTTAATATCACATAATCTAATGTATTAGCCAATGCTAAACCATTTAGTGATATTCCAATATTACCTTGATTATTTGGTAAAGTAAATGTGTTGGTTGTACCATCTAATAAAGCACTAACAACCTTAAGATTACCAAATGACTCAACAAGAGGATTTCCAGCTATAAATAATGGTATATCACTAGATTTAAACGCCACAAAATAGTAATCAGATACTTCATCATATATACCATAGTTTGTGCTTAACTTAGTTTCTATTGTACTATAACTTAAGTCTAATAATTTACCAAATTCAGTACAATTATCAAACTCATAGTACCCCTTAACAATATAGTCACCATCAATACTAAGTGAACTTACTGATACTGTATCTGTAAGACCCGTAACACCATTCAAACTAATTGATGATGATTGATGGACTGCTGGTTCTAAAAATATTTTTGTTGTGTGATTATATTTATATATTTCATACTTAAATCTAGTATTGGTATTTGCAATAGATGTGGCATCTAAATCTGTAAACATAAATTCTAAACCTATTGTTGATTCATCTTCTATTTCATATACATTCTGGTCATTATTGGTTAAACCAGTAAAATACATATCACAAAATAACGTATTGGTTGGACCACAAGTATCTGGGGTTGATGAGACAGAAATACAAGTAGATGAATCAATATCTGTCATAAGGTTTATTTTAATATTATTAACACCAAACACTTGTTGTATCTCAAGTGTAGTACCAGTAAGTGTATAATCATAATCTAAATAGTACATCATTTTTTCAACAGCTTCAGCCCATTCACTAATAGTGATTGATTCACCACTTACAGATTGGTAGAAACCTTCATTAACTACTAACGCATCATCCTCATATACTTGAACGTTCCAAGTAACTGCACTCATACAAGGACCACCATAACCCTCGTTTATATAACACTCTGTTGTAGCAGTATAAATTTCATCAAATGTTAATCCATTAATAGGTGTGGAAATATCACAACTGGTTGATGTTACACCACTAAAGTCAACCTTATCAGCACCAACCATTGAATAGGTAGGGCTTTCAAAGATACACAAATCTGAGCTAGTCCTAGTTACTGGGATAGTTTCATTTTTAAGAAAACTACTATTTTGATTATATATTGGGTCTTGATAACTCATTAACACACATTTTCTATATTGAATTCTTTAAATTCTATATTATTATTTATTATTAAACCTTGTTTGGCATTTGTTTTTAATACCTCAGTTGATAATACCTTTCTAAAGTCTTGGTTGAAAGCTTCTACATTACCAACCATAAACCATGTTCCATAACCAAATGAACCAGTAACATTCGCAAGGTGTGTTATGCGAGTAGTTAGGTCATCTAATACTTTTCCGTTTATATTTCTAATTAATAATGGCATATCTATAAATATCTATTTTTAAAGATTATCATAATAATAATCCTCACTTATTGTTTTACTTGATTGGTTATATATTGTTTTTTCATTTTCTCTATTATTACCAGTTATTTCTATTGTACCCATAAATTCAGAACCAATATCATAATTCTTAATCCAAACACCATCACAACTTGATGTGGTACTTGTATCTATTGTTTTTTGATTTGGATTAGTTCGTGTAAGTGTTGTTGTTGTAACCGTAACACCCGTTTGTGATGCAATCAATAATGGGTCAACATTAGAGGTACAGAAATACGTTGTATTCTTTTTATACCTAAATTTTTGTTGGTCATAAATAGTATTCTTATATTCATATGTTGATTTCCAAAGTGTTGTACTTGGTACTACTTGTTCAATTAAATCTACCCAGTAATTACCAATTGTTTGTCCAAAGACATCTGTATTTGTGTAATTAAATTGAGATGATTGATTATCTGAATATTCTGTTGACCTATTAAGATATCTTTCGTATAAAGATTTAAGAGTTGGGTAACTTTGTATTGTTTTCCTATTCTTAACATCTATTAATTCTGTACTTAATTTTTCTGTAAAATCAACACAAGTAACATTATCATCAACACCTGGTGCATCAACAAGTATTACTTCACCATCAGTAACACCTAGTATTAATTCATTCAGTTCTGAATTAAAAGATTCAGAACTAAATACAGCAGATGCTGGAGTTGTTTTATCATAAACTCCATACCAATCA
>Ga0075467_10004380_pt1 | contig 10491 bp, 10 predicted proteins | sample DEB08_DNA_9_FD_75067 | JGI IMG/M metagenome (GOLD analysis project Ga0075467, IMG submission 75067) | Aqueous microbial communities from the Delaware River and Bay under freshwater to marine salinity gradient to study organic matter... | ecosystem: Environmental > Aquatic > Marine > Coastal ... | reverse complement strand
ACTTGCAATACGTTGTTCTAATTGATTAACTGTCGGGTCTTCTCTAAATACATCATCACCAACTTGGGCCTGCATCATGGCGTCAAGCATGTCCTTTGATGGTTTGGTAACGGTATCGCTTCTTAGGTCTATTATCATTCTAAAAAATTAATTAGTAAATCTATAAAAATTATATAAGAATTATTTTCAGCTGGATGATTAAATCCTATTTTTGTTCTAAACAAAAAGCAATCATGATAACATCAGATCAAATTAAAGATCTTAACACCCGCCTCGACAAACTTAGGCACTATCTTTGACATAGATGCCAAACTTATAGAAATACAAAACGAAGAAGAACATACCTTCGACCCTAATTTCTGGAACGACCCAAAAGCTGCTGAAGCTCTTATGAAATCGCTTCGAGTGAAGAAAAAATGGGTTCAAGATTATAAAGACTTAAAAACCCTAATTGAAGACCTTGAAGTTATTTATGAGTTTTTCAAAGAAGAGGAAGCTACACTAGAAGACGTTGAAAACCGATATAATAAAGCATCAATTCTAATAGAAGATATAGAATTTAGAAATATGCTTTCTGAAGAAGGTGACGGCTTAAGTGCTGTACTTCAAATTACTGCAGGCGCTGGAGGCACAGAGAGTTGCGATTGGGCAAGTATGCTGATGCGCATGTACTTAATGTATGCAGAAAAAAGCGGCTTTAAGGTAAAGGAATTGAATTTTCAACAAGGTGATGTAGCAGGTATAAAAACAGTGACTTTAGAGATAGAAGGCGATTTTGCCTTTGGTTGGCTAAAAGGAGAAAACGGTGTACATCGTTTGGTAAGAATCTCACCCTTTGATAGTAACGCCAAGCGCCACACCAGTTTTGCTTCTGTTTATGTGTATCCATTAGTCGACGATACTATAGAAATAGATATAAACCCAGCTGATATTGATATAACTACAGCACGATCTAGTGGTGCTGGTGGGCAAAATGTAAATAAAGTTGAGACTAAAGTTCAGTTAACACATAAACCTACAGGAATTCAAATTTCATGCTCTGAAACACGTTCTCAGCATGATAATAGATCTAGAGCTATGCAAATGCTTAAGTCGCAATTATATGAAATTGAACTTCAAAAACAATTAGCGCAGCGTGAAGATATTGAAGCTGGTAAAATGAAAATTGAATGGGGAAGCCAGATTAGAAACTATGTGATGCATCCTTATAAATTAGTAAAAGATGTTAGAACTGCTCATGAAACAGGTAATGTGGATGCGGTTATGGATGGAAATATAGATGAGTTTTTAAAATCATACTTAATGGCCATGGGGCAAAAAGAAGAAGACAATAATCAATTATAAAATAGCAATTAGCACGTGAAAAAAATAGATACGATAATATTCGACCTTGGTGGTGTTTTAATTGATTGGAATCCTGAATATGTTTTTTTAGATGTGTTCGACAGAGATAGAGAGAAAATGCAATGGTTTTTTGATCATATTTGTACGAGTGATTGGAATGAAAATCAAGATGCGGGTTACCCTATGGCGCAAGCGACAGAAGATAAAGTGGCTCATTTTCCTGAATATGAAAAAGAAATACGAATGTTTTACGGACGCTGGGTTGAAATGTTAGGCGATTCCATTACAGGAACCGTTGATATTCTAAAAAAGTGTATTGATTCAGAAGATTACAAAGTTATAGCCTTAACAAATTGGAGCGCAGAAACCTTCCCTATTGCTTTAGAGCGTTTTGAGTTTTTACATTGGTTTGAAGGTATTATTGTTTCTGGTGAAGAAAAAACAAGAAAACCGTTTAATGACATTTATAACCTAACACTAGAGCGGTTTAATATCAAAGCCGAAAATGCTATTTTTATTGATGACAATCTAAGAAATATTGAAGCTGCCAATAATTTAGGTCTTAACGGTATTCAATTTGAATCTCCAGAACAACTTATTGTTAATCTAAAAACATTTAATATTCTATTATAATGATTAAAATATACCATAATACGCGATGCTCCAAATCTAGATCCGGACTAGAAATTTTAGAGAAATCTGGTAAAGACTTTGAAGTTGTTAAATACCTTGAGGATGTCCCTACTGCTGAAGGATTAAAAGACATCATAAAGCTACTAGGAATAAAGCCAATTGATTTAGTTAGAAAAGGTGAATCCATTTGGAAAGACAACTTCAAAAATAAAGATTTAAGCGATGCCGAAATCATAACTGCAATGATTGAAAACCCTAAACTTATAGAGCGTCCAATAGTCATTAATGGAAATAAAGCGGTTATAGGAAGACCTCCTGAATTAATACTAGAAATCATCTAAATATTATATTTTATATTAACAAAATTTTAACCGTTTGATATTAAACCATAATCTACATTTGCGGTCTAATTATCAAAACATTTTTAATGGAGAAATCTACATTTGCACTAATTTTATTTTGTTTATTCACTGCATTTGGTTTTGCTCAAAGACCAGAAGGAAAAGAAGTTAAAATTTCAGGAATTGTTATTGATAAAGAAACCAAACAACCTCTAGAATATGCAACCATTGCCTTTTTTAGTAAACGTCAAAACAAAATTATTACTGGAGGAATAACTGATGCTAAAGGTAACTTTAACATACCTGTTGAAACCGGAGTTTATGATATTACGATTGAATATATTTCTTTTAAAACGATTACAATTCCTAACAAAAATATATCCAAAAACGAAAACCTTGGTAGTTATTCTCTTGAAATTAATGCTGAATTATTAGGCGAAATAGAGATTATCGCTGAACGTACAACAGTTGAAATTCGACTTGACAAAAAAATATATAATGTTGGTAAAGATCTAACCGTTAGTGGTGGTTCGGTAAGTGATGTTTTAGACAACGTACCATCCGTTTCTGTAGATGCAGAGGGTAATGTAGCCTTAAGAGGTAATGATAATGTTCGCATTCTCATCAATGGTAAACCTTCTGGATTAGTTGGACTCAATTCTACTGAAGCATTAAGACAATTACCTGCAGAAGCGATTGAAAAGGTTGAAGTTATTACGTCACCTTCGGCTAGATATGAAGCAGAGGGTACAGCGGGTATTTTAAACATTATTTTACGCAGAAGTAAATTGCTTGGTTTAAACGGCTCTATTACTACTAATGTTGGACATCCTAACTCAGCTGGGATATCTGGAAACATTAATTATAGAACTGGAAATGTCAATATTTTTAATACGTCATCATATAGGTATCAAGAAACTCTGGGAAGATGGTATAATGATGTTAAGTATTTCGACATTAATATCCCCGATTTAGATGAAAAACGTAATTGGACAGATACTAGAAAAGGCCTTACTACAAACACGGGAATTGAATGGTATATTAACGACTCAGCATCTATAACATCATCAGTGGTCTATCGAGATAATAACTCTGAAAACAATTCGATTAACAAACTTGTGCAGTTCAATAAAATCAATAATACCACGAGTGAAAGTGAGCGCCGAGATCCAGAAAAAGAAGATAGTAAAACGATTCAATACGCTCTAAATTTTACAAAGAATTTTGATGACAGTGATCATAAATTAACTTTCGATTTTCAATATGAAGATTCTAATGAAGATGAAAATTCTTTAATCACTGTTGATGGTATAGAATCTGAAATGGTATCTACGCTAGAAGACCAAACTAATATCCTATTGCGATCTGATTATGTTTTACCTGTTGGAGAAATGAGTCAAATAGAACTTGGTTATCGCGGTGATTTCACAACAAGGTCTACAGATTTTGAAGTGGCTCTTTTAGATGCGTCATCTGGTGATTTTTTAATTAATAACAATCTCACAAACCTTTTTAATTTTAAGCAATATAACACTGCTATTTATACGCAATTCGGGAGTAAAATTGATAAATTTTCATACCTATTAGGTTTAAGATTTGAAAATACTAGAATCACTCTAGATCAACCAACCACAGGAGAATTTAGTAGAAAAAAAATAAATGGATTATTTCCAACTGTTAATTTGAATTATGAAATAAGCGATTCACAAAGCGTTACTTTAGGATACAATAGAAGAATTAGAAGACCAAGAGGTTTTATGCTTAACCCCTTCCCTTCTCGTTCTAGTATAACAAATGTCTTTCAAGGTAATCCGGATTTAAATCCAACATTTGCAAGTACTTTTGAATTGGGGTATTTAAACAAACTAGATAAGTTAACAATCTCTTCCTCCATTTATTACTCGCATTCAACAGATATTATGACCTTTGTAAGCAGAAAGACTGATGAATCTGTTATTGTTGACGGAGAAGAATTTCCTGTAATAGAAAGAGGTCCTGTTAATTTAGGTAAAGATAAACGCTATGGTTTTGAGTTTAATTTAAATTATAACCCGTCTAGAAAATGGCGCATGAATACTGATTTTAATATTTTTAAATTTGAACGAGAGGGACGTTTTGATGGCGTTGACTTAAGTGCGAATAACTTAAGTTGGAGAGCTAGATTCACAAACAAAATAACATTACCACACAATATTGATTGGCAAACAAATATAAATTATAGAGGTCCGAGTCAAGATGCACAAAATGATAGAAAAGGTGTATTAACTACTAGCGTTGCTTTTAGCAAGGATTTATTTAAAGAAAAAGCCTCAATCGCATTTAATGTTCGAGATATTTTTAATAAAGCTTTTTATAGTAATGATATTACTGCTGAAACATTTACCGCTTATCAGGAAATTCAATTTAGAGGAGGTCGTACTTTTAATCTGGCGTTTACTTATAGATTCAACCAGAAGAAAAAGCGAGAACGCCAAGGTGGTTTTGATGGCGGCGGAATGGAAATGTAAAATATAACCATAAAAAAAGGAAGCTAAATTAGCTTCCTTTTTTTATATATAATAAATATGTTTTTTATTTTTTAAGCTTGGCGCTTAGCTTTCTTTTCTTCTCTAATTTCTTTTAATCTTTCAATTAAAGATCCTCCAATCCAATAAGGAATAACAAAGGTTATTAAAAAAATCATTAACCAAAACCCTATAGTTAATATAGTTAAAAATGCTAAAAAGCCTAAATACTGATCAAATTCAAACATAATTGTTGTGTCTTACTTTTAAGATTTAGCAAATATAATGCAAAGGTATGTCTTATACAATATCAAGTTAAAAATTATTAACAGACTTTTTAACTATTCTAAATTTGGCTGAGGAGTCATACGTAAATATGGTTTAATCTCTTTATATCCTTTTGGAAAAATCCCAGGAATATCTGCAGTTGCAACAGCAGGAACTACAACACAATCATCACCGTTATTCCAATTAGCAGGTGTAGCCACTTTATAATAAGCTGTTAACTGTAAAGAATCTATAACACGTAACAGTTCATCAAAATTCCTACCGGTGGATGCTGGATAGATTATAATTAATTTCACCTTTTTATTATTATCAATAACAAAAACGGAACGTACTGTTAGTTTGCTGTCAGCATTAGGGTGAATCATATCGTAAAGTTCAGAAACTTTCCTATCCTCATCAGCGATAATAGGGAAATTAACTGTTGTGCCTTGAGTTTCATTAATATCCTTAATCCATTCTTTATGCGAATCTAAGCCATCAACACTAAGCGCTACGACTTTTACATTACGCTTATCGAACTCACTTTTATACTTTGCTGCTGTGCCTAGTTCTGTTGTGCAAACTGGTGTGTAGTCTGCTGGGTGCGAAAATAAAATACCCCAACTATCACCTAGCCATTCATGGAAATTAATAGTTCCTTCTGTAGATTCTGTTGTGAAATTTGGAGCTACGTCTCCTAATCTAATCGTTGCCATAATATATATTTTTATAATTTAAACTTAAAATAAAGTCCTACTAATTTAATCGATTTTAAAGTCTTAAAGTAAAAAAATCCGTTATTAATATGTTAAAAAGAAGTAGTAAAAACTAACAAAAATCATAATTATAAACATCTTAAAAGAATTACCTTAGCCTCTTATAATTTAAGCATAATTAATATGAGTTACAGAATAGAAAAAGATACTATGGGCGAGGTAAAAGTGCCCGCTGATAAACTTTGGGGAGCACAAACAGAACGCTCTAGAAATAACTTCAAAATTGGCCCTTCAGCCTCTATGCCATTAGAAATCATTTACGGCTTTGCTTATTTAAAAAAAGCGGCTGCATATACCAATTGTGAATTGGGCGTTTTACCTGTTGAAAAACGAGATTTAATAGCACAAGTTTGTGAAGAAATATTAGAAGGTAAACACGATGACCAATTTCCATTAGTTATTTGGCAAACCGGTTCTGGTACACAAAGCAATATGAATGTTAATGAAGTGGTCGCAAACAGAGCACATCAATTAGCAGGAAAAGTTATTGGGGAAGGTGAAAAAACGATTCAACCTAATGATGATGTTAATAAATCGCAATCTTCAAATGATACATTTCCAACAGGAATGCATATTGCGGCCTATAAAAAAATTGCTGAGACCACAATTCCTGGTGTTAAACAATTGCTTGATACTCTTAATAACAAATCAATAGCCTTTAAAAATGTTGTAAAAATAGGTAGAACACACCTTATGGACGCTACGCCTCTTACTTTAGGACAAGAACTATCAGGTTATGTAGCTCAGTTAGATTACGGTTTAAAAGCTCTAGAAAATACATTATCACATTTAAGTGAATTAGCACTAGGAGGTACGGCTGTAGGTACTGGTTTAAATACGCCTAAAGGATATAGCGAACTTGTGGCACAATACATTGCAGAATTTACTGAATTACCGTTTATAACCGCTCCTAATAAATTTGAAGCTTTAGCGGCTCATGATGCCTTGGTTGAAACACATGGTGCCTTAAAGCAGTTGGCAGTATCCTTAAATAAAATTGCAAATGATATTAGAATGATGGCATCAGGTCCACGTTCTGGTATTGGAGAAATTACGATTCCGGCAAATGAACCGGGAAGTTCAATTATGCCTGGAAAAGTAAACCCAACGCAATGTGAAGCATTAACTATGGTTTGCGCTCAAGTTATGGGTAATGATGTAGCAGTATCTGTTGGTGGTTTACAAGGCCATTATGAATTGAATGTTTTTAAACCTGTAATGGCAGCTAACGTGTTACAATCCGCACAATTAATTGGTGATGCTTGTGCTAGTTTTGAAGAAAATTGTGCCGTTGGTATTGAGCCTAACCATGAGGTTATTACAGAATTATTGAATAATTCTTTAATGCTTGTAACCGCTCTAAATACAAAAATAGGGTATTACAAAGCTGCAGAAATAGCTAACACAGCGCATAAAAATGGAACTACTTTAAAAGAAGAAGCTATACGTTTAGGGTATGTTACTGCTGAAGATTATGATGCTTGGGTAAAACCAGAAGACATGGTTGGAAGTCTTAAATAAAACTCTTAAATCATAATTAAATAAAAAGACAGGCTAAATAAATTTGCCTGTCTTTTTGGTTGGATAGCTATCAATCCTTTAAAAATTATAATCCTAAAAGGAAATCGAGTTAAAGATATAACTAACAAGTCTTTTTTTAATTAACATTTGTTAATTTCATTGTAAAAATTGGATATCTGAAACAATTTCGAACCTAAAAGCCCCCTATTTGTAAATATAAATCTTGGACTTCTAGGTTATAGCTTTGAATACTAGTGGAGAAGGTCTTATAAATTCCAATCTAATATTCCCTAATCTTTTAATGCTTCAATTCTTTTAATTTTTTTCTAATTCTACTTAATTGTACTGGAGAAATACCAAGATAAGAAGCAATATGATACTGAGAAATTATCTCATCTATATTGGGAATTTGATTTTTTAATTCTAGATAACGATCTGTAGCATCCAGTGAAATTAAATCTACTAAGCGCTTCTCATAATAAAAATATACCTTTTCTAAAACTTTAATATGCAAATTTTTAAGCGATACATTGTGTTTACATAATACCATTAATTTAGAATAATCAATTTCATAAACCTTGCAATCAGAAAGTGCTTCAAATACAAATAATGATGGTGTTTTTTTAATTAAAGCTGTTAAGGAGGCTAAAAAACTTGATGGTAAATAAAAACTTTTGTTATATTCTTTTCCAGATTCGGTAGTTAAATAGCATCTTACAACTCCTGAAAGAAGCAAATAAATTTTTGATGGAATCTCCTCAGATTTTATTATTTGCGTTCCAGCAGGAATTCTTTTAAACTCTGTGATTTTCACAAGTTCAGCAAACGTTTCTTCAGAAATATTTTCAATTGAATTTAAAAAGTCAAAATTTCTATTCATTATAATTTATTTAAAGTCATTTTAAATGCATTGGTTGCATGAATCGTTGTTGTATCAAAAACTGGTATTGAAACATCGGTTTGTTTAATTAAAAGTGGAATTTCTGTACACCCCAAAATAACACCTTCTACACCATCCTTTATTAATTTATCTATAATTTTCAAATATACATGTTTAGATGCATCATTAAATACACCTTTAGATAGTTCATCGTAAATTATGCGATGCACTTCATTTCTGTCTTCTAAATTTGGAACGATCGTTTTTATTCCAAAAGAGCGCAACACATCAATATAAAAATCTTTTTCCATGGTGTACTTAGTTCCTAATAATGTAACTGTTTTTAATTTCTTTTCAATAATTATTTCTGCAGTGGCTTCAGCAATATGAATAACTGGAATATTTACAGCTTCTCTAACAGCATCAATAGTAAGGTGCATGGTATTAGCACAAATCAAAATACATTTAGCTCCAGCTAACTCTAGGCTTTTACCAGCATCAGCCATAATATCATTTAACTTATCCCATCTGTCTTCTTTTTGGAGATTAGCAATTTCAGCAAAATTAACTGAGTTAATAATTACTTTACAAGAATGACCCTCTCCAAAATGTTCACTGGCCAACCTATTTAAAACCTCATAATACATTATTGTGGACTGCGGCGTTATTCCTCCAATTAATCCTATAGTTTTCATTATATCTAATTTATTGTACCTAAATTTAGAACTTTAATTATATTATTCAGCACTATATGTCTATTTTAATTATTAATATAAGAGAATTAATTCAAGTTAGAGATCAAAATACTTTGAAGGTCTCAGGTAAAGACATGCAACATTTACCGACTATTAAAAATGCTTTCCTTTTAATTAAAAATGGTGAAATTTCTGATTTTGGCCGCATGGAAGGCTGCAAAAATATGGTAGCAGATAAGACTATTGATGCTACTGGAAAATTAGTTCTACCAGCATGGTGCGACTCACACACGCACATTGTTTACGCGGGAAATAGAGAACAAGAATTTGTAGATAGAATAAACGGTTTGAGTTATACTGAAATTGCTAATCGTGGCGGTGGTATTTTAAACTCTGCAAAAACCCTTCAAAATACTTTAGAAGATGATTTATATAATCAATCTGTTGAGCGGGTTAAAAACATTATAAAACTTGGTACAGGCGCTTTAGAAATAAAATCGGGTTATGGATTAACTTTAGAGTCTGAGCTTAAAATGCTACGTATCATCAAACGCATTAAAGAACATTTCCCTATTAAAATTAAAGCTACATTTCTGGGCGCCCATGTATTTCCTGAAGCTTACTTAAACAACAAAAAAGGCTATATTGATTTAATCATCAATGAAATGCTTCCGAAAATAGATAAAGAGAACTTAGCTGATTTTATTGATGTTTTTTGTGAAGAAGGCTATTTTTCATTAGAAGATACCGAAACTATTTTATCAGCAGGGAAACAATATGGACTAATTCCAAAAATACATGTCAATCAATTTAATGCATTTGGAGGCGTCGCCATGGGTGTTAAACATAATGCGCTATCTGTAGATCACTTAGAAGAACTAACTCAAGAGGATATTAATGCATTAAAAGGAAGTGAAACTATGCCTGTGGCATTACCCTCTTGTTCTTTCTTTTTAAGCATACCTTACACACCTGCTAGACGAATTATTAATTCTGGCTTACCATTGGCATTAGCAACTGACTACAACCCTGGATCTACTCCAAGTGGGAATATGAATTTTGTGGTGAGTACAGCTTGTATTAAAATGAAAATGACACCCGAGGAAGCTATAAACGCAGCTACTTTAAATGGCGCCTATGCGATGGGAATTTCAGAAGAATATGGTAGTATTACAAAAGGAAAAAAGGCAAACCTTATAATTACAAAACCAATACCTAGTTATAATTATTTACCGTATTCGTTTGGAGAAAACAACATTGAAACAGTTATAATTAACGGAACTATAATATCATAAAAAAGCCCTAAACTTAATGTTTAGGGCTTTTTTTATTACCTGTTATAATCGATTTACTTTAAAGTAAATTCCGAGCTAGACACTAAATCTTTTTCGTTAAAAACGTTTACTGTATATCTTCCTTTTTCAAATTCATTTTTAGAAGTTACAAACTCACATACGTTAAGGCTTGCATTCTCATAATTAAATTTGCTAATTATACTGTAGTTTAAAGTTTTCTCACCAAAAGCAACTT
>Ga0075467_10004379_pt1 | contig 10492 bp, 8 predicted proteins | sample DEB08_DNA_9_FD_75067 | JGI IMG/M metagenome (GOLD analysis project Ga0075467, IMG submission 75067) | Aqueous microbial communities from the Delaware River and Bay under freshwater to marine salinity gradient to study organic matter... | ecosystem: Environmental > Aquatic > Marine > Coastal ... | reverse complement strand
TGAAAGCATACGGCGCGATGTGGGTATGGTTTTTCAGCATTTTAATTTGTTCCCACATTTAACGATTCTGGAAAATCTAACCTTAGGGCCTATTTGGGTTCAAAAAAAGCCGAAAGCAGAAGCTGAAGCAATTGCCATGAAGTATCTGGAGCGAGTTAAAATTCCAGAACAGGCTGGTAAATTCCCTGGCCAGCTATCTGGTGGCCAACAGCAGCGTGTAGCTATTGCACGGTCGCTTTGCATGGCCCCTGGTATTATGCTTTTTGATGAGCCGACATCAGCACTTGATCCGGAAATGATCAAAGAAGTATTGGATGTGATGGTCGAGTTGGCAGAGGAAGGGATGACTATGTTGTGTGTCACCCATGAGATGGGTTTCGCTAAAAAAGTTGCTGACCGAGTTATTTTTATGGATGCTGGTGAGATTGTCGAAGAAAATCCCCCTGAAGAGCTCTTCAATAACCCTCAAACCGATCGCTTGCAATTGTTTTTAAGTCAAATTTTAGATCATTAATTTTATATGTCTTAGTCGTTAGGTTGGTAGTGCAAATTTGTGCTGCTAACCCTAACTAATTCTGAATTATCTCTGTATCACGCGTGAAAGCGCTCTTTTCGTTAAATAATGTTCAAAAGCTACGATTTAGCTCGATTAATTGTTAGCATTCTATGATGTTAACTGGTACATCGATAACATTGGTTGCCAGTCCTCCTCGCGATGTCTCTTTATATTTTGACAACATATCTTTGCCTGTTTCACGCATGGTCTTTATGACTTTGTCTAGGGAGACAAAATGAGAGCCATCGCTGGAGAGTGCGATTCTGGAAGCGTGAATCGCTTTTACTGATGCAACCGCGTTACGTTCAATGCAGGGTATTTGTACCAATCCACCGATAGGGTCGCAAGTCAGTCCTAAGTGATGCTCCATTGCAATTTCAGCGGCATTTTCAATCTGTGCAGGCGTGCCACCTAAAACAGCGGTTAGTCCCGCGGCAGCCATTGAGCAAGCTGAGCCAACTTCTCCTTGGCAGCCCACTTCCGCTCCGCTAATAGATGCATTTTCTTTAAATAAAATACCAATTGCAGCAGCCGTCAGTAAAAAGTTATAGATGCCTTTTTGATTGGCCCCATCGATAAAATTAGAATAATAATGCAGTACCGCAGGAATAATTCCCGCGGCGCCATTAGTGGGCGCAGTTACTATTCGTCCCCCACTGGCATTTTCTTCATTGACTGCCAGCGCGTAGAGTGTCACCCAGTCTAGGATTTGTAATGGATCTTTTACGAGTGAATCATCACTTTTTTTAATGTCGTTTTTTAACAGTCTTTCATGTAGTTTTATCGCCCTTCTCTCTACTTTGAGGCCGCCAGGCAATAGGCCTTGTTGACGGCAACCTCGGTCAACACAGGCTTGCATTACACTCCATAATGCGTCTAATTGACTTCGTATATCCTTTTTATTGTGCCAAGCTTGTTCGTTTTCAAGCATAATGTCGGCTATAGATAGTTGGTTTTCTTGGCACAGTTCGAGCAATTTTTTCCCACTATTAAAAGGGTAAGGAAGAGTTTTTTTATCTTGTATTAGTGGGGTATCATTCTTTGCTTGGTCTTCATTAACTATAAAGCCTCCTCCTACTGAATAATAAAATTTTTCTAGTACACACTCTTTACTTTTATTAAAAGAACGGAAACGCATGCCGTTAGAATGGTAAGGTAAATTTTTGTTTCTATAAAAGATAAGGTCTTCTTTTTCATTAAAATTAATTTCAGTAGTGTTAGCTAAGCGTAGTTTTTTGTTGTGTGTAATGAGTTCAATGCGCTCGTCAATATGTGTAACGTCGACGTCGCTGGGCGTGTCTCCCTCTAAACCTAAAATGATAGCTTTAGCTGTCCCATGCCCTTTTCCGGTTGATCCTAGAGAGCCAAATAGTTCTATACAGATGGTGTCGGTTTGGTACAGATGCTCTTTTTTTATTAATTCATCGATAAATCTTTTAGCGGCAATCATTGGTCCAACAGTGTGGGAGCTGGATGGCCCTATACCTATTTTAAAAAGATCAAAAACACTGATGCTCATATTGAATAACCGTTACTATAAATTTTAAAAATTATTGTTGGTGAGGAGGTGTTGCATCATACTTAGCCCAATTCTGGAATCACAAAACAGACGGTTTCTTTGACTTCTTCCATGACCATATAGGTGCGAGTTGAATTGACATGAGGTAAAGATAATAAAGTTTCAGCCAGTAATTTTCTATAGGCGTCCATATCGGAAACGCGTGCTTTTAACAGATAGTCAAAGTCACCAGAAACAAGGTGGCACTCCATTATTTCGGGTAACTTTCGAACTTTCGTGCGAAAGTCACCGAAGACGTGCTTTGACGTTCTATCCAACCTTACCTCGACAAAGACGAGTAGTTTTGCATCAACAAATGAGGGGTCAATTTTAATCGTATAGTGTTCGATGCAGCCAATTTTTTCAAGTCGTTTAGTTCGGTTTAAGCATGGCGTTGGGCTAAGACCCACCTGGCTTGCGATCTCTACATTCGCCATTCGCCCATTCTGTTGTAATAGCCTCAATATCTTTCGATCGACTTTGTCTAAGGTTTCTTCGCTTTTCATACTTAAAAGCTTTTCCTGTGGTTATTTTGGTCAATTATAGTTTAATTCACTGTTTAATCCAAATAATAAAGTGTAAAAAACTATTTCGTGGCTTTTTTAGTATTATTATTCTTTTTGGTTGAGGATATAATTTTTGCCAGTGACGTAACGCATATTTATTAGGAAGACAGCTATGAAAATTGGTATCCCAAAAGAAATTAAAAATCACGAATATAGAGTCAGTATGATTCCCGCTTCGGTGGCAGAGTTAACTCGCCGCTTCCATTCTGTTGTTGTTGAAACGAATGCAGGTAAGGGGATTGGTTTTAGCGATTCTGACTATGTCAACGCAGGTGCAGTAGTCGTGGATACTGCTGATGAGGTATTCTCTGAGGCTGAAATGATTGTTAAGGTAAAAGAGCCGCAGGCCCAAGAGCGTGCCATGCTCAAGCCGAATCAATTACTGTTTACTTATTTACATTTAGCGCCCGATGCGGCTCAAACTAAAGATTTGGTAGATAGTGGTGCAATTGCCATAGCGTATGAAACTATTACCTCTGATTCCGGGCAGTTACCGTTGCTGGCGCCCATGTCCGAAGTGGCCGGTAGAATGTCTGTTCAGGCAGGGGCTCATTGTTTGGAGAAAGCGCAAGGAGGTAGCGGTATGTTGTTAGCCGGTGTGCCGGGTGTTGCGCCCGCTAAAGTACTTATAATTGGGGGTGGCATTGTCGGCGCTAATGCAGCGCAAATGGCAGTGGGGCTTGGTGCAAGAGTCACTATCTTAGATAACAATATTGATTCATTAAGGCGTTTAGATCGTCAATTCGGTTCGGCGGTTGAATTAGTTTATTCTACCATTGATGCTCTCACTGAAAACCTGGTTCATTCTGATTTGGTGATTGGCGCTGTGTTAATTCCAGGTGCGGCAGCGCCAAAGCTTGTGACTGCTGCAATGCTTAAAAAAATGAAGCCGGGCTCGGTGCTAGTCGATGTTGCTATCGATCAGGGTGGTTGTTTTGAAACATCTAGGGCAACAACTCATCAAGACCCGACGTATATCGTTGATGATATTGTTCACTATTGTGTAGCTAATATGCCTGGTGGGGTGGCCCGTACAGCATCCTTCGCTTTAAATAATGCAACGTTACCCTATATTATTCGACTGGCTGATCAGTGGGGTGAGGCTTTGAGTACAGATAAGCATTTTTTAAATGGCCTCAATGTTTGCCGCGGACGAGTGACTAATAAGGCTGTAGCTGAGGCCTTAGGTTACGATTATGTCGAGCCTAGCGGGCTCCTAACCTAGTATAGGTCGCACCCTAGGGTTTGTTAGCGATTTTTGAAATGATAGGCCACAATAGCAAAAGTTGATTATGCTAAACTAAGCACTTTTTTACTGTTCTGGTCATTGTATGAAACGTAACGCCGCCCCACTTGCAGTTAGCGCTCTGATTGTTTTTATCTTCATGTCTATTTTTATGCCGTCTTCGGCATATTCTCAAGAAGAGGATGAGCAGATAGATGTTGAGGTGGTGTTGACGTTTGAGGAAAATATCCTTCGACTTAAAAAGGCGCTGAGTGAAAAGGAAAAAGAAAAAAAGCTATTGGATAGGCAGTTTAAAACCGAGCAAGATTTGGTCGGTAAGGAGCAGTTGCAGCAAGAGCTGACATCTGCTGCTGATGTCATTATTGGCTTGCGAGAAGAAATAGTTAGTCTCGCGACAGGTGGAGCAAAATTATACGATGAGCCGCCAGTGGTTAAACGTCAATTTGATTGGCGCAAGGATCTAGAGTTAATTTTTGAGCCATTACTAGATCAATTGCGTGAAATTAGCGAGCGCCCGCGTGTGCTTGAAAAGCTAGAGTCAGACATTTCTTTTTGGGAAAAACGATCGAGTGAGTTAAGTTCTGCGATTGAAAATATCCAAAAAAATATTCAGATTGTCGATAGTTCCCTTGTTAAAAAAGACCTGCAGGCACTACTTGATACTGCTTTAGCTAGGGCGAAAACTGCCGAGCAAAAATTATCGTTACTTGGGAATGAATTGCTCAGTTTAGAAGAAGAAAAAAATCCTATATGGTCTACTTTAGGAGAGATATTTTCTACTATTATTCTTAGCATCGTATTGCATTTTTTTATTGCGTTATTTGTTGCGTTTTTAGTTTATCAGGCGATTCGTTTTCTATCTCTTGTTCCTATATATATTATTGTTAAAACTAATCCTGACGAAACAGTATTCGCAGAGCGCGCTATTGTTGTAGTGCGAATTGTTCTGGGTTCAACCTTGGCGGTGATGACGTATTTTATTGTGTTATATAGTTTTACTGAATGGTTATTGTTAGTACTCTCTTTTCTAATTATTGTGGGCGCTGCGCTAGCGTTAAAAAATACCTTGCCACAATATCTCGTCGAAATTAAAACGATGTTGAATATGGGCTCTATTCGGCAAGGTGAGCGAATTATCTTTAATGGCTTGCCGTGGAAAATTACGCGTCTTAATGTACATACACGCTTACATAATCCTGCGCTTCATGGGCACTTAAGGGTTCCTTTAGAGCAAATAGTAGCGAGTAGCTCAAGGCCGTATCATAACGATGAACCTTGGTTCCCGACCAAGGTGGGTGATGTCATTTTCTTAGAGGATGGTGCGTTTGGAAAAGTTAGCAAGCAAACACCTGACATTGTTGAGGTCGATTTTGGACGATCGATTTATACTTATCAAACAGCCGATTTTTTAGGTCGTCGCCCTCGAAATTTATCTCGAGATGGTTTCATGGTTCATGAAGTTTTTGGTTTTGATTATCAGCATCAAAACGACATAATCACGACTATTTTGGCAGTCTATAAACAAGCGATAGCAGAGGCGGTAAGGCAGTCGCCTTTTGCTGAGCACAATACTGATCTAGATGTCGAGTTCAATAATGCCTCAGCATCATCTTTGGATTTTAAAATTCTGGCGGCTTTTACCGGCGAGGCTGCATCTGATTATTTTAAAATTAAAAGGCTATTTCAAAAAGCCTCTGTAGAGGTAGCCAATAAGCAGGGTTGGGTTATCCCTTTTCAGCAGCTTACTGTGCATCATCAGCCAGTGGATTAAGTGCCTATGAGCGGCTACACAGCCAGCTAGGGTAATGAAGGCTAAAATAAATTGAACAGGCTCTAAAAGCAAACGTAATGCTAATCGATAGTGGTATGTTCAGATTTGGATTGGGTATCCATTGATTGAGTGCAATGAAGATGCAAAGACCCAGTAGCACGGGCGTAGCATACATCTCTTTGCGAAGTAACAGTGATGGACTGCCCGACAGAACATCTCTTAATATCCCTCCAAAAATGGCGGTAATAAGGCCCATCACAACTGCAATCGAGGGGCTAAAGCCTATATTGATGGTTTTGGCTGCTGCAGTAATGGAAAATAGCGCGATTCCTAGCGCATCTAGATACAGTAATAATTGATGTTTGTGCGACAAGCTTCTGATAATAAAAAATGCGATCAGTGATGTTATTACGGCCACCCACAAAAACCATAAATCGTTTACCCAAAAGACAGGGTATTGCCCCAGTATCATATCTCTTATGGTCCCGCCGCCCAGAGCGGTAATCGACCCTAGAAAAATTACGCTAAAGATATCAAGATTTTTATTCTGTGTGGCTAAGACACTGGTAACGGCAAAAACACCAATGCTGAACATGCCTAAGAGGTAAACCATTGTTTCAACACCTTTTATTGGGTTTTATAGGGGCGAGCATAACGAAGCTTTCGAGACATGGCTATGGCTCATCTGTTAATATTAAGAAGAATTTTGTGCTAGGGTAAAATAGATGATAACTGGGCTTGATCATATTGCGATTGCGGTGCCTGATCTGGCGAAAGCCATTGAGCGTTTCGCCAACGATTTTGGTTTGAATCTATCCGGTCAAGAAAACGTTGTTGCTGCCCAAACGTCTACAGCATTTTTCCCCTTAGCTGCAACCAGTATTGAGTTGGTCCATCCTTTGGATGGCGCTGGCCCTATTGCCAAGTATTTGGATAAACGTGGAGGTGGTCTTCATCATCTGTGTTTTCGTTCCGATAACCTTGATGACGATGTGGCACGGTTGCGGTTAAAGGGTTATCAATTTCTGAGCGAAAACCCACACGTAGGCGCACACAATTGCCGCGTTATCTTTATCCACCCTAAATCCTGTGACGGTGTATTGATTGAATTAAATCAGCCGAGCGATGACAGCGAAAGCGATTAAAGACTATTTATGAGCCAACAAGAGCCCCCTAAAAAGACTCCAAAAGCGTCTACCCTCGAGGAGTGGCATGCTTTAGTGATGAAGCAAAACAAAGGTAAACCCCTTGAGTCGCTCTCGGCCATGTCGGCAGAGGGGATAGAGTTAAAGCCACTTTACACGAAGGTAGATTGTAAAAATCTCCCCTACACCGATTCTTTGCCAGGGTTGCCGCCTTATATTCGTGGTCCTCAAGCGACTATGTACGCGGGACGACCATGGACGATTCGTCAGTATGCTGGTTTCTCAACAGCCGAAGCTTCTAATGCATTTTATCGACAAGCACTAGATGCGGGAGGTCAAGGTGTGTCTGTCGCATTTGATTTGGCAACACACCGCGGTTATGACTCAGACCACCCCCGAGTGACGGGTGATGTTGGTAAAGCTGGCGTCGCCATCGATTCAGTTGAAGATATGAAAATACTCTTCGATGGGATTCCTTTGGATAAAGTCTCAGTATCGATGACGATGAACGGAGCCGTGTTACCAGTTTTGGCAAGTTATATAGTGGCGGCAGAGGAGCAGGGCGTTGAGCTGGATCAACTCTCAGGTACTATTCAGAATGATATACTTAAAGAATTCATGGTGCGTAATACCTATATCTACCCGCCCGCACCTTCAATGAAAATTGTGGGTGATATTATTGCGTATTGCTCACAAAGCATGCCGCGCTTTAACACCATTTCGATCTCCGGTTATCACATGCAGGAAGCGGGTGCCGATGCAGCCTTAGAAATGGCTTATACCCTGGCAGATGGCAAGGAGTATATCCGAACGGCGCTGGCGGCTGGTTTGGCAATCGATGATTTTGCTCCTCGCCTCTCATTTTTTTGGGGTATAGGAATGAATTTTTATATGGAAATTGCAAAGCTAAGGGCGGCTCGTTTGTTATGGGTAAAGATTGTGGGCGAGTTTAGCCCGCAAAACCCAAAGTCGAGCATGTTGCGGACCCATTCTCAAACATCGGGTTGGTCTCTGGCAGCTCAGGATCCTTACAACAATATTGTGCGCACGACGATAGAGGCTATGGCGGCTGTTTTTGGCGGTACGCAATCCTTGCACACCAACTCGTTCGATGAAGCGATTGCTCTACCTACGGAGTTTTCTGCGCGTATCGCCCGTAATACTCAGCTGATCATCCAGGAGGAGACGGGTATTACAAGCGTGGTAGATCCTTGGGGTGGCTCATACATGATGGAATCACTAACTCAAGAGCTTGCGGATAAAGCGTGGGCCTTAATTGAGGAGGTGGAAGTTAAGGGTGGCATGGCAAAAGCGATTGAGACCGGTTTGCCAAAGTTAAAAATTGAAGAAGCGGCAGCTCAAAAACAGGCGCGAATTGATCGTGGCGAAGATGTCATTGTGGGAGTTAATAAGTACCAGCTAGACGAAGAGCCAGAGGTCGATACCCTTTATGTTGATAACGAGGCGGTGCGTCTTTCGCAAATCGAGCGCTTAAAAACGATCAAAGCTAGTCGTGACTCAGGTGTGGTGTCCAAAGTGCTTGCCGCACTGTCCCATGCAGCTGAGGCGGGTAAGGGTAATCTGCTGGCGCTTAGTATCGACGCGGCAAGAGCGCGGGCAACCGTAGGAGAAATATCCTCGGCTCTAGAGACAGTTTATGGCCGCTTTACAGCACAAGCGCAAACGGTATCTGGTGTTTATGGAGGCGCTTATAAAGAGGATGACAGTTGGATGAGTATCAGTCACGATATTGAGCACTTTGTCAGTTTACACGGTCGCCGACCCCGAATGTTGGTGTGCAAGATGGGACAGGATGGTCATGATCGGGGTGCAAAGGTTATTGCAACGGCCTTTGCTGATGTTGGTTTTGATATCGATTTATCGCCGTTGTTTTCAACACCGGATGAAGTGGCTAGACAGGCAATAGAAAATGACGTTCATATTGTAGGTGTTTCGTCACAAGCCGCTGGCCATAAAACGCTTGTTCCTGCACTGATCCAAGCGCTACAAGATCAGGGTGCAGATGATATTCTGGTTATCGTCGGTGGTGTCATACCAAAGCAAGATCATGACTTTTTATATGATGCGGGTGTTAAGGGCATTTTTGGTCCGGGAACATCAATACCTGAGGCGGCGCGTGAGGTATTGAATACCCTCAACCAACAGTTGGGACTATAAGCCCTTATGGTTGTTGATATTAATTTAGAAAGCTTGCTCAATGGAGATCGGCGCACCTTAGCAAAGGCAATAACCTTGGCAGAGAGTCAATTGCCTCTTCATCAGGTGGCGGCTCAAAACCTACTGGAGCGTGCATTACCTTATTCTGGTAAAAGTATTCGTATTGGTATATCGGGTACGCCTGGTGTGGGGAAGTCAACGTTTATAGAGGCTTTTGGTCTACACTTAGTCGCAAAAGGTAAGAGGGTGGCCGTGCTGGCTGTTGATCCGAGTTCGCCAATAGCGGGAGGTAGTATTCTTGCTGACAAAACTCGAATGGAGCACTTATCGCGATCGGCAAGTGCCTATATTCGCCCTTCTCCAGCAGCGGGTGAGTTAGGTGGGGTTGCGCAAAAAACGCGTGAGTCACTATTGCTTTGTGAGGCTGCTGGTTTTGATGTGATACTGGTTGAAACCGTAGGAGTGGGGCAGTCTGAGTACCATGTGGCTGGAATGGTCGACTTTTTTTTGGTATTGATGCAGCCGAATGCAGGCGATGAACTACAGGGTATTAAAAAAGGTATTATTGAGCTTGCCGATGCCTTGGTTATTAATAAGGCGGATGGTGATTTGGAGCCATTTGCAGAGCAGGCTAGAGGCCATTATCAGCAGGCATTAGATTTATTAAAGCCTAGTTCCGGCCATGGCGGTAAGTGGAAGTCTAAGGTGATGACGTGTTCTGCCTTGCTGAACTACCGAATTGATCGTGTCTGGGACATGATTAAAGAGTGCTGCCAGCAGGCAAAAACCGATAAAGCGTTTGAAGCTAAGCGCGCCCAACAGAATACCCAATGGATGGACAGTCTTTTTCGCCACGCTATCTTGTCGGATTTGATGGCAAAGCCGGGCTTTAATGCGTTAAAAAGTGAGCTTAAGCAGCAAGTGATTGCAGGTAAGATAACACCATTAGCAGCGGCTCAACAGTTAGTAAAAGTTTGAAGTTTCAGACAATATTTGTTTTAGTTATGGTTAGCTAAATTGCCATATAGACTATGTTAAATTATTTGCTGAATGTTGTTAGCGTTGAGTAAATAATCAATCGGAGAGTTAGGGGAAAGTTAAATGTCTTCACAGGAAAATCAGACCTTCAGTTGCTATCTTATTGGCGGCGATTCGCTGTTAATTGAGTGTGGTGAAATCTTACAGTCAAAAGGTCATGAGGTAAGAGGTGTCATTACCAGTGCACCCCGTTTATCACAGTGGGCGATGGGGAAATCGATTCCTGTTATGGCAGCCGATGCTAATTACCCAGCGGCTTTAGCCGAAAAGGCACAGTCTGATCCTTTCGATTATCTTTTTAGTATCACCCATCTCGCCATCATTAAAGATGATGTGCTGGCGCTACCTCAAAAAATGTCAATTAATTTTCATGATGGTCCTTTGCCTGCCTATGCGGGTTTAAATACCCCTGCTTGGGCTTTAATGAATCAAGA
>Ga0075467_10004378_pt1 | contig 10492 bp, 11 predicted proteins | sample DEB08_DNA_9_FD_75067 | JGI IMG/M metagenome (GOLD analysis project Ga0075467, IMG submission 75067) | Aqueous microbial communities from the Delaware River and Bay under freshwater to marine salinity gradient to study organic matter... | ecosystem: Environmental > Aquatic > Marine > Coastal ... | reverse complement strand
TGATCGCGACGCGCTGATGGACGCCAAATATGATGACACCGAACTCGGTGAAGCGGCCGACAAGCGCATCCGCACCTTCCAGGCCGACGGCTCGAAGCGCGCCGGTATCTTCCACCACCTGATCACGCTGCCGACCTACCACACGGCGGCCCTGTCGACCGACAATCTGGCCAAGGAATATTTCGGCGACGCCGGTATGCTGGGCTATGTCCTCGGCGTGCAGCGCAAGGAAATCCGTGAAGGTATTGCCTGCGTCAAGCACCAGAACATGTCGGGCAGCGACATTGGTGATGATCACAAGGAATATTTCGCCGGTGAAGCAGCGCTCAAGGCTGGCGGTGCGCACAACACGATGAACCAGTTCGGCTAAACCGCCAGGGATCGGGTGCCCGGCCCCTTCGGGCGCCCGATCCAGACAGTTTTCCTGGGGAGGAAAAACTATCCGTCGGCAGCGATGCCGGCGGATTTTTTCTGCGCGCTCGGTCTGTCTGCCCCCTATCGGGGCCAATCATATTGGGTTAAGGCTGCTGGACTTACTGTTCAACCAGTCTGGCAGAGGGGGCGGCATGGCTTTGCGGAAATCCGGTTCGATCCTGGCGCTGGCAGCGCTGCTTTCGGCCTGCGGTGGCGGTGGCGGCAGCAGCAATGTCGTCAGCCTGCCACCCGGTGGTGGCGGGGGAACCCCGGCGCCAACGCCGGCGCCGGTCAGCACAACCTGTTCGCTGCAGAGCAGACAGAACTGGGCCTTTGACCAGATCAACGAATGGTATCTGTTCCCCGAGACGCTGCCCGCCAGCCTTAGCCCGGCCCCCTATGCGACCGTGCAGGATTATGTCGATGCGCTCACTGCCACTGCGCGGAGCCAGGGGCGCGACCGGTTTTTCACCTATATCACCTCGATCGCGGACGAGGATGCCTTTTTCAACTCCGGCGCGACGGCGGGCTTTGGCATCCGCCTGAGCTATGACAGCCCGTCGTCCCGGGTGTTCGTGCTCGAAGCGTTCGAAGGCGCGCCGGCGCTGGCCGCAGGGATGGACCGCGGCACCGAGATCCTGGCGATCGGCACCAGCACCGCCAGCCTGCAGACCGTCACCGCGCTCTTTGCCCAGGGCGGAGCGGCTGCGGTCAGCAGCGCGCTCGGCCCGTCGACCGCGGGCACCAGCCGGGTGCTGCGCTTTCGCGACGCTGCCGGCAACGAGACCACGACCACGGTCAGCAAGGCCGATTATTCGATCCAGCCGGTGTCTCCGCGCTATGGCGTGCAGATCATCGACAATGGCGGCACCAGGACCGGCTATGTCAACCTGCGCACCTTCATCGACAGCGCCGAGCAGCAGCTGCGCGATGCCTTCCTGCAGTTCCGCAACGCCGGCGTGACCGATCTGGTCATCGACCTGCGCTACAATGGCGGCGGACTGGTGCGGACGGCGGAGCTGTTTGCCGACCTGCTGGGCCGCGACCGCTTTGCCAGCGACCTGCTGTCGGTTACCCGTTTCCGGCCAAGCAAGTCGGCCAACAATGCCACCCGCAACTTCCAGCCGCGTTCCCAGTCGGTTGCGCCGACCCGGATCGCCTTCATCACCACCGGCGGCTCGGCGTCGGCCAGCGAGCTGGTGATCAACGCGATGATCCCCTATCTCGATGCCAATATGGCGCTGATCGGCAGCAACACCTATGGCAAGCCGGTCGGCCAGGTCGGACTGGACCGCAGCGCCTGCGACGACCGCATCCGGATCGTCGCCTTTGCCACCGAGAATGCCGACGGCAATGCCGGCTATTTCAATGGCCTGGCCGGGTCGCTTGCCAACAGCTGCCAGGCACCGGATGACATCACCCTGCCGCTCGGCGATCCCGGCGAAGCCTCGATGGCGCGGGCGCTCGGCTTTCTGTCCGGGGCCGCCTGCACCCCGATCAGCGCGGCGGCCGGCACCACCGCGGGACAGCGCGCACCGCTCGCCCTGCCCCGCGAGCTGCTGATGCCCGAGCGGCCGACCCCGGCCCAGCGCGAGGTGCCCGGTGCCTTCTGACAGCGCCCTGATGGAGGCCAGCCTCGAGGCGCTGGGCGACCGCTATGACGGCATGGCCGCCGAGCTGTTCGACCGGTTCATCGCCGACCATCCGCACTACGCCCCGGTCTTCCTCAACCCCGAGGCGGCGCGCGAGCGGATGACCCGCGAGACGCTCGAGGCGATGCTCGGGCTGGCGGCGGGCGAATGGTGGGTCGACCATGCAGTGACCAATTTCATTGACCTGCATCATAATTATGCCGACTTCACCGCCGACGACTATGCCGCCTGGTTCGGCCTGGTGATCGCGACCATGGCGGCCCGCGGCGATGCCGACTGGCCCGAAGGCGCGAGCGCCGCCTGGCAGCGGCAGGCCGACGGGCTGGTGGCGAAAGTAGCGACCGTGGTCCGCAACCAGGAAGTACCGGTGCGGCGATGAGCGATGCACTGGCAATCATCGACCGGCTCGCCCTGCTGCCCCATCCCGAGGGCGGCTGGTACCGCGAGACCTGGCGCGCCGAGGCGGCGGACGGCGAACGGGCCGGCGCCACCGCGATCTATTTCCTGCTCGAGGCCGGCCAGCGCTCGCACTGGCACCGGGTGGATGCGGCGGAGCTGTGGCTCTGGCACGCCGGCAGCCCGCTGACGCTCGGTACCGCGCCCGCTGATGCCGGGCCGGTCGCCGAGGTCCGCCTTGGCCCCGATATTGTCGCCGGCGAGGCGCCGCAGCACCTGATCCCGCCCGGCCACTGGCAGGCGACCGAGGCCGATCAGGGCTGGGCCCTGGTCAGCTGCATCGTCTCCCCGGCCTTCGAATTTGCCGGCTTCGAACTGGCCGAGCCGGACTGGTCTCCCGGCGGCTAGGCCTCCGCGGTCGCCTTCGGCATCAGCAGACCGAGCACCAGCGCCACCAGCAGCAGCGCTGGCACATCGCCGAACATATGGCCCATATGATGGGCATCCTGCAGCGCCTGCGCCGCCATGATTCCGGCGTGGACCAGGCTCGACCAGATGGTGAACCAGATCAGCGAACGGTTGGCGGCCGGGTCGGCGGCGGCGCGGATCAGGAAGATGCCGAGCGTCGCATAGACGCCGACGATCATCATATAATATTGCGAGGCCACCGGCGGTCCTTCGTGCCACATCCAGCCCGACGGCCAGACCAGCGCCAGCGGATAGACCAGGCAGAAAATCACCCCGAACAAGACCAGTGCGACCTGCAGAAAGCTGTAACGTCCTATCATTTGCATTCCCCCCATAAGGCGCGCGTGTGTTCCGCGCGTCGGACGGAATGATACACCCGATTGGCAGAGATAACAATCGGCCCGGCAGAGGGCCAAGATCGCGCGGGCATTATATTGCCGATATTGAAGGGCGGTCGTGAATCTTGTTCTTCATAATTTTGCCGATTACTGTTGCCATGCAATGTAATTTGTCCACCGATACTCCGTAAGAATCCCTAATTGTCTGACGACGGACAGAGCGGGAGGTCAATCTGGTCGGCTTCACGCCGGTCGCCTATTTCGGCTTCATCCTGTTCATGGGCGTTACCGTCAGCCTCGGCGCGATCGGGCAGCTCTGGCGCCGGCGCTGGGGGCTGGGGCTGATCACCGTCTATCTGCTCAGCCACGCGGCGCTGTTCGTCAATTTCATGACGGTCAACCCGAAGATCTTTCTCTGGGCGCTGACGGTGGCGATGGCGGGCGTGCTGGTGTGGGCGAACCGCGAGGCGAATGGCGAGCCGCGCGACCCGAAGCTGCCGGCCTGACCGCCGCCTATTTCTTCCAGCCGTGCGTGAGCAGCTTGACCGTCACCCGGCCGGTGGCGACATGGACGTGGTCGGTGTCGTGCATCGGGAATTCGGCGATATAGGTGGCGCTGCCCTTGCGCTCGAGGTCGGCGAGCAGGCCGGCCATCTGCTCCTCCGACAGGCGATATTCGGCGGTGACATCGCTGGCGGCGGGCTTGTGGAAGTCGACGTAGATATCCTTGAGGATCGGGAAATGGCGCTCGACATCGAGCAGCGAGATGCCGGGGATCGCCGCGACCGCTTCGGCGAGCACGGTATAGGCGCCCATATAGAGCACGCCGACATGATTCTCGTTGCCCGCCAGCGGCATCAGCAGATGCGCATGGCCGCGACCCTGGGCGAGCGTCCGGAGGCCGGTGCGCTCGACAAATTCGACGCGATATTTGGGCTGTTCTTCGCTTGTCTCTTGCATCACCCTATCTCCGTGCCGCGGAACAGCGGATCCCATGACCATCCGGCGATCGCGGATCCATTGTCGTTCAGATATCGCTGGCCAGGCATTTGCGGGCGACAAAACCGCCGGCGCCGCCCCTGATCAGCGGCTCGAGCAGTTCGACCAGTCCGTTTTCCATGCGCCAGGCGAGATAGCGGTCATAATGGTCGTGGCTGGCCCAGCGTTCGACCAGCATCAGCGTCTCGGCCTGTTCGTCAATCAGCGTGACCACCTCCTCGCAGCCATCGAAGCTGCGGGTGTCGGGCAGCGCCGCGCGCATCGTGTCGCACAGCTCGGAAAATTTGCCTGAGGCTGCCGGAAATTCGGCGATGACGGTGGCGGACATGATTTTCTCCCCTTTATATTTTGCGCCGCCCATAGACCCGGATTGCGATCCGTCTCAATCAAATATTGCGCGCCGCTATTCCTTGTCCTGCGGGTTCCAGGCCCAGCATTCCATCTCGACCCGGGCGCCCAGCGCCAGGCCGTTGACGCCCATGGCCGAACGGGCGGGATAGCGGCCGGCTTCGAAATGATCCCTGTAGATCGCGTTGAAGGCAGGCCATTCCGCCATGTCGGCGAGCATCACCGTGCATTTGAACAGATCGTCGAAGCCAAGGCCGTGGCCGGCCAGCGTCGCGCCGATACGCTCGAACATCCGCCGCGTCTCCGGCTCGATGCCGCCCGGGACGATCGACTGGCCGTCATCGGTGACGCCGATATCGCCCGAGAGATAGAGGATATCGCCGACCTGCACCGCGGCGGAAAAGGGATAGGGCAGCTCCGACGGCGTGAAGACGGGATCGGCCGGCCGGGCGCTGGCCGGGGCGAGCGGCAGCGCGCCGAGGGCGGCGATGACCGCCAGGATTTTCGTGGCTCTGTGCATTGGTCTGGTCCCCTTTTTCCCGTTTGTCGCGCGCCGAACAGTTCCGACGCTGCCTGACGGGTATTCCTGATCGGGAGTATGGTGTCGAGTCCGGACTTGGGGTGGTGTGAAGGGAGGGTCAGAAGCTGATATGCTGCTCACCATGATGCCGCCGCCGATCACAGATAAACGCAAGTAGTGCAGTAGAAATGCGGGCCCCTGTTGACAATTTATTGACCAAATTCTGGAATAGGGATGCCATGCCCGTGGAAATAATTGCCCTGATTGACAAACCATGGCTGCTCATTGCCGTGCTGGCCGTGGGAGCGGCGCTGGGTATCGGGGTGGAGCGTCTGGCCGAGGGGCAGAAACGCGCCGAGCGCCGCGCCTATTGGCAGGGGCGCAACAAGGGCAAGCGGGGCGACCCTTTTTCCGCCGTCAAGGGCAGTGCCAAGGCCGGGCCGGCGGACGCGGGCGCGATCGCCACCGGCCAGCTGGCCTGCGTGATGGGCGCCGAGTTCCGGGCGCGGCCGCTGCTCAACCGGCCCGAGGCGAAATTGTTCAAGGCGCTCGACGCCGCGGTGATCGCGCGCAACCCGGGCTGGCAGGTGATGGCGCAGGTATCGCTGGGCGAATTTCTCGCCAGTCCCGACAAGGATGCCTATGGGGCGGTCAATGCCAAGCGGGTCGACTTTACCCTGATGGACCCCGACTCCCGCGTGACGCACGCGATCGAATATCAGGGGACTGGCCATCACCAGGGCACGGCGGCGGCGCGCGACGCGGTGAAGAAAGAGGCGCTGCGCAAGGCGGGGATTGGCTATCATGAGGTGGTGGCGGGGCATACGACGGCTGGGGAGTTAAGGCGGCTGGTGGAGCGGTTGGTGCCGGGGGATTAGGTTTTGGGTGCTTAGGAACAGGACTAAGAGATTGCGGCGCTGGTACTACTTTCGCGGTCGCGTTTGATTATTTGCCATTTTCTAAAGCGACTCCGAATTTTGTGCTGTCTACATCATCAATAAAATCTCGGTGACTATGATATTTTCCAAATCTCGCCAGAAGCAGATAAAATGCTCGCCATACATATCGAAAAAACTTCTCCATCTCAATTTCATCTTTTACGGAAACGTTGTGATGCAGGTATTTCGATCTAATTTTATAAATATAACTATAGTTTTTTACGATCGATTTTCGTTCGTCGGGCCGGTCGGAAACGAAAAATGCTAACCGTTCTCCAACAGTCGAAAGTGTGCCGTCAGAACCATTGGGTAAAAACAATGTTTCAAGGGCACCAACCGCAGCGACTAGACGTTCATGCAAATCGAATTGACCAACCCCTCTGGAATAGGAAAGCAATGCTCGTTTAAGGCAGCCTTGGAACTCATTTAACTTTCTATTTTCCAGAAAAGCAAAGGCATTACCCATTGGTCGATTCATTAAGTTATGAATCTCTGCATGTGAAAGTTTCCAGTTGAACAGGCCCCGATTTCTTAAGCCATTTGACAACAGGCTGACTCGACTATCCTTCACATAGATAGTCGTTCCCTTAGCGATCTGCTCCGATCCTAGCGGGGCGCAAGGGTAAGCAACATTGTGCGATACGGAGGCTGGCGATATAAAACGGAGTATCGAACACACAAGCTCTGCAGCTTCGAAAACCAACTCCTCTGCAAGGCCTGATTCGGTATTGCACGAAAACTGCACCGCAGTCAGATTGGCATAGGATTTACTCATTTCGGCAAGTCCGGCTATCATATCCGGACTTGCGTCATCGGCAGTCGGACGGAAAACTGACTCTGGAATAATGGCGAGTACGATGTCGCCCAAAATGAGATCCGATTCTACTTCAATTCCGAAAAGCGGGCAGTATATCGTAAAATCTTGAACCGCTTTTTCCGCTTCATCAATTAAGAGCTCATCCAGATGCGAAAGATCACCCTCTTTCAGTCTTTTTGTGCACCATAGAAAAATTGCTTTGTCGCAGAATTCTTGACTTATTTTATGTCTGAATGGATTTTTCGATCCTATTGCTTCTGAAATCTCTCTAAAACGAAGATAACCATCCCCGTAAATCCGAAATTCTATCCCCCCCTTAAAAAAAGAACGGCCAATAACTTTACCGGACCAATCAGTATACGACGAAACAATTTCACCAACTATATCGTCTGAGGTGATGGTAGCTTTCGACTGTCGCTGACTCTTAAATGGCTGCTTAGGTGATGGCTCAGGTTTAACAGATTCAATTAAATCCAGCAGTTCTTGGCCTTTGTCTCTAATCCAAGCCCTTGCCCGCTCATCTAACTCGGATGCGTCGAACGGCTTGATCAACGATGAGTCCCAAATATCCAAAAGAATATCCTTTATTATATCGGTTCAGTGAACTCAGATTAAAATTCTACTTCACGCCCCAAAAAAATTTCAAGCCGCCGTCAGTTCCGGTCTGCGGTCAAGCGCGTCGCCCAGTTCGAGTTCGGCGATTTTCAGATCGTAGCTGCTTCCAGTGCGGGCGCACCTCTGAGCATGCCTCCGTGCTCAAACCTCGACGATTCGGGTCAGTGGATGCCATAGCCGCCGCCAGCGATTCCCGGTGCGCGCGCTTTCCCTTCGTTGCCCTGTGCAGGCGCGGGTACCAGGCCAAGGAGACCGAAATGGTCCGACCATCCATCAGATCGACGATCAGGCTGTCGTCGCTGCACCGCACGTCAGCGACGCGTTCCTCGGGGTTCATAGCGGAAATATTCATCCACCCATCTTAGCGGCTTCGTGGCTTCGTGCGAAACTGAATTTTAGCGATGGCGTTTTCGGGACAGTCCCCACCCCAACCCCTCCCCTGAAGGGGAGGGGCTTTCAGTCGATCACTCCGCCGGTTCTTCAACCTCGTCCGCCGGCAGATAGAGGCGGTCACCCATATCCTTGTATTTCTCGCTCATCTCCCGCATCCCTTCTTCCGCCGCCGCCTTGCTCGCCGCTGCGGTATCCGCGCCCAGTTTCTCGCTGGCGATAAAGCCTTCGGCGCTCTGGTTCTGCTTGCTGGCGAAATCGCGCACCTCCTGCGAGATCTTCATCGAGCAGAATTTCGGCCCGCACATCGAGCAGAAATGAGCGGTTTTCGCGCCTTCTGCGGGCAGCGTCTGGTCGTGATATTCTTCCGCCGTCTCCGGATCGAGCGACAGGTTGAACTGGTCGCGCCAGCGGAATTCGAAGCGGGCCTTGCTCAGCGCGTCGTCGCGGACCTGCGCGGCGGGGTGGCCCTTGGCGAGGTCGGCGGCGTGGGCGGCGAGCTTGTAGGTGATCACGCCGACCTTGACGTCGTCGCGGTCGGGCAGGCCCAGATGTTCCTTGGGCGTGACATAGCAGAGCATCGCGGTGCCGTACCAGCCGATCTGCGCGGCGCCGATGCCGCTGGTGATATGGTCATAGCCGGGCGCGATGTCGGTGGTGAGCGGACCGAGCGTGTAAAAGGGCGCCTCGCCGCAGACTTCGAGCTGCTTTTCCATATTCTCCTTGATCTTGTGCATCGGCACATGGCCGGGGCCCTCGATCATCACCTGCACGTCCGATTTCCAGGCGCGGTGGGTCAGTTCGCCGAGCGTGTAGAGTTCGCTGAACTGGGCCTCGTCATTGGCATCGGCAATCGAGCCGGGGCGCAGGCCGTCGCCGAGGCTGTAGGCGATGTCATAGGCCTTCATGATCTCGGTGATGTCGTCGAAATGCTCGTAGAGGAAGCTTTCCTTGTGATGCGCGAGGCACCATTTCGCCATGATCGAGCCGCCGCGGCTGACGATGCCGGTGACGCGCTTGGCCGCCATCGGCACATAGGGCAGACGGACGCCGGCGTGGATGGTGAAATAGTCGACGCCCTGCTCGGCCTGCTCGATCAAAGTGTCGCGGAAGATTTCCCAGGTCAGGTCCTCGGCCACGCCGCCGACCTTTTCCAGCGCCTGATAGATGGGCACGGTGCCGATCGGCACGGGGCTGTTGCGGATGATCCATTCGCGGGTGTCGTGGATATTGCGGCCGGTCGACAGGTCCATGACCGTGTCGGCGCCCCAGCGGATCGACCAGACCATCTTGTCGACTTCATTGGCGACATCGGAGGCGACGGCGCTGTTGCCGATATTGGCGTTGACCTTGACCAGGAAATTGCGGCCGATCGCCATCGGCTCGGATTCCGGATGGTTGATATTGTTGGGGATGATCGCGCGTCCTCTTGCGATTTCGTCGCGGACGAATTCGGGCGTGACATAGTCGGGGATGGACGCGCCGAAGCTTTCGCCGTCGCGCTTATATTCCTTCAATCGCTCGCGGCCGAGATTTTCGCGCTCGGCGACATATTCCATTTCCGGGGTGATGATGCCCTGGCGCGCATAGTGCATCTGGGACACATTGGCGCCCGGCTTTGCGCGCAGCACCTTGCGGCGGACGTTGGGGAACGGGGCGACGCCGCCGGAGCGGTCGGGGCCGAGCTGGCCATTGTCTTCCGGCTTGACCTCGCGCTGGGTCACTTCCTCGACATCGCCGCGCGCGCGGATCCACGGGCTGCGCAGCTCGTTGAGGCCGGTCTTGATATCGATCAGCGCTTCGGGGTCGGTATAGGGGCCGCTGGTGTCATAGACGCGGACCGGGGCCTCGCCGCCCTCGAGATGGATTTCGCGCATCGCGACGCGGATGCCGGAGCCGCTGTGCGCCGCGACATGGACCTTCTTCGAGCCACGGATCGCGCCGGTGGTGACGCCAATTTCGGTTTTTGCGGGTAGGTCGGCCATGGTTCTTCGTTCCTTTGTCATTCCGGAACGAGGGCGGGATCTTTCCAAATCCGCTCCCTCCCTCCGCCGGTAAGCCCGCGTCAACGGTGCCGGATCAGGTTCAGCGGGTCGCAGGGCGTTACACCTGCCTCTCAGACGCATTTACGAGTCCCATCAAAATTTGATGGGATGGCGACTCCCCGGGGATGAGCGGATGGTAAAGGCTTGGCCAGCGGATGTCATGCCAATTCTGGCGGCGAGTTGCGGACGAGGCAAATTTAACCAGACGGTTAAAGACAATAGTATCTTCGAAAGCGATCTGCTATCTTCGCGCCAGAGCCCGCAGAGGCGCAAACTGGAGTGGAAGATGAGCCAAACGAACAAGCCGAATCTGGATGTGATCATTGTCGGGGCGGGCTTTGCCGGCCTCTATCTGCTGCACAAGTTCCGGCAGATGGGGCTTTCCGCCCGCGCCTTCGAAGCCGGCGATGATGTCGGCGGCACCTGGTACTGGAACCGCTATCCCGGCGCGCGCTGCGATATCGAGAGCATCGACTATTCGTTCAGCTTTGATCCCCAGCTGGAGCAGGAATGGGAGTGGAGCGAGAAATATGCGACCCAGCCCGAAATCCT